>Ga0172377_10002779_pt1 | contig 17955 bp, 16 predicted proteins | sample Pumphouse3metaG_FD_119749 | JGI IMG/M metagenome (GOLD analysis project Ga0172377, IMG submission 119749) | Leachate microbial communities from a municipal landfill in Southern Ontario, Canada - Pumphouse #3 metaG | ecosystem: Engineered > Solid waste > Landfill > Unclassified | place: Canada...
GATCTTCAGCGGATCGCATTCGGATACCGGGACATTGAGTACTTCTTCCTGTGTGCCGTCTACATCTTCCTGCCGTATCCCAGTTCGCTGTCTGTAACAGGATCTGGGAAATCTACGGCTACTCGGATGATTGCCATGAGTCATCAGAACCCATTGACAAACAGGGATGCAGACGAACCGAAAAAATCCCAGACAATAGGATTGTCATAAGTAGGGTTTTTGGCAATACAGGATATCATTTTGCTGTTTGGGTTCATCTACAGGAAGAGATGGGCGAGTCAGGCAAGGGATCATGATCGCCTTTGGGCCGACGAGCGAATATCCTGTACCGCTTTTGATGGTATCGATAAAATCCTGAAGTCCCGTCAATTTGTGGTCGAACGAGATGCCCCTGACATCTTCTTTCAGCTGACCGATAAAATGGATGTCGCTACCGCTGGTCATCGGTAGTCCATAGCTTTTTGCATAGGCATAGGCTCGTTCATCAGATGCAAGAGAATTGCCCGAATTCGATACTTCCACAGCATGGACATCATAGGGATGAGGATGGATGGCGGGAATGTATTCACGCTCCCGGAAAGGGTGGGCTTGTACCATCAAACCACCTGCATCATCCACCGTCCGGAACAATTCGTGGTGTGACATTTTCATGATCTCTGGATGGTTCGAAATCCATGCTTCATCCAGTCCATAGATCAGATATTCGTCACAATCGAAGTTGTATTCAATGCCAAAAAAGACCTGAAGACCAAGACGGTCTCCTTCATCTTTGGCTTCATGATATCCAAGGCAGTATCGTCTGACCCGCTCTTCCCAGGGCAGTTCCTTGCTGACGGCACAGTTTCCATTGAAGAAATGGTCTGTGACGATGATGCCACTGTATCCTCGTTCCAAATAATAATTGATATATGCTTTCGCATCTTGGGGAGAGCATGCGCTCCCTCGGTTGGTGTGAAGGTGTGTCTCGTAAGAATATGGTCTTGCTGTTTCAATGATCAAGCATGAAGAAACACATTCGTGCATTGTTGTATGGTCCTTTCCATGGCCAGACAATGGGTTGTCCTTTGACAGGATTTCCTTGATCCGTCACAGCGTAAATCCATTCGCTTTGCGGCCTATTGTCAACCAAGTATGTTGTGATGAAACTCCAAATATCTTTTGCGACTTCCAAATATTGCGGCTCAGATGGATGTCGCTCTGCCATCTGAAGAAAAGCGACGACCGCTTCCGCCTGTGGCCAATGAGGACGAAGGTGAGGAAATGATGCATCATCTATCAAAGAATGCATTTGATAAGCTTCCTTGAAACAATTGGTTATCGCCTTGTCACTGAGCCTTTCCATTTCTTGATGGACGGAGGGTGTGAGCTCTTCGGAAAGAGATGCCAAGAGCCACGCCGTTTCGATGTCGTGACCATAAGAACGATAGTCGTTGATGACATGAAGTTCCTCATCAAAGAAGATGGCAAAACGTCCATCGGCATCCTGCATAGAGGAGAAAAGAGAGCAGAGTTCTTCCATTTCCTGCTTCCTTTTCGGTGTTGGAGCTATCTTCTGTAAGGAATCAAAGGCTTCCAATACATGAAGTTGTGTTTGGAGACTCTTTTGTCCGCTATGAGCCGATTTTTGCATTTTCAGCAAAGTCGCAGAGTTTTCAGCAAAGAATCGGTTCAACGTCTCTTTGTATCCCTTGTTTCCGTCTTTGAAATATGCCAGCAGAATGGCCTCCAGTTGGAGCGCAAGAACCTTTGCCTTCTCATCGTGAGATGCCTGATAATAGGAACAGAGACCGGTGATGGCGAACGAAAGATTAAACGCGCTCTTCGTACCATCAAGGAGTTGCCCGTCAAAACTGACAGACCATACGATGCCACCTTCTTGTCTGTCGATACCGCAACCGGTCATAAATGCAAAAGCATGCCGTGCATCGGCAAGGGAGAGTTGATCATGAAAATGAAGATTGGCTTGAGAGAAAAACCATAGGATCCGACTGTTTTCGATCATACCCTTTTCTGTACGTTTGAAGACACGAAGATTGTCATCGACCAGCCCATAGAAACCGCCATATTCTCGATCTTTCAGACTGTTCCAGAAAGGTAGCAAACAAGTGGTGATATGTTGTTCTGCCCAAAGCTTCATCGATTCATTCATTCTTTCACAGCTCCGTTGGCAATGCCATTGTAGATATATTTCTGAAGGAAGAGAAATAACACCAGCGCAGGAAGAATAGTGATGATGACTCCTGCACAGATGTAATTGTACTGATTCCCGTATTCTCCGGTAAAGGTATACAAAGATGTCGAGATTGTCACGTATTTTGTCCTTGTCTGGAGATAGAGATTGGCCATATAAAATTCCTTGTATGAAGATACGCCCTTCAAGATCATCACCGTAACAATGGCCGGTTTCATCAAAGGAAGTAGTATTTTGAAGAAGATCTTGATATATGAACAACCATCAATAATGGCCGCATCATCCAAAGAACGAGGGATACTATCGAAATATTGAAGGAAAATGTAAATTGCGATGATATCCGTACCGGTGTAAAGGATGATCAATCCAGGAATGGAATTGACCATATGCAAGTTGCTCATGATCTTGTACGTACCGACCTGCATTGTAACGCCGGGAATCAAATTGGCAAGGAGGAAGACGTTGCGAAGTAAAAGCCTTCCTCTGAAGTCGAACCTCTGAATAACGTAGGCGATCATAGTACCTGTGAGAATGGAACCAAGCAAGGTGAACACAATGATAAAGAATGAATTTCTGAAAGCAAGTGTCATCCTCGCTTTCCTCCAAGCGATTATATAGTTCTCCCAGTAGGTGAAAAGATGGGAGGGGATGGCAAGCGGACTAGTCGTCGCGTATTCCTGAGCTGTTTTGAATGATGCGAAGAGCACAGTGACCAGAGGAAGCAAGGCCAGAAAAGTACCCATGACCAGAACTACGTATTTTACTATCTGGATGATAATGGTTTTGAGCTTCATCTCACTCCCCCTTGAAGAATTTGCTGTAGATTAAATTTTGTAGAGCGGTAACAGCGAGGATGATGATCAGAAGGATGACGGCCATGGCGGATGCGAGGCCGACTTTCCCCGCTTCATGAGCCAACTGATGCATCAGGACGACAGTTGTGGCTGTTCCATTCATTCCATACGTGAGAACGTACGGGCCTTCGAAGGCCGAAAGAGAACCTTTGACCATCAACATGAAGTTCAAGATAACGATTGGCTTCAAACTGGGAAGAATGATGTATTGAAACTGTTGCCAGCGGGTCGCACCATCAATGGATGATGCTTCAAAAAATTCCGGACTGATGGCTTGTATTGCTCCGATGAACAAGACCATGCTTTGCCCCTGATAACGCCAAATGGAAGTTGCAGCGATGGACCAGTTGTTAATGCTTCTGTCCTTCAACCAATACGGAAGCGTTCCTTTACTGAGACCGAACAATCCTAATACGGAATCAAGAACCAATCCTCGGGAATAGAAGAAGCCGAAAATATAGCCGACAGCAAGCGCACAAACCAGATAGGGGAAGAAAAGCGTCGCCTTGAAGAAGTTTTTCAGAGGGGTTTTGAAACTGAGGATGCAGGCGAAGAAGAGAGCCATGGAGAGTTGTATGACCCCAGCTCCCATGTAATACAAACTGTTGAACAAAGCTTTGAGAATGTCGCTACGATGGAACACTTCCTGATAGTTCTGCCAACCGATGAACGTACGTTTTCCCAAATACTTCATTTTGTAGAAACTGAATTTCACCATCTCCCCGAACGGGAGATAGGTGAACAAGATCAGCAACAACAGAGGTACGACTGAAAATAAGATAATGGTTACATGTTTCTGCGTCTTCTTTTCTTGGAAGAACTTCCGAATTTTTTGGCTACGTGTCAGCGATTCGGGAGGGAGCAGAAACAGAGAGCTGGACTCTTTGTTGTTTTCCATGGTTTCTTCAATCCTTTTCAAAGAGAAATACCCTGCGTAGGAGGAGAACCGAACGCAGGGCAGAAATCCTCAGTAAGGATTTCTTGTTGCGTAATCACTTCCAATGATTTTGATCTGTGCAGCGGTCCAACGCTTATTCCAGTCATCCATGATTTCATCAAAAGTTTCCTTTGATTGTCCCATCGCCGCTTCAACGATCCTTGCCTTCTGCTGATATTTGCCTAAATAGAGTTCACTCTCGGAGTTCAATTCGTCGAAGAGACCGATATCCTGTTGCTTCGGGGGATTATCGATGATCAATTTGACATTGTTGTCCTGCAACGATTTCAACGTCTTCGGATAGGTTTGTCCCTTGACGATGGGAATCCCACCGGTATCATACGAAAAGTTAGATTTTTCCGTCAGATAAGTGATGTAGTCTTTGCAGACCTGATACTTTGCCCCGGTCACAGTCTTGTTGATGGCATAAGCATAATCGGCTGCAATGGTCGCATACTGCCGTCCATCTGTATTCCATGGGAAAGCAGCAAAAACAATGTCGTCAGGATTCTTGCATAATTTCTGGGCATCGACACATGCCCATGAACCGATGCATGTACATGCGCATTGATAGTTAGCCAGAAGGTTTTTACAACTATCCCATTTCGATGTTGCAGGATCATCTTCGCAGAGTCCTTCTTTTACGCAATTGTACAGGATTTGAAGCACTTCGTAATATGGCTTACCTTTTGCGAAAGGCTCCACCATGTAGCAAAGTTTGTTTTTGTAGTCAGAATCGCCAGTCAGAGAACCCCTGGCGTTCCATTCCCAGTCAGCCAATCTGCTTCCTGCACCATAATCACAATATAAGGGGATCGCTTCGCCCTTAGCTTTCACCTTTCTCATCGCTTCGTAGAATTCCTTAGGATTCTCGGGAAGCGAATCGACACCAGCATCCTTCAAGACTTTGACGTTGTAAAGCATGCCGTACGCAGTTCCTGTCGAACTGATGCCATAAACCTGCCCATCATAAGCGAATGCACTTGCGAACTCATATACATTCTCATACTCGGAGAGTGGACCAAGACTTGCAAAGTGATCAGGAAGTTCATCTTGAGGGAGAAACACGTGTGGTATCATGCACATGTCACCCCAATTGTCATTTGACCATCTTAGCACAATGTTGGATTTGTAATCAGGGGTTGGTTCGTAGATGATCTTGACGTTCGGATACTGCTCGTTGAACTCCTTTTGATAACGGGCAAAGAGATCTTCCATCCCCTGTTTATGAGTGATGAATGAAATCTCCATTGAAATGTCTTTTCCGGCACTGGGAGATAATGTCGATTTCGTTTCTTTTGTTCCATTAGCGAAGAGTGCCATAGATGCAGCAAGAAAAACTGAACAAAGAACCAAAATTTTTTTCATGATTCCTCCTTTAATTTGTTAGCTTTACGTTTAGCTAAAAATAGAATACGACGCGTTTTCTCATTCGTCAAGGCTATTTGTACAAAAAGAGAACAAACTTATGCATACGAAAAGGCCACCCCTTTTACAGGGAAGTTAAGAGGCATTTGATTGCTTCAACCGAAAGTGGCGAGCTGTGCCCACGAAGGAGTCCCGAATGGCGCTACGGACTCTCTTAAGGCGAGAGTTCCTGCTATAGTTTTTCGTCCATGCCGAGCAGGATTCTTTGAGAACAATGTTTCGACCGATTGCGTTGCGGACTGTGCCATCAAGGGAATATCTTCGTTGTAGGTGGTAAGCATTGGATGATTATGTGTGGCGGCGTAATCATCATTGAAGGATACAATGGAAGCAGATTCAGGAATTTGAATGCCGTTTTTTTTCAGCAACTGCATCAGACGAGATGCTGTTGGGCACGAGTCGCAAACGAATGCGGATGGCATCGGATCAGGCAAGATGAGTTCTTTTTCTTCTCCGAGATCAGACAGGTCCTCGATAATATGGTCTGCCTGTACCTGAATGCCCTGTTCTTCCAAGGCCTTTTGGTAACCGAGCTTTCTGTCCATAGTGATGGAACTGTAGCGTGGGTTACCCACGAAAGCAATGTCATGATGGTTCAGAGCGAGAAGCCTACAAGTCAGGGAATACGATCCATAGTAGGAATCGCTTACAATGCTGTCTGCATCGTACCCCTCAGCAGAACAACCAAGGAAGAGGAAAGGAATACCGCTTTGTGAGAGCATTGCAACATAGGGGGGAAGCATTTGACCGAGAATAATCAGAGCACTGACTTTCCCTTGAGCAACAAGAATGGGATGTCCCAGTTGGTTTTCCTTGTTCCTGTCGATGGTCTCAAGAATTGGGAAAAAACCTTTGTTCAAGAGGTCCTTGGATAGTTGTTGATACAGTAACATATAGATTGAAGTCGTGAGCAATCGTTCACTGACCAAGATACCGACATCCTTCGTCATCCCTTCGCGCATGCTTACGGCAGAGATGTTCTTCTTGAATCCGATTACATCCGCTGTCTCAAGAATCCTTTTCTTTAACTCATCACCAACACCGTCTTTATCGGCAATAGCTTTGGAAACGGTCACGACCGAAATTCCCAACCGATCGGCAATATCACGCATCGTAGGCTTCTTCTCACTCATATTTCTTGACACTACCACAAGTTTGCCCGCATGCAAAGGAAGTCGTTACACTTCTCCCCGCATGTTCTTCAGAAGTGCCCCTCATGCAATTCCTACCAATCCTACCATAACTCATGATGATATTTTCTCGTTGTCCTTCCGAAGAGGAAGGTAATAGAGCTTCCCTGCAACGTCAATCGCTGATGCGATCTTAGCCTTGCAGGAGACTTTCGCGCCCTCGCAGATGATACAGGAAGCAGGTGTGCAGCGTATTGGAGATGCCGTCAATGATGGGGCGCACATATACTTTCTCTCAGATTCAAGTACTTCCTGCGACGCGGGTTCAATCAGATCCGGTTGTTCGAAATCCGCAATGCGCTTTTCCAGCATGTCTATTGTTTTCTGGAACTCGGGTCCCATGTCCCTGACTTTCTGGATGATGCCCTTGCATCCTTTTTTGTCTTTCATGGTTGTCTTCTCCTTTCCTGATCACTTGCCATGATCCTTGCGACGAACTTCTTGACCACGATGCTTATCGCGATGAGCGTATCAGCCAGTTCCACATCCCCTCTCCTGATCTCGGATCCATTCCTGTTCGGTTGTATCCCTGTCACCAGCCTTCGCAAAAATCTCAGGGTTTTTGCTCCTCAACAGTTCCATGACGGCACCCAATAAGATTATTTCCGCTATAACTAGCGGCTACCTATGATTCAACGAAATCATAGAAAAGCCCGTTGCCTTAACGCCCATAAACGAAGGAGAAGGCTTTCCAACTACAGTCAGATTTTTGAAGATACTGCCTTTCGTCGAGATATGCTTGGAACTGTTCAAGGATAGCTAGGCAATCCATATGATATAATCGAATATATAGGTGAGGCAAAGTCCATCAACCTGCCACGGTAGACGGATACATAAGGAAGGGGATAATACTAAAGGAAAACCGATATTGCTGTCACAAGGCTTCATTCTGGGGAGACCTTTTCCCAGATTAAAAAGAATTCAAAAAAAATAAAAGTTGCTTGTCATGTATGTTTGACGTCATGAAAGGTTCTGGATGGGCATTTCAGGAGGTATTCCCATGTTCAGAAAGGACTTTTCTGACGATCTGGAGAGGGGACGGCAACATATACGGACAAGATCCCGCCTCCATCCAAACACTCCTCATTCCTGTTTCATAGTACCTTGCTTTTTGTTCTCACGTCCTTAATCCCAAGAATAAAGGAGACGAAAAAAACCTGAGAAAATCATAAACCGTCGATACGGATGTCTTGATCAGCCTTGTTGGAATTTTGAATTGGAGGTAAGCTGGACGAAGAGGTTTTCCATGGATCAAATCATTACGTCCCTTTTGGAAACGGACCAGTACAAGTTCAACATGGGGCAAGTCGCCTTCTCACAGTTTTCCTCAATGATCACCACTTGGCGGTACAAGTGCCGCAACGCGGAAGTCCGGTTCACCCGGCAAATGGTTGATGAGATCAACCGGCAGATCGACTTGTACTGCGGCCTGTCGTTTTCAAGGGAAGAGCTTGCCCTCCTGAAGACGAAGATCCCCTGGCTTTCCCAGAGTTTCATCCAGTATCTCAGACTCTGGCACCCTCTCAGGGATCAGATTCGTTGCAGTGTCGGCGATGACGGCAAGCTCGACCTTTGCGCCGAAGGTCCGTGGTGCCAGACGATCTACTATGAAGTTCCACTCCTGGCCATCGTCAACGAAGTTTACTTCCGATACGCCTATCCGCAAAAAAAATACGAGGATCTCGTTTCCTCCCTGTATCAACGGCTCGAAGACAAGATCGAAGCGCTTCACAAAGGAAAATTCGTCATAGGTCCGTTTTCCGAATTCGGTCTGCGCCGGCGCTTCAGCGCAAAGACGCAATACGACATTGTCAAGGAATTCGCCGACCGAGGAAAAGACGGAAAACTCGGAGCAAGTACGTTCGTCGGAACATCCAACGTACTTTTGGCGTGTCAACTGGGCATCAAGGCGGTGGGAACGATGGCCCACGAAGCGATCGAGGTGATCGGGCAAGGGGATCCGGCGAAGAACCCCGCCTATTCCAACAAGTTCATGATGGATGCGTGGCACAAGGAGTTCGGGTTGCTCAACGGCATCTATCTTACCGACTGTATCGGCACGAAATGCTTCCTGCTCGACCTTGACGACACCGAATGCAGATTGTGGGACGGCTTCCGGCATGACAGCGGAGACCCCATCGCATGGGGCGAGATGATGCTTGCCCACCTCCAGAAGCATCACATCGATCCGAAAACGAAGACATTACTCTTTTCCGACAACCTGACATTCGAGAAAGCATCGGAACTCTACGCCGCGTTCAAGGATAAGGCAAAACTGGCCTTCGGTATCGGAACGTATATCGCCAACGACACCGACGTCCCTCCGCTTAACCAGGTGATGAAAATCATCAAGGTCAACGGCAACCCGGTCGCGAAGCTTTCGGATACGCCGGGAAAAACGATGTGTGAGGACCTTACGTACGTGGATTACCTTCACCGCGCAATCTCTTGGCGTCTTGCACACGAATAGGAGCGTGGGCATGTTCCTCATGATCGGTGTCAGCCAAGGAAGAAAGGATTTCGATTACGCACAGCCCATCCAGTGTTCCGTTTGCGGTCATTTCGGACGCTACCGGGTTTTCATGACCTATTCGGTGCTCCTTCTGTTCTTCCTTCCCTGCTTCCGATGGGACAAGCGTTACTACGTACAGACTTCCTGTTGCGGAACACTGTACCAGCTTGACTTTCAGACCGGAGAAGCCATCGCCCACGGAAAGGATGTGACAATCCGGCAACAGGACCTCCGAAAAATAGGCCGAGGCCCCAAACGGTGCCCCAGTTGCGGTACGGAAGTGGATGACGACGACCGGTATTGTCCGAAGTGCGGAACGAAACTCTGAAACCCCTGTAGCCACAAATGTCCGAATCCCGTACACTGGGATTATGTATCATGCACCTGAACGCAGTTATCCCGTTGGAGTGTTGCTCAAACGTTTCAGTCCGTATTTGTTCCGTTACAAAGGGTTGTTGATCCTTGACCTTGTCTGCGCGTTCCTCACTACACTGTGCGATATCGTATTGCCCAAAATCATGAGCTATCTGACCAACTCGGCCGGATCGCTGACATTTTCCATTGTCATCAGACTCGCCGCATTGTATGGCGTACTGCGCATCATTGACGCCGTGGCGAACTTTTTCATGGCTTCCCAGGGTCACATCATGGGAGTCCATATCGAAACGGACATGCGTCGGGACGCGTTCGATCATCTGCAGGAGATGAGCTACACGTATTACGCGAACACCAAAGTCGGACAGATCATGGGACGTATCACAAACGACCTGTTCGACGTAACCGAGTTCGCCCACCACTGTCCTGAGGAATTTTTCATCGCCTTCGTAAAGATCACCGCGTCGTTCGTCATTCTTCTGAGGACGAACGTGGTCCTCACGCTGATCGTCTTCGCCTGCGTTCCCCCGATGATCATCGTTTCGACGATCCTCAACCTCAGGCTCCGCGACGCATTCAAACGCCAACGCTACCAAATCGGGGAGTTGAACGCATCCATCGAGGACAGTCTGTTGGGGGAACGGGTCGTCAAAGCGTTCGCGGCAGAGGACACGGAAAAACGAAAGTTCGAGGAGGGCAACAAAGAATTCGCCGACACCAAGACGAAAACCTACTATTCGATGGCAAAATTCTCTACCTCGACGAGACTGTTCGACGGACTGATGTATCTTGTCGTCATCGCTTCGGGCGGTATGTTTCTGGTAAACGGAAAGATCAACGTCGGAGACATGGTCGCCTATGTCCTGTACGTATCCACGCTGATCCTCACCATTCGAAGAATCGTCGACTACGCTGAGCAGTTCCAACGTGGTATGACGGGCATCGAACGGTTTCTGCAGATCATGGATGCCCCGATCGAGATCGTCGATGCGCCGAATGCGAAACCGATCGAGGTGACGAACGGAGAAATTGAGTTTCAGCGCGTCTCTTTCGAATACCCCGACGACCATAACAAAGTGCTGCAGGAAGTCAACCTGACCATCAAGGGCGGAGAAAACCTCGCACTGGTGGGCCCCTCCGGCGGAGGGAAAACCACACTGTGCAACCTGATCCCCCGCTTCTACAACCTCACCAGCGGCCGCATCTTGATCGACGGACAGGATATCAGCAGCGTGACGCTGAAAAGCTTGAGGCAGTCCATCGGAGTAGTCCAACAGGATGTCTACCTTTTCAGCGGAACAGTCAGGGACAACATCGCCTATGGGAAGGAAGGGGCAACGAGAGAGGAAATCGTCACGGCGGCGAAACTTGCCGGAGCGGATCCTTTCATCCGGCAGTTAGAGGACGGATACGACAGTTATATCGGAGAACGCGGGGTCAAGCTTTCGGGAGGCCAGAAGCAACGCCTTTCCATCGCACGGGTGTTCCTGAAAAACCCTTCGATCATTCTATTGGACGAAGCGACCAGCGCTCTGGATAACGAGAGCGAGATCCTTGTCGACCGGAGCCTTGAAAAGCTTTCCCACGGTCGGACCACACTGACCATCGCCCATCGCCTTACCACGGTCAAGAACGCCGACAGGATCCTCGTGCTGGGGAAAGAAGGCATCGAGGAAGAGGGGACACACAAGCAATTGCTAGCCAAGCACGGGACATATTACCGTCTCTGGAACGGGATTTTGCCCGGCGAAAGCTTTTCCTGAGCAAAAAAACACAACAAAAGGTTTGACAGTGCCAAAAGACGGGAGTACAGTGGTTCATATAAAATAATGGAGGCATTATGGCCACAGTACAACTCAAACACATCACCAAGGTGTATGAAGGTGGAGTGAAGGCTGTCAACGATGTCAATATTGACGTCGAAGATCAGGAATTTGTCGTCCTAGTCGGACCTTCAGGCTGCGGGAAGTCCACCACCCTGCGTATGATCGCGGGATTGGAAGACATCACCAGCGGCGAACTCTTTATTGACGGCAAGGTCGTCAACGAAGTACCACCCAAAGACAGAGACATCGCAATGGTATTCCAGAACTATGCTCTGTACCCCCACATGACCGTCTATGACAACATGGCGTTCGGTCTGAAAATCAGGAAATTCCCGAAAGAAGAGATCGACCAGAGAGTCAGGGAAGCGGCGAAAATCCTCGAAATCGAGGAATTGCTCGACAGAAAGCCAAAAGCTCTTTCAGGCGGACAGAGACAGCGTGTCGCCGTTGGACGTGCCATCGTCAGAAAACCAAAGGTGTTTTTGTTCGATGAACCGCTTTCCAACTTGGATGCGAAACTTCGTGTCCAGATGAGGGCGGAAATTTCCTCCCTGCACAACCGGCTCAAGGCAACGATGATTTACGTCACCCACGACCAAGTCGAAGCGCTCACTATGGCGGACAAGATCGTCGTTATGAAATTCGGAGTCATCCAGCAGATCGGCGGACCTCTTGAACTGTACAACGAGCCGCAGAACAAGTTCGTTGCAGGTTTCATCGGTTCTCCTCCGATGAACTTTCTGGAAACCAAAGTCGAGAAACAGGGCGAGGACATCTACGTCAACGAAGGTTCGTTCAGCATCAAAGTGTTGCCCGAACAGGCGAAATTCCTTACTCCGTATGTCGGCAAGGCTGTCGTATTCGGCATCAGGCCTGAGGATGTGACCTTCAGTAAGGTTCCGCAAGCAGGTGTAACGATCGATGGTCACGTAAGTGTCGTCGAACCGCTTGGTTCTGAGACACATGTCTATGTTTCGACTACGAAGGGACAGGTCATCGGTCGTATTGATCCGAAGCACACCATCGCTGTCGACACCAAGATTTCCCTAATTCCTGATATGAATAAGGCCAAATTCTTTGATGCAGATACGGAACTTGTCATTGGAAGCAAGAAACCGTTGATGGCTCCCACAATAGGAGAAGGGGAAAAGACAAAAAACTGATTTTCCCTTCACGATAAAACAAACAAAGAGAGCAGGATTCGTCCCGCTCTCTTTTTGTATGCCCCTCTTTGTTACAGTTTGAAGGCTTTCTCAATGTCCGGGATCGCTTTTGCTGCGGCTTTGGCATACACGGAGGCATCCGCACCCTCAGGAAGATCCTTGCTGATCATCTTGTCGATCGTCTCGGCTTCCACCATGGAAAGCTCAAGTCCATGCGCCCTGAACGTTTTTTGCATGCCCTTTGTTTGTCCGCGATGCATCATCAGCCGTTTCATGAAGTCCGCGTCATTCAGTAATTCCTTAAGTTTCGCACCATCCATACAAATGCCCGCGTAGAGAAAGAGGTGGTCACTCGCAGGCTTCTCCGAAACCATTCGGAATGGTTCACCCTGCTTCCAATCTACAGAAGCAAGTATATCAAAGCCATATGAATTCGGCATGACGATTATTACGGTTGCTTTTTGTTTGTGTCGTTTGTAAAGATAGCACGATAGACCACCTGTTGCGCCTTCTGGATGACTTCCTCATCAATACCGAACAACGTGCTGTCTTCAGAGGCGCCGTAGTTGATGAAAGAAACACGGATACCCGCGTCTTTCAACGCTTCGCATACCTTCGCCGCAATCTCCGGATGATCCGGCAACCCTTGACCGATCACACCCAACACGGCATACCCATGATCGACCGTCACCTCATCCAAATCAAATTCCGATTTCAACCGGGCGCACATCGTCCTGAGAATACTCTCGCTGGCCAGTTTCGAATCAAACAGCCAGACGACCGAATCGATGCCGAAAAGGGAGAACGAAGGACGAACGCCGAACACCTGCATCAGCGTAAGCAACCCATGGCGGATGCCGCTCTTTTTGAACAGCATCAACTTACGCACCGTCAGCCTGCTGAATCCGCCCTTTGCGGAAACGCCGACGATATCGTCTTCTTCCCGTGACGGAACGATCATTGTACCGGGATCGCCGGGAACGTTGGTGTTTTTTACGTTGATCGGAATATTCGACCCATAGACCGGAGCGATGGCCTCCTCGTGGAACACCCCGGCTCCGACGCCTGCAAGTTCACGGACTTCGCGGTAGGTCATTGTGGCGACGACATGCGCATCGGGAACGATCCGGGGATCGACGGAAAACACACCGGAAACATCCGTCCAGTTCTCGTACACTTCCGCACCGCATGCTTTGGCGAAAATCGCGCCGGTGATGTCGGAACCGCCCCGGCTGAACGTACGGACTCTCCCCTCGCTGTCGGACCCATAGAACCCGGGAATGATGTACCGCTTGCTTGGATCGATCCCTTCCTTGATATTCTCGTACGTCACCGGATCAACGGTGCCGTCCGCCTTGATGATGACGACGTTTTCCGTATCGAGGAACTCCCAACCAAGAAACTTTGCGATCAAGCGGGCGTTGAGATGCTCCCCTCTGCTCGCCGCATACTCGGCACCGTATCCCGCGTCGATCTTCTGGCGGATGTTTTCCAGAATCTGCTGGAATTGTTCCGTACCCATTTTCAGATCCTGAAGGATGGAAAGGTAGCGTTCCTCGATTCGGCCGAACACCTCACGGCTGGAAACGCCCATCTGGACCGCCTCGTTGCATTTGTACAGGAGATCGGTGACTTTGGCATCTCCTTTCATACGTTTGCCGGGAGCGGAAACAATGACGATGGAACGACGCTTGTCCGCTTCGACGATGGATTTCACCTTCCGAATCTGGCTCGCGGAAGCAACGGAACTCCCTCCGAATTTACAAACGATCATATGCGCACCCTCCAGAAAACCAAGGGCATTGTAAATCGATGGGCGCTTTCATGTCCATCCCACCATTGACAATCGAGGATCATCCCGGTACAACAAGAGCACAATGCCACAGCAATCCATCTCAAAAAAAGAGAACAAGATGGGCACGATGCCTGTTCCTCGCCTCGTGATATCCATGTCTACGCCCATCATGTTCTCCATGCTGGTCCAAGCACTGTACAACATCGTTGACTCGATTTTTGTCTCGATGCAGAGTGAAATGGCTCTGACTGCGGTGTCGCTGGCGTTTCCCATACAAAACCTGTTGATCTCGGTGGCAGTGGGAACGTCCGTTGGAATGAACAGCCTTTTGTCCCGCAAACTCGGTTCGAAAGAACAAGTACTTGCGGAAAAATGTGCGAACAACGGACTGACTCTCGCCTTCATCAGTTGGGGCGTCTTTGCCGTTCTCGGGCTTCTTTTTTCCAGGAAATTCTACACGCTGTTCACCGATGATTCCCAACTCCTTTCGATGTGCGCGTCTTACACGATGATCTGTCTGGTCATTTCGCTGGGAATGTTCATCGACATCATGTGCGAAAGGATCATGCAGGCCACGGGCGACACCATTCATCCGATGATCGTCCAGATCACCGGAGCCGTTACCAACATCATCCTCGACCCGATCATGATCTTCGGCCTCTTCGGTTTCCCCAAGCTCGGCGTGACCGGCGCGGCAGTCGCCACGGTCATCGGGCAACATGTTTCCTGTCTTTTGGCTCTCCACTTCGTAAGGAAAAACCCCGAAGTGCAGATCCGTAGGAAATATCTTCCCCTAGAAAAGGAAACCGTCAAGGGCATTTACGCTGTGGGCGTCCCTTCCATCATCATGCAGTCCATCGGAACTTTGATGACCACGGGGTTCAACAAGATCATCATCGCCTACGGCACCAGCGCCGTTGCGGTCTTCGGAGTCTATTTCAAATTGCAGAGTTTCGTTTTCATGCCGATATTCGGCTTGAACAGCGGCATGATTCCCGTAATGGGATACAACTACGGTGCAAGAAAACCGAGACGTATCATTCAGACGCAAAAGACGGGCATGAAAATCTCGCTTACCATCATGGCGATCGGCTTCATCATTTTCTTCTTGTTTCCCCATACATTGCTTTCCTGGTTCAACGCTTCAGAAGAAATGTACCGCATCGGGGAGATCGCACTCCGAAGGATTTCCTTCTGTTTTGTGTTCGCCGGCTTCTCCATCACGCTGATGAGTCTCTTCCAGGCGATTGGCGACGGTTACCTTTCGATGATCATCAGCGTAACCAGACAGCTGGTCGTCCTGCTCCCCGCAGCATACCTTCTCTCCCGCTTCTGGGGATTGGACGCCGTATGGTATGCGTTCATCATCGCCGAGATTTCATCATTCATCCTTACCATTATCTTCTACCGTATGGAATACCTGCGGAAAATCAAGCCATTGGAAACGAAGGGCAAATAAAAACGGCGTACGGGCCGTGAATGCCCCGTACGTCCAAAAGACAAAGGCGATCAGAAGGAATAGACAATCTTTGCCTGAACGAAACTGTTGTCGGCAAACGAATAAAAATCACCTTCCTCGTCATCCGCATGAATGTATAGCCCCGAAAGGGAAGCGTCCAACCCGTCCGTAATGGAATACGTGAGTTTTGGCATCACCGCCAGGTCGTTCGATTCAATGTCATACACCATATCGCATTCCGCCTTCAGCCGCTCATGCAGGAAGCTGTCAGACAAAGCAAGTGCCAACGTATCGTCGTGGTACCTGTCTTTGGCGCTGTACTCGATGTCGGACGTCCCGTTGTCCTTGATACCATCAGCCCCAAGGATAACGGATCCTTTCGTCTGCAGATTGACGTTGAGATTTCCCACCACGTCGAAATCAACGCCGAACACCCATCCGATGCTGTTGTTGCGGACGTTCCCGTCCGTGCCGGCCACATCATCGGTGAGATTGTACGCACCTTCCATGCGGAAATTGAACTGCCCGACAGCCGTCGCGCCTTCCACGCCAAACACACGGAGACTATCGTAATCCAGTGGGGGATCGACATCCGTCGAAGGATCGGCGATCCACGCCCCAAGCCTGTCCTGCCGCAGCGTCGGCTGTTTCTCAAACCCGTCGTAATATGACGCGCCCCAGTCAAACGAACCGACGGTACCGGTGACGCGGAAGCCGAACTGCCGGTATTTCAGCGAATGAGTATCCGCATACAATCCGTTTTGGGCCTCCACCTTCGCAAGATACACGCTCTGCATAAGAGAGGCATAGTCCGACGCCGCGATTGCGGCGGTGGGATCCGCGGAAATGATCGTCGTATACGTATACTGGTATTCGTACGCCGCCTGAATGGCAGCCAAAGAGGATACTTTCGCAACCGAATCAGCATAGAGGGACGGAGTCCACCTCCCCTCGGTCGCATAGCGGTCGGGGACGAGCAACGGTACGTACGCGGCCTCGACGCGCAGGGAATCGGGACCGTTGTAGACGAGATGGGCCATTGGGACGGCAAGGCGACGGTCAATGTAGTCGGGAATGACGAAATCCGTGTAGTCGTCGGCGTTGAAGTTGTCCAGGACATGAAGTTTGTCCCCTTTTCCCCAAACAAGTTTCATTTTTCCGCCTTCCGCAACAAAATCCCCCATATACGCCCGAATCGTCATTTCCTGCAGCACGTCTTCCGGGTAATTCTCGAGAATTCCCTTGGAAAGTTTTAATTTCGCATCCATTTCCACCTTTTCTGCGCTGTAGCCGAGAGACAACGCCAAGGAAGGATCACTGGAGACGGTGGAATCATTCCCGTCTTCCAAAAACCACCTCATTTCGGTTTCCGCCGTTCCGTTGACGGACAGGGAAGACGTCGAATCATCCTCTCCGAAGGAGGAGAAAGACATTCCATCCGTACCTTCCTCTTCCGCGCAGAGAGGAAAGGAGAGCAAGCCCATGGCAGTCGCCAAGGCAAGAATTTTTACCATTCGTTGTTTCATACTATCCCTCCGTCACATTTTTCCCGTATTCAGGAAATTCTGGGTGAAGACCTTCTCGGAAACCGGCCTGTCCAGCTCGATGTTGGTGATGGCAAGGCGCGTGGAGTGACCGCTTTGGACATTCTGCAGGAAATTGACCATCGGAATGTCATAGTCCTCCATATGTTTGACGGTCTGGACGTCAAGGACCTTCAGCAGGCTTCCCTGTTTGTCATATCCTTCCTCCCTGACGGGAAGTTTTGTGTCCTGATCGACATACACGACGCGGTACCCGTACTGACTTTCCGGTCCATTCGGTTTCGGCGTGCATTTGACTTTCCAGCAAGTATATCCGCCCTGCGTCACGGATTCCTCCATGAGCTCGTCGTCATCGTCGTCCAGCTCGCGTCCGTTCAGATCGTCGTACGTGGCGTCCGAACCCATGAATGGCTTGTCCCCTTCGCCGGAAGCGATACGGCGCGTCGTCTTCAGACTCGGCAGGTAAATCCATTTGTCGCTTTCGCCGCCCTCCTTGTCGATCAACAGGAACCTCGTCCCCTTGACGGAAGCGGGACTCCGGAAAACGATGACGGCGCTGGTCTTGCCATCCTTGTCCATGCTCCACTCCTCCATGACGCGGTTTTGGGTAGTCCCGTTTTGTTCGATGAGATCCATCTTCACCAACGTATGGGTGTAGGAAGGAACCTTTTTGTCGTGCAC
>Ga0172377_10002783_pt1 | contig 17952 bp, 13 predicted proteins | sample Pumphouse3metaG_FD_119749 | JGI IMG/M metagenome (GOLD analysis project Ga0172377, IMG submission 119749) | Leachate microbial communities from a municipal landfill in Southern Ontario, Canada - Pumphouse #3 metaG | ecosystem: Engineered > Solid waste > Landfill > Unclassified | place: Canada...
ACCAGGCCGGCCAGGAAATTTTCCAGTCCGCGGGCCGCGGTGTCCAGATCGCTGGCGCAGGAATCGTATGCCGCCATCAGAGTGGCTGCCTTGATCCTGAAAGCCAGCGAGACCTCTTCCAAAGCTATGCCGGCCAGGGCTTTCTTCACCCGGGCAGGGTCGGTGCGGGCATAGATCTGTGCCTTGTATAGTTTGGCCATGGTTATCCGGCAGGGGTCGTCGGCAAGCTTCTGGGCTTTCTCAAAGTTTTTCAGCGCTGTTTTGCGGTCGCCCTGGAACAGCACCAGGGTGCCCAGGGCCACGTACTTTTCGAAGCTTTCGGCGATCTCATCCTGGTGGGCGAGCAGATACCCCGCCTCGCTGGTGCTGCCGGTGAATTCGGTCATCCGGTGGAATTTCTGCAGGTCATTCACCAGCTCTTCCGGCGCCAACTCCAGTTTTTCATCCAGATCCAGCTTCAGCACACTGGCCATGGCCTCGTAGGCTTCCTGCTGCTGGTGCTCTTCGCAGTTCAGCGCATGCAGGCGCAGCAGATAACGCCTCTGGCTGGCCGGGTCCTGGGCGATCCGGGCATTGCGGATTATGCCCCGGCAGGTTTCGGGATCCGTGACTGTGAGCTTGTCATAAAACTTGATCACCCGCAGCGAGACCAGCTGCCACATCCGGGGCTGGCACTGGCTGTAGAGGTAATCCTTGGCTTCGGCGAAGGTGAATTTGTAGAAGTTGCCCTGCTTCTGGAGGATCTCGTTGTACTTGGCCTCGTTGAGCAGGTCGTAGAGAGCCTGGTCTTTCACTTTGCAGATATAGCGGATCATTTCCCTGGAGATGGGGGTTTGGACAATAGCCAGCTTTTGCAGCTGCAGCTTGCTGGCGGGGGTGAGGTGTTTCACTCGCGCGATGATCGACTGCAGCGAGCGGGTGGGGATGGTGTAATCATCCAGGTTGGCGGGAAAGTGGTAGCTGCCGTCATAGCTGATCATCTTCTTCAGGGTCAGGTTGATCATGATCTCGCGGATCAGGTAGGGGTTGCCGGAAGAACGGCTGTGGATAAGCTCGCAAAAGCGGTCCGGAACGGGGCCATTGATCAGTTTGCGGATGTAGGCTGCGGATTCCTGGGGGCTGAACATCGGAACGCTGATCAGAATGCTGTTCTGGATCTGCCGCACCTGATTGAAATCGGTGCAGCTCATCACGATCAGGATCCGGTTTTGCACCACCGCGGGGGAAAAGAAGTTGATGAACTCGATCGTGTGATGGTGCAGATGCTCGATGTTGCGGATAATGAAGATCACCGGCTTGGTTTTCGCCAGTTCGGTCAAAAGAGCTTTGGTGATCTCAAAATCCGCCTTCAGGTCTTCCTCGCTGGGGGTTAGGCCCTTGGCAGCCTGTTCAGACATGAAGAGATAGCGCCGCATCTTTTCGGAGATGCTCTTCAGCCGGTCGTTTTTGGCTATCTCTTTCTCTGAAAGGGATTGCAGGTATTCCTTGATCAGGGCGAAAAAGGCTTCGTGCTCGCGGCTGGTGCAGGTGTAATCGAAGATGAAGTATTCGCCCCGCAGGATGGTATAGCGGAACAGAGAAAGGATGTTGTCCTTGCCCATGCCCTCGCCGGCGATGAGGGAAACGATCTTGCCGTTGGACGCCTCCACCTGCGGCAGATAGTCCATCAGATCGTTCACGATCCTGTCCTGCACCAGATAGCTGTTGAACTTCATCGAATTCACCAGGGACCAGGATACGGAAAAATCATAGCGCCGGCCGCTGCTGCGGTTGATGTATTGGATGATCTCTTCGCTGGTTTGGAAGCGGCTTTCGGGGTTGCGGTCCAGCAGCTCGATGCAGAGGTTTTGCAAGGGCAGGGGGATGTTCGGATTCAGATCCGAGGGGTAAACCGGGGAAAAATACTGATGGCTGCTGCTGCGCATGGCGTTGATCTGGTCCAGCGTGAAAGGATAGCTGCCGGTTAGCAGACGGTAAACGATCACCCCCAAGGAGTAAAAATCGCTGGCATAGCCGGCCCCTTTGCCCGTATACACTTCCGGCGCGATATAGGGCAGCGTTCCGGATACGTATTGGGTGTCCTTGTCCAGTTCCAGGCGGGAGAATCCATAGTCTATCAGCTTTACTTCTATGCCGTTATGTGTCTTTTTATAAAGTATGTTCTCAGGTTTGAGGTCGTTGTGCATTATATTCTGAGTATGCAGGGCGTTCAAAGCGTAACAGATCTGGACTATGATGTCATAGAGTTCCTTCACCCTCGCCTTGCTGAAGCGGAAGTTGTTCAGGGTAACCCCGTCGAAGTATTCGCCCACAAAATAGATATGGTCGCCCACATGGCCGAAATCGATCACCCGGCTGAGGTTGGGGTGTTCGATCTTGGTGATGTGGTGCATATCCGCGGCTTTGAAATGCTGATACAGCTCTTTGGAAGAGAGATACTGGAACAGCTTGAGGCTGTAGGTGTTGTCCGTGCGCAGGTCGCGAACCTTGTACACGTTGGCCCAGGATCCCGTTCCCAGACTTTCCAGAACCTCGTAGCGGTGGTCTATGAACATCATTGAACTCCCAAATGAATTGGTTTTTCCCTTATTTCACAGGGGCAATGCTTGTCAACTGAAACTTGCCGGAAGCGGCGGCTAAGCCGATGAGGAACTAAGGCCCGTAAGCCCTGATTGGCCTTTAGCCAGCTTCAGATCTGCTCTTCATCCGCCTGGTGGCGCCGGGGGCGCATCAGGCCGGTCTGCTTCCAGCGCCGGTGCAGCCAGAGCCATTGCTCGGGATGGCGGTTGATGTATCTCTCGGTCACGGCGTTCAGCTTTTTTAGCACGAAGCGGTAGTTTTCCTCGCTGTCCGCCAGTCCGGGAAAGTGGAGCATGGGCTCGAAACAGATCCTGATCCCTCCCTCCGGGGTACGCAGGGCAAAGGCTGGAACGATAGGCACCTGGTAGCGCAGCGCGATCTTGGCCGCGCCCCGCCAATGGGAGGCGGGGAAGCCCATGAAATCCAGCGTAAGCCCTTCCGGACCGGCATTCTGGTCCGTGAGGATGGCCACCAGCTCATTTTCGCGCAGCCGTGCCAGCAGCTGCTTCATTGAATGCTGGTGATCGATCAGGCGAACCCCCTGGCGGGTGCGCAGGGCGCTGTTGTAAGCGTCGAAATAGGGATTGTGCTGTTTCTGAACCACCACGGCAAGGGGAGGCCGAAGAGCGGCAAGACCCGCGCCGCCTCCCAGTTTCCCAGATGCGCAGTGGCCAGGATGGCGCCCCGTCCCAGGGACAGCGCTTTGTCCGCGTGGACCTTTCCGCTCAGGCTGGTGGAATCGATCAGTTTCTGCTCCGGCAGCAGATAGAGTTCGGCGGCGGTAAGCCCCAGGTTGTGATAGACTTTTTTCAGCAAAGCCCTGCGTTTCTGGGGGTCAAGGTCGGGATAGACGTTGCTGAGGTTGAGCTCCGCCACCCTGCGCCGGATCCCCAGGCCGTAGCCGATCCAAACGAACAACCGGCAGAGCAGCCAGCGCCCCCAGGGATACGGCAACAGGCGCAGCTTGAACAAAGCGAACCGGAAGAGCAGATACTCCGTCCGGTTCACGAATTGGTTGCGTTTCAAACTGCCCGTCCGCGGGATCAGCTTTGCAGCAGCTCCAGCTTCTTCTCGATCACCGCTTTGGGCACCGCTCCGATGGAATTGTCCTTCAGCTCTCCGTCCACAAAGAACAGCAGCATGGGAATGCTCATCACGCCGTGCCGGGAGGCCAGCTGGGGATACTCATCCACATTCAGTTTGCCAAAGGTGACCTCAGGATGCTCCTGGGCCAGTTGCTCGATGGTGGGGGTGATGATCCGGCAGGGTCCGCACCAGGCTGCCCAAAAATCAACCACCACCACGCCCTGCTTTATTACTTCATCGAAGTTAGTATCGTTGAGTTCAGTTAACATGTTTCACTCCTGTCATGTTGATGTAGATATATAATAAGCTATATTTGAGGACTGGCAAGCTGAGCTTGGAATGTCTGGTCATCGTGCCGGCAGGAAGCGGCTGCGGATAACTGATATATAAGTATTACGGCAATAGAAGCATGGGCGCGTGAAAGGATCTTTGGTGAAAGGACGTGACAGCTTCCTGGGAGCGATAGGCCTGAAGATCAGAATCATCCGTCATTCCAACGCAGTCTGGTCTTCAGTTCTTTGATGGCTAAACGCGATTTAGCGTGTACGATGCCCAAGAGAATTAGCAGTCTTTGCCGGCAACTGCTTATTTTCCCTTGACAATTTCGCGGGGCCTCTTATTATATCGATAAACACAAGCTTAGATTAGCAAGGAGTATTTCATGCCTGAAGAGAAGAAAGACCAAAGCAACAAACCCAAACAGGATAAAAAGCCGATGGCCAAAGCCGCCAAACCAGCAGAAAAGGGAAGCCTCAGCATCCATACTGAGAATATCTTTCCCATCATCAAGAAATGGCTCTATTCCCAGCACGACATCTTTTTGCGCGAACTGATCTCCAACGCAGTTGACGCCATCAACAAGCGCAAATACGCCGATCCCGGCTTCAACCCGGAGGAGATGGAGATCAGCGTGAAGCTGGACCCCAAAAAGAACACCATCGAGGTCTCGGACACCGGTATCGGCATGACCGCCGATGAGATCCGCAAATACATCAACCAGATCGCCTTCTCCGGCGCCGAGGAGTTCGTGAGCAAGTTCAAGGACGTCCAGAGCAACATTATCGGCCACTTCGGCCTCGGCTTCTACTCCAGCTTCATGGTGGCGGAAAAAGTGACCATCGATTCCCTTTCCTGGGCCCCGGACAGCCAGCCCGCCTTCTGGGAATGCGACGGCAGCACCGAATACAAGATGAAGGAAGGCAAGCGCAAAGATCCCGGAACCACCATCACCATCCACCTCAACGAGGATTCCAAAAACTACGCCGAGGAAGCCAGGATCCGCGAGATCCTGGAGAAATACTGCAACTTCATGCCCTGGCCGATCAAATTCAAGGACCAGCAGGTGAACCAGAAGGAAGCGCTTTGGAACCGCAAGCCCAAAGACGTTACGGAAGAGGAATACAAGGAGTTTTACCACCAGGTTTTCCACGATTACCGCGATCCCGTCTTCTGGATCCACCTCAACGCCGATTTTCCCGTCAACCTCCGCGGCATCCTCTATTTTCCCAAGCTGCGCAAGGAGCCGGATTTCTTCAAGGGCGAGGTGAAACTGTATTGCAACAACGTCTTCGTGGCCGACAACCTCGAGGACCTCATCCCCGAATTCCTGCTGTTGCTCAAGGGCGGGATCGACATCCCGGACATCCCGCTGAACGTCTCGAGAAGCTTTTTGCAAAACGACGCCCAGGTGCGCCAGATCAGCAAATACATCGTCAAGAAGGTCGCCGACCGCTTTGCCGAGACCTTCGCCGAGGACCGCAAGAAATATGAGGAATACTGGGAGGACATCGATACCTTCATCAAGTTCGGCCTCATCCGCGACGAGGATTTCTTCGCCGCCATGAAGGACCGCGTGATCTTCAAATCCGCTTCCGGCGACTATGTGACCCTGGAGGAATACCAGGCCCGCAACCAGGCCGGGGGCGATAAAACCCGCGTCTGGTATGCTTCAGGAGAAGACACCCAGGTTAGCTATCTGCGCCTGATGAAGGAGCAGGGCATCGAGGTGATCTTTCAGACCTCGCCGCTGGACACCCACCTCTACCAACAGCTGGAAAGCAAGCTGGACAAGGTGGAATTTATCCGCGTGGACAGCGAGGTCAACGACCTTTTGGTGGATAGCGAAAAAAAGGAGCTGGTGGACAGGGACGGCCGCGCCGGTTCGGACAAGCTGAAAGAGATCTTTTACAGCGCGCTGGGCCAGCCGGTGGAGGCTTCCTTCAGCCAGGAAAGCTTCGCGGAATTCATCAAGAAGCATCCCGCCGCTGCCACCATCCTCAATCCCTATCTGGTCCAGGACGGCGAACGCACCCTGATCCGGCCTTACGACATCCCCTTCGCCACCCGCGAGGAACTGGGCGGGGAAACCGTCAAAGCCATTTTCGACCAGGTTTACACCCCGCTCAAGGTGGAGGTGAAGAGCCTCAAATCGCCGGATATCCCCTCCATGATCGTCTTCAACGAATTCATGCGCCGCTGGCACGACATGGATATGCTGAACCGCCAGGCCGATTCCGGGCTGCTTAGGGACCACACCCTGGTGGTAAACCAGGAGAACCCCGTGATCAAAAAGATCCTGGAACTCGACGCCGCCGGCCAGAAAGAGGAAACGCAAACCCTCTGCCATTACATCCACGACCTCTCCCTGCTGGAACAGCGCGCCTTCAGCGGAGATGAGCTCAAAGGCTTCATCGCCCGCGCGAATAAGATCCTTAATTACCTCTGACACACAGGATCCAATTCGCAAGCTTGCCAGCCCGAAAAAATGAGGCCCGCCATAACCCGGCGGGCCTTTATGTTCATTGGCGCTAAAGAGCCTTTATTTGCGCTTGGTGAGTCCCAGCTGCAGGATGTCTGCCATGTTTTTCAGCAGGGGATCGATCTTGAGGTCTTTGCCGTGGATCAGCCACTGGAGGAAGATGGTTTCCTGGGCGCCCACCACTATATAGGCCAGGGTTTTGGCGTCCACTTTGCGGATCATGTTCTTTTTGATCGCTTCCTGGAACACTTTGGTATAATAATCCAGATAGTATTTCATGGGGTTGTAGGTGGGGTTGCGTTTGTAAAAGCCTTCGCTTTGGCGCAGCTCGATCAGCAGCAGCCTGGCGATCTGGGGTTTGCTTTTCAGCAGCTCATAATGTTCATCGAAGAAAAACTTGATCTTCTCCAAGGGGTCGGCCAGCTTGTCGCTTTCCTTTTCGATGGTGTGGATCTCATCCTCGATCATTTTCTGGATGCAGAGCTGGAGCATCTCGTCCTTGTTTTTGAAGTAGTTGTAGAGAGTGCCTATCCCCACTTTGGCATGGATGGCCACATCGGACATCGTGCATTTCACATAGCCCTTTTGGGCGAAGATCTTCTGGGCAGAGCTCAGGATCTTGTTCTTGTAATCAGTGGGCATCACGGATTTCTTCCTGGGCTTGGGATACATTTGCAGCATTTCATTCCTCGCTTTGTTTTGATTATTTTTTTATGGATTCAGTAAATGCAAAGGACGCAATTCTGTCAAGCTATTTCACGAAGTTCATTCAAAGAGCCTTGAATTTCAGGGGATTGGGCAGAATGGAATCAGCCCAGATGCAATGCTGTCCACAGATTACGGGGTTAGATTTATCCTGTATTTAATCCGAATGATAATGCCTGAAGATCTGCCGGGCTGTTTTTTCGCCAATGCCTTTCACCGCCATCAGCTCTTCGGGGCTGGCGGCGCGGATGGCCTCGACGGAGCCGAGTTCCTTGAGCAGCAGGAACTTGGTTTGCTCCCCCACTCCGGCGATGTCCTCCAGTTCGCTGAGCAGGGTGCGTTTGGACCGGCGGGAGCGGTGGAAATTGATGGCGAAGCGGTGGGCCTCGTCGCGGATGGAGGTAAGCAGCCGCAGCGAGGAGCTGGAGCGGGGCAGGATGATGGAATCGTGGCGTCCGGGCAGGAAGATCTCCTCGGCGCGTTTGGCCAGGGAGATGATGGGGATGCCCGGATGGTCGGAAGCGTCCAGAACCTCCTTGCAGGCGGCGAGCTGGCCCTTGCCGCCGTCGATGATGATCAGGTCCGGCAGCATGGCCTCATCTTTGGCGCACTCGTTCAGAAAGCGGGTGAGGGTTTCCTGGAGGGCGGCGTAGTCGTTTTGAGTATCAACGGCACGGATGATGAAGTGGCGGTAGGCCTTCTTTTTGGCTTTGCCGTTCTCGAAAAAGACGGCGGAGGAGACGGTATCCGTGCCCTGGATGGTGGAGATGTCCATGCAGACCATTTTGCGGGGCAGGCGGGGCAGGGCAAGCTTTTCCTTTAGCTCCTGGATGGGGAAGATGGTGCGGTTGGCGCGGCGGATGTGGGCCAGTTTGCGCTCTTCGATCAGCTGGAAGGCGTTGCGCTTGGCCATGGCCAGCAGTTTGCTCTTTTCGCCTCTCTGGGGCAGGCTGAGCCTGCCGCCGAGCCAGGAGTTCAGCTCTTCATATTCCGAGGGTTCGTGAGGCAGCAGGATCTCGTGGGGCAGCTCGTCCTTGGCGGCGTAATAGAGCTTGATGAAGGCGGCCAGGATCTGAGGGGCGGCGTCGTGTTCCACCTGGCTGAGAGGATAATCCTCGCGGTTCACCACCATGCCGCCCATGATCCTCAGCACCACGCAAACGGCAATGTTTTCCTCCTGATAAAAGCCGATCACGTCGGTGTTGCGGGAATCGGGTGAATAAACCACCTGGCGTTTCTGGATGCTTTCGATGGCCAGGATGCGGTCGCGGGTTTTGGCCGCCTGTTCAAATTTGAGGGCCTCGGAAAGTTCGTTCATCTCCGCCCGCAGTTCATCCAGAACCTCCTGGTGCCTGCCTTCGAAAAAGCTCATCTGGCGTTTCACCACGCGCATGTATTCGGCTTGGGAGATGGCGCCGATGCAGGGCGCGGGGCATTTGCCCAGCTGGTAATTGATGCAGGCCTTTTTGTAGCGGACCTGGCCGGCCGGGATATTGCGCGAGCAGGTGCGGATGGGGAAGATCCACTCGAAGTTGCGCAGGGTGATGCGCAGCGATCTGGCGTCCGTGAAGGGCCCGAAATAGCGGGAACCGTCTTTGACAAGTTCGCGGGTAACCATGATGCGGGGAAAGGGCTCGCCCAGGGTGATCTTCACGAAGGGATAGCGTTTGTCGTCCTTGAGGAGGATGTTGTATTTGGGTTTGTAGCGCTTCACCAGGGTTGCTTCGAGGATGAAGGCGTCGTGCTCGGAGAGCGTTATGATATATTCGAGGTCCTGGATATGGCGCACCAGCTGCTCGGTCTTGGGATCCTTGGGCGAGTTGCTCAGATAGCTTTTGATGCGGTTTTCCAGCGAGCGGGCCTTGCCCACGTAGATCACTTCCCCGGCGGCGTCTTTCCAGATGTAGATCCCCGGCTGCTGGGGCAAAAGGTGGAGCTTGGCCTCTATCTGCGGCGGAATCTTTTCCACAGGCGGTCCCGCACCTCGGCCAGGAAATCCAGCTTCACAAGGAGCCCCAGCCCGTAGAACAGCAACAGGCTGGCCACAGAAAGCGCCGCCACTTTGAAGATCAGCTGCCAGAAGCCCTCGGCTTCGATAAAGTGGTTGGCTGTAAGCAGCAGTGCCAGCATCACGGCGCAGATACCCAGGGTTTTCAGGATGTTCGGCAGGATCCCGGCAAAGCTGATCTGGGGCAGTTTTTTACGGATGAGGCGGAACTGCAGGCTGAAATTCACCATCGCGGTCAGGGAGGTTCCCAGGGCCAGTCCGCGGTGCTGCAGAAACTGCATCAGGATGAGGTTCAGCACGATGTTCAGGCCCACCATCCCGGCGGCGATGCGCACGGGCGTGCGGGTGTCCTTATTGGCGTAAAAAAGCGGCGTGAGGGTTTGGTTGAAGCTGAAAAAGATGAGGCCGATGCCGTATAAGACCAAAGCCTGCTCGGTCCAGAGGGTGGCCTTGGCGTCGAAAGCCCCGCGCTGAAAGACGATCCGCACGAGGTCGCCGCCCAGGGCAATGATCAGGGTGGTGATCGGCAGCATCAGGTAGGTGAGGTTCACCGCCGCGATGCGCAGGTTTTTGGAAAGCTCCTTGAAATCGCCCAGCGTGACCAGCCGGGAATAGGTGGGCAGCAGCACCATCCCGGTGGAGATGGCGAACATGCCCAGGGGAAACTGGAAGAGGCGGTAGCCGTATTCAAGGGCGGAAATGCTGCCCACGGCCAGGAAAGAGGCCATCAGGCTGTCCGCCACCAGATTGATCTCGCGGATGCCCACCCCGATCAGCGAAGGCAGAAAGCGCTGCCACATGGTTTTCAGGGCGTCCCCGCCAAAGCGCACGAACAGCCTGAAAGGATAACCAAGCTGTTTCAGATAGGGGAAATTGATGATGGTCTGCAAAAAACCGCCGCCGAAAACACCCCAGGCCGCCCAGCGGACCAGTTCTTCGCCCTCGATCCCGAAAACGAAGCGCGGGATCACCAGGCTGAGGATCATGCCCAGGTTCAGCAGCGCGGAGGAGAGCCCGGTCATGAAAAAGCGGTCGTGGGAATTGAGGATGGCGATCATCGTGGAGGAGAGGCCGATCCAGAGCAGATAGGGAAACATCACGCGGGTGAGCAGCACGGCCAGGCTGTAGGTGTGGGGCGCCAGGCCCGGATAGAGCAGCTTCACGATCCAGGGCGCGAAGATGATCCCGATCACGGTGAGCGAGAGCAGGAAAGAGCTTAGGATGCCCAGCACCTGCAGCGAGAAATCGATCTGCTTTTTGCGGTCCTGGGTGATCCCGATCTCGTTGTAGATGGGAACGAAGGAGGCGGAAAGAGCGCCCTCGCCAAAGAGGCTGCGCAGCAGGTTCGGGATCTTGTAGCCCACCACGAAGGCGTCGTTGAGGAAGGTGGTGCCAAAGCAGAAAGCCATCAGCTGGTCGCGCACCAGGCCCATGATCCGGCTCAGGAAGATGGCGATGGACATCATGCTGATGTTGCGGACGAGCTTGTTTTCAGGCATCTCAGGCGCGAAAGAGTTTTTTCAGCTGGAAATAGGTGTCCAGCATCACCAGCTGCAGATTGGCGTTGCCCCGGAGTTTGCGGATGTGGCCTTCCATCAGCAGCACGAAGGCGATCACCCGGTCCGTGTACACTGCCGGATCGATCTCACCAAGGGCTTCCCGCGCCTTGGCCAGAAAATCCCGCTTGTCGATGTTGACCAGCTGTTCCGGGGCGTCCAGCGCAAGGTTCAGGTCCCCAGCGAAGAGGCTCAGGTAGCGCAGAACCTCGATCGCGCTTTCGGCGTTGAAGCTTCTGGGCAGGGACCTCAGCTGGCGGAAATGGGCCAGATCCTTGCCCGTGGCAGCCATTTCAAAGATGCCGAAGGCGTGTTCCCGCAGTTCCAGGGATTCGTTGTGGGCGAAGTGGATCGCTCTCTGCACGCTGCCGTCGGCAATGTGGGCAGCGGTGCGGGCCAGTTCCGGAGCGGCATTGAAGCTTTCGCGCAAGATGCCCTCGATCACGGAAGGGGTCACCGGCTGGAAATGCACGGGCTGGCAGCGCGAAACGATGGTGGGAAGCAGCTTGGAGAGGTTGTTCGTGATCAGGATGATCACGGTGGCTTCGGGCGGTTCCTCCAGGGTTTTGAGGAAGGCGTTGGCGGTGGGGATGTTCATCTGGTCGGCGTCTTCGATGATGCAGACCCGGTAGGAGGCCTCGTAGGCGGAAAGGTTCAGGCGTTTGATCAGCCAGTTCATGCTTTCCACGCGGATCATGATGTTCGCGCTGAACTGGTAGTCCTCCCAGGGCGTTTCGATCTTGTTGCGGATGTAGCCTTCGTATTCCTGTATGTAATCGGTTTTGGTGATCTCTCCATCCAGATTCAGCCCCAGGTTCGGGGTGGGGAAGATGTAAAGCAGGTCGGGATGGTCCAAAGCCAGGAATTTGCGGCAGGAGGAGCAGACGCCGCAGGGCCGGAACTCGCTTTTCGAAAAGCAATTCAGCGCCATTCCGAAATAGAGCGCGGCGGTGAATTTGCCCACGCCGTCGCTGCCGTGGAACAGGTAGGCCTGGGCGATGCGGTCGTTGTCCAGCGCCAGTTTCAGGATCTGCAGGGCGTTGGACTGGCCTTTTATATTGCGGAACATCTATGCGGCTTCAGCTGGGGTTTTCAGGGTTTTCGGGCTTATTCGAAGGCGATCTTGTCCCGGCCGGCATCCTCGCTGGTGCTGCGCTCAAAGATATCATTCACGTAAGGGCTGCTGAACTCTTTGGCCAGAATGTCGTAGATCATCACATCGTGGTACTGCCCGGCCATGAAAATGTAATCGCGGCGCTGGCCGACGAACTTGAAGCCCACCTTTTCATAGCAGCGGATGGCGCGTTTGTTGAAGCCAAAAACCTCCAGGCTGATGTTCTGCAGGTTCAGGATGTTGAAGCCGTAATCAAGGATCAGCGCGGTCGCTTCGGTGCCGATGCCCTGGTTCCAATAGGTCTTGTCGCCGATGAAAATGCCGAACTGGGCGTGCCGGTGCACATCGCTGATCCCCATCAGGCTGCAATTGCCCACGGCCTTGTTGTTGTCCTTTTCCACGATCGCGAACGACACGCTTTCCCGCATCAGGCGCTGCAGGGCCTCGCGTTCCTTGTCCAGATCGAAGATCGCCGTGGAGAACATCACGAACTGGCCGATCTCCATGTCGTTCACCCATTCCGTGTAACGTTCAGCGTCTTCCAGCGAGATCGGCGACAGATAGCATCTCTGCCCGACCAGTTTTCGGAAATATTTCATTATCCACTCCCGGGCACCGCAAGGCGGAGCCGCGTTCAATACAAGATTTCAATGTTAAGAAATAACATTTGCACAGGGCCTATCTGTCAAGTGAAATCCTTGGAAGCCGGTTAGAAGGCTATTGTCCAATTGCAGGCAAAGGGAAGCGCCGGAACCGCGAGGTCCGAGATGACGGTGGTGCATAGCTGTTTGTTCAGAAGGCTCAGAATCGCTGTCATTCCGGGGTAGCGGGGTCCTCGCGGACGAGCGCAGCGTGAAAAGGAGCGCGGAAGGGGCCCCGGGATCCAGAACCATCCACCACCCAGACCCGACCTGTCATTCCGGGGTAGGGGCCCCGGAATCCAGGCATTGCGGGAATAGCCCATCCCAGGCCCAGGCAAATGCGGGTTCGATCCAGACGCAGTCTGAATCGACACCCTCTGGGGCATTACCCCAAAAGCCTGGATCCCGGGTCCCGGCGTACTGGCGCACGCATCCCGGGATGACGCAGTGGCTGGGACTTCCGGTGAAACAGCCCAAACCGCCGTTCCACCCTTTCACCCTTCCACCCTTTCACGCCAGAACGCAGCATTGGAATGCTGCGCTACGGCCGCCCACCGGAAGGTCGACGTCCCCGTCGACCAAAGGCCCGCAGGGACTTGCGGAGAAAAGAACGGATCGCCCCTCCGGAGCGAGGTTAACGAGGACGTTAACCTTCCTGTACCCACCCCGCCAAACCGCAACCACGACCCGATCTGTCATTCCGGGGTAGCGGGGTCCTCGCGGACGAGCGCAGCGTGAAAAGGGGCGCGGAAGGGGCCCCGGGATCCAGAACCATCCACCACCCAGCCCCGACCTGTCATTCCGGGGTGGGGCTTCAGCCCCCGGGGCCCCAGAATCCAGGCTGTCAACCCAAAACATCCTCACACCCAGGGCGGGTTCGATCCAGACGCAGTCTGAATCGACACCCTCTGGGGGCATTACCCCAAAAGCCTGGATCCCGGGTCCCGGCGTGCTGGCGCACGCTTCCCGGGATGACATAGCGGCAGAGCGTTCAGGCGTGGCTGGAGTTCTCGCCGGACAACTTGTTGGCCGTTGGGGCGGTCGACATCCACACAGCGCCCCCAGCATCATTACGGGATAAATACGGGATCAATACGGATGAAATCCGTATTGATCCCGTATTTATCCCGTAATGATAATGGGAGCCGGGTAGGTTTGGTTGTTCAGTAAATTCAGGCGAAAGGTACCGCCAAGCGCTTCACCACTGCAGATTGAGCATCAGCATGGGGCTGCGGTCCTTGATATCCAGATAGACCTGGGCCTGCCTGTCCTTCGCGTTGAAGCGCAGCACGTCGATGCCGCTGATAAGGTGGTTCACGATCATCACGCCCACAGCCAGCATCCGGTAATCCCGCATGTTCTGGGCTTCGGTGCGGATCTGCACATACTTGCCGCGGTTGTCCACGCTGTCCCAGTTCCAGGCCAGCCCGCCGCTGTAGATGTGCTCATCGATGTAGATCTGCTGCTGGGCGGGGTCGTTCGGGAAAAGCCGCAGCGCCTCTTCGCGGATAAAGGCGTTGTAGCCGCCGGCCTCGAAACCGCTGCTGTTGTATTTGCTGAGGTCGCGGAAATAGCTGTCTTCGTAATCGCCGGGCTCGATGTGGGCATATTTGAGGGCGTATTCGTAAAATTCCCGGGTTTTGAGCCGCGCTTCCTCGTTCAGGTAGAGCAGGCTGGAGATGAGGGCCGCTTCGGCGGTGAGCATTCCGTAGCCGTAGCTTCTGCCGCCGCGGATCTGGCTAAGGCCGGGCAGGACGAGGGATTGGGCAAGCTGCAGGCCAGTGCTTTCGGCCGCCAGCGAGGCGGCCAGGGCCAACAGGAGGATGAGGGCGCAAAGGTGTTTGATCTGGGAGGGCATCAAAACTCCAATCGGTAGTTTAGCATCAGGCCGCCGGATCCCAGCGGCGTGAAATAGAGGGCGGTGGGTTTATCCGGATCCCGGCTGATGAGGGCAACGTCGATCAGGCTGATAGCGCGGTTCAGCAGCATCACGCCGAGGCTCAGGCTGCGGTACATCTTCACCGTCTGGGCCTGGAAGCGCAGGGCGCGGTAATGGTCCTGATGCTCAGAACTCTGCCAGCTCCAGGCTTCATCCTCGCCATAGGTGTTGGCGGCCAGATAGGCGGCATAGCCTTCGGGGTCGTAATTGTATATCAGATAATAATTACGCGCCTCCAAGATCTGATATTGGTTGAATTCGTCACTGCTAAGATACTGTTGGATATCATAATAGTAACTATCTGGCATGTCCGCTGGAATGCCGGCATAAGCCTGGGCGTAGAGCAGGGAGGAGTTGGTGAGGTTTGTTACCTCACGGCCGGTGGCCAGCCAGGCTGTGAGCGCCAGCAGGTCCGTACCGAGCATGATCCCGCCGCGGGTGCTTCTGCCCAGGGCGATCTCCCCGCAGCCGGGCAGGGCGGCAGAAAGGCCCAGATAAGCTATCTTAGGCAGCGCGGCCAGGGGCAGCGCAAGCAGCAGCAGGGCTGCCAGAACGAGGGATCGAAGCGAAGCGCGCATCAGAAGCTGTAGACGAAACCCAGGGAGGGGGTGAGGTTGTTGTTGCTGCTGAGGCCGGTGTAATACTGCAGCTTGAAGCCGTTCTGGGTAATGGCCTGGCGGTTCACGCGGTTGGTGAGCACAAAGGCGTCGATGGCGGCGGCGATGTGGTTCGCGGCGAGGCCCAGGGTGAAGTAGTTGGCATAGGAAAACTGCCGGTTGGCGTCCCTGCGCATTTCCAGATATTCCTGGCGCCAGGGCGAGGCGTCATAGTCGCCGGGCGCGACGGCGTTGGCGGGGTCCAGGTTGTCCTGGTTGTCCAGATAATAGGCGATCCTGTAGTTTTTGATCCAGCGGTTGTTGATCACCAGCTGGGGATCGGTATGGTTGGGGTTGAAGACCCAGGTGGCGTGGTCCGGGATCTGGTCCAGATAGAAGGTGCCGGTGCGGGGGTCGGTGGCGAAATTGTGATACCAGTCCGCCCAGCCGAAAACGTATTTGTTGTATTTGCCGATATCCTCGTAGAAGTGCTGGGTGTCCGTGTCGTCGAGGCGGAAGAAGGTGCCGTCGTAGATGTCCAGCGTGCCGGGATTGATGTTCATCATCACGTTTTGCACAGCGTCCTGGTACTCCCGGCGGTAGCGGGTGCCCTCGTAGGTGTAGGAATAGTCCTGGCCGTTGACCGTGTAGTTGAAAATCTGGGTAACGGTTTCGCCGTTGGCGAAATTTTCGAAGGCCTCGGTCTTTTCGTTGCCCAGCTTGTTGAACCAGATGATGCCGCCGATCGCCGACAATTCCAGCACGGGAAAGAGATAGGCTGTGAAGGCGGTGGGTTTGGCGTAAAACTGACCGGCGCCGGGCAGCAAGGCCGAGAAGAGCATGGCGCGCTGGGCGCTTTTGGGTTCAAAATTCACCCGGATGATGTCATCCGCGGGGGTCTGTTCCTCTTGTTCCTGAAAGATCAGGTCGTCTATGTTCTGGGCGAAGGCGGAGCTTAGCAGCGCCAGGCCCAGGAAGATCAGGATCACTTTGTTCATTTTTGTTGCCTCTCAGATCATTTTTCCACGGCGAATTTTATCCTTTTCAGTTCAGCGCCTTTGCGCACCGAGAGGATGTAAACGCCGGATGTGAGTTTGCCGCTGTCCAGGGCCACGTCGCGGCGGAGGATGCCGTTGGCGTGCAGGGTGTGGTTTTGCAGCAGCGAGCCGTTGATATCGAAAAGCCGGATCTCGACAGTTTGGTCGAAATTCTCAATGCGGACCCTGAACTGGGCGTCCCGCACTGGATTGGGGAAGACGAAGGCACTGAAATCCTGCGTGGGAGGGAGTTCATCATAGATGTACATACCCTCGAAACTGCCGTCACCCCCATTGCGTAAACCGTTCCAGTAGATCCCGTTGTTCATTAGTCCCCAAGCTTTTCTGTGGATGAAAAGTTTGCCTACCAAATCGGTGTAATACCAGAACAGGTTGTTGGTTTCCATGTTATCTGGCCCCGTCGCGAGCCGGGAACCGAGAACGGGGCCATCCTTGAGCAGAGATCTTTGCCAGAGGATGCCCTCACCGGCCAGATAGGCCGCGTGACCGCGGTCAGCCACTGGAAGATACAAAAGGATGTTGGGATAGGATATAAGCGCGTAAACGTGTTCGCGCTCGCTGAAGGACAGGGGATATGCGTTGTAAGGATAGCCTTGAAGCAGGGTTCCATCGTGTTTAATGGCATAGATCCTGGTGCCGCAGCCCCAGAAAATCGTTGGGTTCACCGCTCCCTGAATTGCGCTGTCGGAGTACCAGGTGATACCCATCTGGGTGGGTTTGTCGGCCTGGGTATTAAGCCAGATCCTTTGCAGATGGTTGTTTTGGAATTTGTATACGTTGCCGCTGTTGGCCATCAGGAAAAGCATCCGCACGCCGGCTGAATCCGCGGTGTAGCCCACCGGCTCGTAATCGCCAAAGGGTTCCGGCAGTTCCACCTCGAACTTGATGTAGAGGTCGCGCGTGTCGATTATGTGCAGAAGGTCCTGGCTGAGGGTTACCAGGTCAAGGCCGTAACTGCCCAAACGTTTGACCTCTTGCAGCTGGACCATGTCCTTCACCAGGTTGTCCACCACGGAACTGAGGCAGGTGGAGGTGCTCACGAACACGGTATCCCTGAGCGCGAGGGGCGCGGAGGTGATTGGATCGGGATAATTGATGGATCTGCTTTGCAGGTCGTCCAGGGAAAATTCCACTATTTCCAGGGAGTTGGCGTGGGTGAGGATCAGCTCCTTGTAACCGTTGCCGTCCTGGTCCGCGCTGATCACAGGCTGGTCCAGCGGCTGGCCGTCCCAGGCGAAGGGCCCCATGAGATCGGTCCATTGGCCGTCGTGATGGCTGAGCAGGGTGATGGATTGCGGGCCGATCAGAGGCAGGTCCAGGATGCTGTAGCTGGAATTGATGAAGGGGCCGGGCAGGAGGCCGGGGATGCCGGAGGCGGTTACAGAACTGTTATCGAACCAGCCGCTGCGCACGCTCAGGTCCATTACCGCGCCCGGATTGCCCATGCCGCCGAGCCAATACAGGGAGCCGATCCCGGCGCTGTCTTCCAGGGGCGGCGCGGTGATGCCGCTCAGATCAGGTTTCCAGGCTTGCAGGCTCCAGCCTGCGAAATAGCCGGATCCGTCCAACACCGGTTTTTTGGCATGGAAATACTCATACTGGGTGCCGGTCCAGAACCAGGACCAGTCATAACCGATGTCGGGCAGGTTGTCCGCCTCGATGATCTCCACGCCGCGCTGGTTGTAGCGGGTGTTGATGGAGTTGTTCTGGAAATTGGAATAGAATTCGCCGTCGCTGCCGGTGACGCCCTGGTTGTAAATCACGTCCTCATTGACGCGCCAGGCCAGGATCCCGCCGCCAACGGAGGCGCCTTCGGCTGTCTGGAAGGAAGGCAGCAGATAGTCGTATTCATAGGTGGGGATGTTTTGGGGGTCGTCGATGGCGGTGGGGTAGAGGATCACCCGGCCGTCG
>Ga0172377_10002785_pt1 | contig 17945 bp, 27 predicted proteins | sample Pumphouse3metaG_FD_119749 | JGI IMG/M metagenome (GOLD analysis project Ga0172377, IMG submission 119749) | Leachate microbial communities from a municipal landfill in Southern Ontario, Canada - Pumphouse #3 metaG | ecosystem: Engineered > Solid waste > Landfill > Unclassified | place: Canada...
GAAAGTCCCATTACGTGTTTATTTCAATATTTCACACACTCTTTATAAGAGCTGGGCATTTTCACACAAATAGTCAAAGTGTCCCTATTTATGATTTTCGTCTACTCATTAATATTTTATTATAAAAAGTATAGGATGGTGTTCGTCCATCACGCACAGTGCACTCCGTGCCACATACCTATTTACATTTTGTGCATTTCAATAGGACTATACTTTATTTTTGAGCCCGCAAGAGGACTTGAACCCCTAGCATTATCCTTACAAGGGATACACTCTACCAGTTGAGTTATACGGGCGTTTACTGAGCGGGTGGAGAATTTCGAAATCTCGACTTTCAACTTGGAAGGCTGACGCTCTGCCTCTGAGCTACACCCGCATTAAAAATATAATAGAACCATAACTACTTTCCGGTTTTTCATCATGGTTCTATTATACGCCCTTAATACCAAGGACTTGTGCCGATTTTTATTTTATATGCACCATTCATATATAATTCACAAAATTCTAGGTATAGCCTCTGACCAAGAGATTTTCAAATTTTGTGTCATCACTTTCTCTATATTAACAACACTAACCAAGTGATCAAATTAGTGAAGGGTCAAATCAAACTTCTTCATCATAAAAATTGTTGCAAGGACAAACTGTACTATCGTCAATATTAGACTTATCTGAAATAGCACATATTTCTGTGTAAGCATATACACAATGTTCTTCTGGAGTACATTCTATACATCCTCCACTACAATTTATTTCACACATCAACTTTTCCTCCGCCACATTCTTTTTGGACTTACACCTTGTTGAATGCTATTGTGTATTTGCAGGTAGAATTTGTGCCATTAACCTTAGCGAAGTACTTTTGTCATAGGCATCACCCTATCTAGTTGTAAGCAAAACTAATAAGTAAAGAAACCTTTTGGATTTTCTTCAGCTAATAATTTACCATATTTTGTAGCATACTTAATTTCTTTTTCTTTTTCTTTTTGTATTTTATTACAACGATAATTAAGAAAAATAATTAAACTGTAAAATAATAAGATAACATATAAAACTATTAGAAAAACCTTATTAGAGATTAACATTCTTCTTCTTCATCATCATTTAAATTTTTATAAGTTACAATCCATTTATATTTCTTTTTATTTTTATGTTGAGTAAGTAAACTATCTAATTCAGTTCTACTCAAGTTATTAACAGGACAAGCTTTTGTAAAACATTTATAACGTCTTTCTGAAGGCAAACTTGTATCCAAATAACCGCACTGATAACATTCTTTCTTGATTATCATTTTATTTACCTAATTTAATTAGTATTTAGGAGTGGAGAGATTCGAACTCTCACGGTCATACGACCAAGGGATTTTAAGTCCCATGCGTCTCCCATTCCGCCACACTCCCCTAAAACAACACAAACTCAACCACAAAAATCGAGTATAAATACAACAAACTATTTATAAAACCCAAAACTCTGGGAAGCCCGCTTTTTTCCACTCCCCTAATATCTCTTTAGTATTCAATCTTTGTGTGATCTCTAATTTAGTATAGTATTCATTTGTTGGTACATTTATAAATTTAAACAATTTTTTTTCCGTATACATTACAAATGTATATTCTTCGACATGAAGATGTACAAATCTTGAAAAGTCACCATCAAAGACAACATCAATACAGTCAGTTTCTTTAAAGAGGCCAGAAGATCTAGCATATACTTCTGATATGCCTATATAAAAAGTATTAGATGTAAAAGAACATTCGTGCTTAAATATTAGATTCTTTGTTGGAATATCTGCATACATAGGATAGGTCTTACGAAAATAATCCAATAAATTAAGGCTAGGCCTACTAATATTTTTCACACTAGGTGAACCATCCTCTGTTTTAAAGCATACTTTAAAATTCATGATTATACATTCTCTATTATAGTACAGATTTCTTTGTCAGTCAAGCTAATATCGTAGTAGTTACGCATATAAACAATAAATTCTTCATCAGACAACTTATTTTCTTCTGCCATATATGCTTCGTACTCAAACTTGACCCTATGTCTTTGACTATTGAAATACAAAGGTGTACTTAAGAACAAACCGTATCTATAAAACTGACGTACGTGTGCCAATTCATGTAACAGTGTATCTTTTGCTTCACCTATGTTATACAAAGCTACTATTGGACCAAAACTACCACCTTGTGCGTCTGTATCTCCTGGTAACGAGTCTAAAAATACTTGTTTTGTATCTATAATGATTAGTACAGGTAAAATCCCATAAACTGTGGTTAGTTCAGATTTTAGCCCATTATTTGAAGCTGCAATTTTATAGAAAGATATAATAAGAATTACGCCAGCTATTACGCTACATAAAACTAATTTCAGTAGTCTCATTGTTTATTATTTGTGTTCCATACGTTTAATAACATAGTCATACTAGGTACGGGCGGTATATCTATAACATGAACTGTATTACCACAAACTTTACAAATACCGCCGCCTTCCGTAAGACCTTTCTTATGTTCTGATGGGGTCTTACCACCAATTTCATAAAGCTCAATGTTCGTACTTCCACATTGTCTACAAGGTACTACTTCTAGTGCATAACTAAAAATATAATTTCCTTCTTTGTTCTGTCTAAGACCCATATTTAAAACCTAATCCTTTAGTTTTATATCTTTAATAGAAGTAGTATTAAACCATCTTCCATTTTTAAATCTTTTATTTACTGCTGCTTTATATAAGCCATCTTTATGACATATAATTAAAGAAGTTAGATGAATTTTATCTTTTCGTATACCATTTAAAATCCCATTATAACAAGAATCTTTTACAGTAATGAGAAGCACTTTTTTATTTAAAAACTGTTTAAAATCCATATAAATCCATTTCTTTATTTGTTGGCGGAAGGTGTCCGATTCGAACGGACGGATCTTTTAAAGGATCGCTAGTTTTCAAGACTAGTTGGATAAACCAGACTCCCACAACCTTCCGGTATGCTTTGGACGCTGATGGAGTCGAACCACCCGAGCCAAAAGGCAACTGGTTTACAGCCAGTCCCGCTACCCCTACGGTATAAACGTCCTTTATATTTTGCTCACGACGTGATTCGAACACGCAATTACCGACGTGAAAGGCCAGTGACGTAACCATTAGTCCACGTGAGCTTTATGTTTAGCTATATACTTACCTACACAACTTCTACAACAGAATTTTAATTCCGTGTGTACTTTAACATCTTTAGAAAAAACCACACAACAATTATTACAAATGTATTCATATTTTGGTTTATAGTTGTCATATAATTCTTGTAATTTTTTATAACGATAATTATTTTTTACCCAATTAAAAGCAAAAGCTAAATCTTCTTTATATAAAATATCTATGTCAAAACCACATTCTTTAGCTAAATTTGCTTTTTTATCTACAAAGTCTGTATGATAACCTTTAATTTCTATTATTTTATTATCATCTATAAAATCAGGATAATATATTAAATTGTTCTTTTTTAAATAACCTTTAAATCTTTTAACTGGAAGATCGTGGTCTAATCTATAAATAACCCAAACTAATTCATAAGTAGAACCACAATAAATATTTTTATAGTACCCTGAGAAAGATCTTCCAGAACCTTTTTTATATCCTCCGGTTTTTCCTTTTAAGCTTTCACTTATTTTATCCCTATATTCTTTTGTTTTATGTACACAAGATACGCATAAAAAAGAAGTTGTTTTATTAGAAATTTTTCTTCCACATGTTTTACAAAAAGTATTATATATTATATTAGAAAAAATATTAGTATGTTTTTTTGTGTGGTTGCTTAATAAAGTATTACTAACTTTCTTATTTATTTCTTCACGATTGACTTTTGTAGAAAACCCACGAGCACATTTTTCACAACAAAATCTTCCGGAACCATAGCTTCCATTATGTTCCGAACTACAATTTTCACATATCATTTTGAGCCCTCCTATATAATTTGAACTTACTATAGGAGGTTAATTAAATTGTCTTAAACCATTTAATTTTCTTTATTGCTTGATAAGACTCTCTTACATGAACAAAGAATAAATCATCTTTGGATGGTACTACACTAAGCCAGCTTATAAACTTTTTTAAAATTACCATAACACGTTTAATGTCTTTTGTCGAAAGCTATTAAACCATCTTTAGTACTTGTACTTTTATCAGTTAATTCTTTACAGGCTTGTTCTAACATATGCTCTCTAAAATCAGGATTTTGCATATGAGCCCAATCAAAATCCCCATATATAGATGCATCTGATACATTTTTTAACACATCTTTAGAAAAAGATCCACAACTATCGTCAGTATAATATATCTTTATACCTTTATTTTCTACAAACCAAGTAGTAAGTCCAGAGAAAGATGTTTTATGTACTACGTCACAGTGTGCTTGAGTATATGCAGTAATTAAAAAAATAATAAAAATTATAATTTTAAATCCTTTGTTCATTACCCAACTCCTCTTTTATGTGTTAGTATTTGTTTGAGCGGGTACCAGATTCGAACTGGTGTGCCTAGGATATGAGCCTAGTGAGATGACCTGACTTCTCAAACCCGCAAGTCCTTTTACTTTCTTGTAACAAATGCTAAACAAACTAAACCCATACCAAAAAGAAACATTGTTGCAGGCTCTGGAACAGGGTTAGTATTACAAGGTGGTTTACATGTATAACAGTGTATAATTTCTGTAGTATAATGGCTTATATTATACTCATAAACAAACTCTGACCATGTTATTGTTTTAAATACTATAAGTCTCTCTATATATTTGTCAAATAACTTATTATTTTCTTCTACTTTATTGTAGTAATTTTTGTTATCAACAAAATCTTTCGGATCATTGCAACGGAGATAGCTTTTATTATCTTTAGTGTAAAGTTTTGTACTTATTAAGGTATAACCTGCATCTTCTCCGCGCCCAATCGCTTCTGCAATTTTATCCCATTCTTTATAGTCCAAACAAGCATATTTCATACCTCTAGTACTATTATCTAGAGTAGAATAAGTCTGGTTGTTATTATGTGAAGCGTAAAAATGTTCAACAACCTTTTCTTCTTTAATAACCTCGGTATATGTTACTTCTTTAACATATTCTTGTTCTATAGTGTACGTATTATACTCTTTATTGCAGATAACCCCACAATCGTCTAAAGATATTTGAGTTGAAAAAGAGTTACTACTATATAATAGCAAGGTTAGAATAATATAAAAGGCTGTTTTCATTTTTTACCCTAGAGAAAGTTGTTTCCTAGCTTCCTTATATACATGACTCTCTGTCTGATTCTTACCTTCAAGATCTTTAAGAAATGTCACAAGTTCTTTTGTGCTCATCTTGTTAATCTTCTTACTCTTTTCTCGCTTTACTCCGTTTTTTCGCATATATATACCTCGCTATCAGTGTTTGAATTTAATATTAAGTAGTTTAACAATTAAGTTAGTTGCCCTATTCCTTAAAGTAATATCTGCTTTTGTTAGGGCGTTTACTAAGCCCATTTTTTCAGCAGAGTATGTTACAGCAAAAACAGGCTTATATAAAAACATAGATGGGACGTTATCAAAAATATCTAAAATTTTTATATTTTGTGATACAGGTCCTCCTTTAATGTAATGCAATTTATCTATTTGTTTTCTATTAAATCTACTTCCATCTAATTTTGTAGATTTTTCGGTAGCATAAAATACGTAACTTGCTACTATCTCTCCAAAACGTTCATGTATTACTTCAAGTGTAATGTCTTCGCAATCTTCGACTGTATCATGAAGTACACATGCAGCAAGTGCCGCAGGATCTGAAGTTATCTCTGACATCATTGCCATAACTGTCATAGGATGTCGGATATATGGAGTATCGTCAAATTTTCTTTTCTGTCCTTTATGTGCTTCTATTGCAAACAGAATTGCTTCATCAAGTAGGGCCATAAATATCTCCTATAATATAGATTAATTTTTTTACTCCTACCGGGATTCGAACCCAGGGTAACGCGCTTATAAGGCGCGCCCTCTAACCGACTGAGGTACAGGAGTGTAATTAGGTACAAGAAATGAATTTATGAGTATGACAAAGCATAACACACAAAAACATTTCTTGCACCGACAAACTGTACTACTTTTACAACTTTTCCTACACATAGAGATTACATGTTTACGTAGTAAATAATATAGTATCATATAAGTTTTTATATAATACTACATAAACATGCTTTTACACTCATTAGTGCAGAAACAATTTAAACTTTTCGTCGATTGCGATACATTTAAATTTAGTTATTCGGCTTAAAAGCACAAGTAACAAACTTTGTACGATACTGATAGACAAATTTTCTAATTTTTAAAATGTCTATTGTATCCTTTTCTTAAAGCGGAGTAGGTGAAGGGTTTTTACACCCCTCACCTAGTCTCGGCCTACACGAGACAGTCCCTAGCAGAATTTACTCAGGTTGTACTTCAGGTTCCCAGCCTTCAGGAATCTTTGTGAGTTCAGCATTTTCAGCTGCAACATGGATATTCATAGCCTTTGCCAGAGGAAGGTAGTTACCAGTTGCGGCACCATAAGCTTTAGCTTTGCCAATCTTTTCGAGCTGCTTTTTGTACCGTTTGATACGAGTACGCAGTTCACGAATATCGTTCACGAAAGATTCGATCTCATTGTCAGAAGCCTCATACAACTTGATGATTTCTTCTGCAGCTGCGCCAGCAGCTTCTTCACGCTTCTTCTCAAGCTTTGCTTCCAAAGCCTGCATAATGTTGGCTGGAAGACTAGTCATACCAGCTTTCTTATAAGCGTTTTCAAGCTTAGGATCTGCCAGACGTACCAATACGGAAGTGTTAATCTGCATCATCTTCGTCAATCTCCTTTGTTGTTTTGACGTTTAAACTAATCGAAATGATTAGTTTATATTAAATATTTGGGCGCACTCCGATTCGAACGGAGGATATGATTCTTATGAGGAACCGGCCTTAGACCACTAGACGATACGCCCGGAATCTCTAATTATTCGAATAAACTAACTAATATTTAATAGGTATCTATCTATTCGAATAAGTATTTGGGTTAAAATATGACAATAATGTGCTTAAACTGTGGGAATATTACAACTAATCCAAAATTTTGTAGTAAATCTTGTGCTGCTTCTTATAATAACAAACTTTTCCCAAAAAAGAAAGCTAAAAAACAGCACAAGTGTATTATTTGCGGTATAGCTGTCACCAAAGACCGTAAATATTGTGATAAACATAACCCACAAAAAGTAGACTGGTCTAAAGTAACTATAGCAGACACTTTATATAGTAACTCCAACCCTTCCAATTCTTATGCTAGGATTAGAGATAATGCAAGATGTTTATATAAAAAATCAGATAAACCTAAAGCATGTATATGTGGTTATGATAAACACTACGAGATATGTCACATAAAAGCTATAAAAGACTTTGACAAAGACACACCTATAGTTGTAGTTAATTCTTTAGATAATCTAGTCGCTTTATGTCCTAATTGTCATTGGGAATTCGATAAAGGTTTATTAAATATTTGTCCTAATAACTAGTCTTCATACAACTCATCATATGTTGCAGAATTTCCGTTATTAATTGGCACTACTTGCTCAAGTTTAAGAACGTAGTCTGAATTTCCTTCGTAACTTATAACATTAATACCAAATTTTTCAAGAGCTTTTGCAATATTTTCTAATAAGTTATAGGACTCTGAATAGAAGATGTTTTCTTTTTCTATTTGTGATTCATATTCAGTATTTGTCCCACAATTACCAAATGCTTCTTCTAATTTCTTTTTTATAAGCATACTGCTATGCTACTTAATCATGTTAGAGAGGAACTCAAGTGTAGCAGCTGCCTTATTCTTTTCTTCAACTACTTCTGCTTTTTCTTTTTCTAGCTTTTGAATTTCTTCATTAATTACAGTAATGTCTGCATCATTGGCTGCTACTAGCTCATCTAAATCAGTCTTTACTGTTGTAAATGCCTGCATGATTTGATTGTACCCTTTACGCTGTACACCAAATCCTAGAGCATTCTTTACCATAGCTACTGGACCTGCTGGAACATCTCTTGTAATTCTAATATCATCCATAAATTGTTTTTCTCCTTATCTTTTTTTTGTTTTTTTTTATTTATTTGGTAAATAAATTTTATTATCTTTTTTGTGTATAAATACGTGTATTATTTTTATTTGAAGATTTATACGTATTTGTCAAACTATGACAGTTAGGACATAAAAGTTCTAAATTTTCTTCTGTATTATTTAAAAAATTACCGTCAATATGATGAAGTTCTACAGGTATACTGCCAGTGTATATATTAGTTTCACACCAACCACATTTCTGACAACTATTGTTATATTTTGTAATAAAATATCTTCTTATATGTGAAGATGTCCCTAATCTTCCTTTTCTACCTTTCTCTAAACCTAATTTCCAACGGTTAATAAAAAGTAAGTGTTTATAATTAGCAAAACAACTATGATCACAAAATTGCTTTTGTGTTTTTATTAGTACTTTACCGCAATATAAACAAAAGTCTTCTCTGGGTATGTAGTTTTTACCACCAAGAATTTCACTAACCTTTTTATTTATCTCTTTACGATTGGCTTTGGTAGAAAAACCACGAGCACATTTTTCACAACAAAATCTTCCGGAACCATAGCTTCCATTATGTTCCGAACTACAATTTTCACATATCATTTTGAACCTCCTATATAGTTCGATTTACTATATAGAAGGTTAGTTTATTATACGTGCCCGGCAGGACTCGAACCTGCAAAATATTGCTTTAGAAGAGCAATGCCTTATCCATTTGGCGACGAGCACATTTACTTACTTTAAGTTATATTCAACATAAGCTATTGCCATCTTTTCTGCTATTTGGTATGGCCATGTAGGAGATAGCTCACAATCTTCTGGTACAAATCCTTCTGGCCAAGAACCGTACTGTGTAAGATGCTTATAAGCTTTCAAATGTTTAATATTATATACGTCAAAAAAATCTACAAAATTCATATATGTATCCTTTAAAAGATAAGATTATGTATCTACTGCCTTCTGAGTAGTATTCAAAACATTTAAGGTTTTAAGTTACTTTCTAGGTAACTAACGGTAGAGTGTATTTTCAACTCTGATTAGCTAGGATCTGGATAACCCTCTAATTCCTTCCCGCAACACCAGTTTATCCAGTTATCATGTTTTTAATACATAATCTTAAATGGTGTGGTTTACTAGAATATAACACCTACCTTTTGGGTACCTTTATTTTCACGAATCTAGTATTAGCTAAGTTCTAGTCCCGGAGCCTAGCGCGGTCATTAATTTTACATCTTTTATGATGATGGGTAAGTTTTATATCAATACCTGATAATGTAGTAGCTACCACTACATAAGCATTACGACTATAAAAATGGTTAAGGGTTAGGAGAAGATGTTAATATAATTAACACAAAACCTTAACTCTTTAATAAAATAGTCTCATAATTCACTTATAGTAACAAAATCCTTCTCTACTAAGATTGCCTTAATCAGTCTTTTGTGAGTTTCTTTGACTCAAATGGTGTAATACCTTACTGTTGACAATTTTTGGTACTATAAATGAATTTTTAGATTCCGCTTTTATTCCGCTTTTATACAATTATTCACATTATTATAGCCTCCATAATACATATATTGGCAATTCTTGTGCTAATAATGATGCTATTTATATAAAATAGTAAAAAGTATATGTTACATAGTTTATCCCCTCCCAAGGATACTTAAGGAGCACTGACGTGCAAACAAACAATTATGCAAAATAAACAAAGAAACCCAATCACAAAAAATCAAGTATAAATACAACAAAATATTTATAAAGAGGCGGAAGGACTCGAACCTTCAACGAACGAGCTCAAAACACGTCTTTCTACCATTGAAATACGCCTCTGTATTTGGGAGCGGAGAGATTCGAACTCTCACACCATAAAGATATAGCGTCCTAAGCGCTACGCGTCTGCCATTCCGCCACGCTCCCTTTGAAATAGTAGGCTAAGAACTTGCTTAGCCTACTATAAAAACAACAGTACTTATTAGATGCCCTTAAACCACCAAGGAAAATTGACCTCAGCAAAAGAGGGGTAATCGGCAAAAAGATGTGCCTTTACGTATTCTCCGATAGTAGTATACGTCTGTTCACCGTTGATATCCATAACAACACTGTTAAACGCACTGTTGACATTGAACTTAATAATTTCGATGATCTCTTCGTAACGCATATCAGAGAACAGCTTATCCTCAGTCTCAATATCTTCAGTCTTACTCCAGGCGATGCGACCATGAATAATGGCTTGCGTCTTTTTCTTAGAAAAAATATCTTCTGGACTACAAAAAGCGATGGCGATACGTAGTAGTTGTCCATCATCACTGATAGTGTAACCTACGCTAACAACGCCATCATGGACGTTAGTGCCCTCTTTTCTACCAAAGTAGACGTATCGAACAGGTGTAAAGCCTTTCAGGTGGCTTTCATCATCAATTTTGCCTTCTTTTACCGCCTTTTTTAGCTGTGCTGGAGTCATACTGTTTTACCTCTTTAGTGTTGTTTGTTTATTTGTAAAAAAAAATGGAATGGAGGATATTAGCCCCTCCTCCTGATATGGGTCGCCTTATACACATTAGTTATAGACAGAAAGGATTCGAACCTTTCTTCAAATTATATTAGTCACAGTTCCTCATTTTAAAGATGGAAATTGGAAACTGAGAACCGAAACTTACGGTTTTACATAAATATGTACTGATAAGCAGACATACTATGATGGTATTTTATCAAGGAAAAATGATTACCAAAAACCTACCTGTATTCCACTCAGGATTTACTAATATAATTTAGTACTACGCCTTGACTGTAACTGATGTCCAAACTTTTTGTTTTTGATCCTTTTCGCTATCGTTATGATACTACTGAGTGATCACGTTGTGTATTTAGCAGTGCTGAAAGTTATTGTTCTTACCAAGTTTTGGGTTCTTAGTAGAATGCTTCAATAACTTTTACTACGGTGAGGTCTTGCTGGACGGGATCGCCGACCCAAAACAAACCCAACCACAAAAATCAAGTATAAACACAATAAAGCATTTATAAATCTAGAAACCAGAACCCAGAACTCAACCACAAAAAATCAAGTATAAATACTACAAGTTATTTATAAAACTAAGAACGAGAATACCCAACCGAAATTGTACGTCTTCCCATATCTCCTCCGGCATATCCTTCAGCTTCTAAATAGCTTCTTCCTTTTGGTGTTATTAGTCTACCTTTGCCTGATCTTACTAAATAACCGCTTTTAATAAGATAAGTTTCAACTTCATTTTGTAAAGTATTTTTTGATTCTCCTGTAACCATGGCTAAATTCTCTAATGAAATTGGTTTATCAGAATCATATAAGGTTTTTAATATTTTTAATTCTATTTTGTTGAAACCTTGTTTATCAATCTCTAAAGTTTCAAAAGTCATACTACTTAAACCGCTAGTTATAACATCACTACCTATAGCAAGCATCATATCCCTACAACGCTCTAAATAACTAACTATTATCCTAGGTACACCTCTACTTCTAGTACCTATATCTAAAGCCGCTTTTTTTGTAATTTGTACATCTAATCTTTTAGCATGAAATTCTACTATTTTTATAGAATCTTCTATAGAGTACGGTTCAAAGTAAAAGTTTAATTTAAATCTATTTAAAAAAGGTTTTGATAGGTTACCAGATAAAGTAGTAGCACCTATTACTGTAAAATAAGGTAGCCAATACACTTTGCCTACATTATCAGTATTAAGTGTAAAATTTTCCATAACAATGCCTAGTTTTTCTTGCCCAAACATGGGTAACCTATGGCACTCATCTATAAATACAATTGTAGGTTTTATAGTATCTATTCTATTACCAAACTTATCATAGCCATCAAAGTTTAAAGAATCCAGTAGATTCAGCAAAGACCTGTTATCCTTTAAACTTTCGGGAGTTAAAGAAATGAAATCAGTTTTTAGCATAGCAGCCATTTCTTTTGCCATAGAGGTTTTGCCACAACCTGGATGACCAGAGAATAACATATGTGGTGGTGCCATATTTCTACGAGCTGCTGAATCTATAGCTATATGTAACTGTTTTTTTATATTTTCATTTCCTATCATTTTTTGTCAGTAAGCTCCATACATGTTTGCATAGTCATCATCGACAGTATCTATCACTTCTTCCAAATCTTCTGAAATAGGCAATTCTACTTGAATATTCCCTTGAACTATACGAGCTTCTAAAGCCTTTAATTTGGTTTTTTTAGGAAGTTGTGTTTTTCTCGATATAAAAGTAATTTTAGGTTTATTTTGTGTAACGTGACCAACTACTTTAGCAACACCTTGAGGATAACTATAAACGGTACTTTTTGTAGAATTTGTAGTATTATTTACAGTACTTTTGTAAACTCTTGAATTTACGTAATCTTGTGGGATTCTTAGATAAGAATCTGTACGTACAAAGTCACTATTTGAACAACGATTATCTGCCCTTAGTTTAATAATAAGAGAAGATAAGATATTTTTTGCTTCATTTTGATCTTTTTCATTATTCTTAAAAAAGAATTCTTCATATTTTTCTTCATAACCAACTTTAATAAAAGTCAAAGAAAAATACTTTAAATTTAAATAGGCGCACTGTCCTTCTATTTTTGGAATAATATATAAGCAGTCTTGTAGCTGATTATAGCTAGAAAGCAACCCTATCGTTTCTTTACTACTTTCACATACCCCGACTTCGATATAATCAATGCTTTGGTCTTTAATTTCTGAAGTCATTTATTTTACCTACAGTTACAATATTATAATTTGTCTTATTTTTTATTTGTACTACTAAAAAACCTTCTTTTTCTGCTAAACTTAAACTTGCATAATTGTCACTTCTGATATCCATATATATATTTGATATGTTGTAATAATATTTTTGTGCTTTTTTTATAAGAGAGGAAGCTATTCCTAATTTTCTAAATAAAGGGTGTATAGATAAGTGTCTTAAAAATATAGAATTCATATATAACATATCTACACCTATACACCCCACAACAGCTATTTCTTTATTTAGAAGCCTCTGCTCTATAAAATACTTAATGTTAGAAGTAATAATGGATTGGTCAGTATGAAGTTTACTCAATTTATTATAAGAGTTTAATAAAGTAGCTATCTGATTGGCTACTTTATATTCATCTAGTAGTGCAGTGAATTTTTCCATACTGACCTTTTCCTATATCAAGCTTCCTTTTTTTGCATTTTCTTCCAGAGCTTTTCAACAACCTCAAGCTCAGCATCAGTATCTGCGGCTTCAATCATATCACCAAGCAGAGCCATCTTCTTCTTCAACTGCTCTTTCTTAGTATTGCCTACATTTTTTACAGCTTCTGGTACTGCTTGTGCTGCTTTCTTAACTGGAGTATCAATCTTTTTATCGGCTGTAAGGTCTTTAAGGGCTACTTCCCATGCATCAAAAGAACTTCCTTCTAGGCCAGGACCAGTATTGCATTCAATGATAGCAGCCTTTCCTTCAATAGTAATACAACAGTCAACGGCACCATAATTTAGACCCAAGGCCTTGATAGACTTAATGGACTCGTCTACAAGATTCTTATCTAACTTATCTACGTCTACCTTACTAAATTTCCATCCGCGAGTATTAGACCGAATGATCATATCTGCTCCGGTAGCAAATTTCTTAGCAAGCTTTTCAAGAACAAAATCAACAGTGTTGTCATTAAGGTCTAACTTCTTCTTGACAGCTGCTGCCTTTACATAATCTGTAAAATGTTCCTTAAAAGCTGTAGTATGATTTTCTCGTCGTATTTTCTTTACTGCATAAATAACCTTATCATTAACGATATGCAACCGGTATTCATCTTTGATATTAAGATACGCCTGCATATACTGTGCTCCTTCTTTTACCGCTTGAGCAACCATATCCTTATTCAAGCAGAGCCAAAAGCCAGCTCCCCCTTGATGATATTTAGTACGAAGTACCAATGGGAATGGAAAATCCTTAGTTCCAGCTTTTGTAAAATCTTCAGAGAAGTCTGCAACAAATACTCCAGCCTTTTTAAACAAAGACAATGCGTTGGCCTTGTTACGATTACTCAAAATATTATTAGGATGATTATATACTACTTTATTGGGAAGTACAACATTTTTTTCAATCTTTGTTCCCCAACAAAGTACGTCTGCTGTATTCGGAGGAGTAGCTGTACCACCATTTGCCTTCAAAGCTTCTTGAATCTTCTTACCAGTTACATCAGTTGCTGCAGAATACCATACATAAAGTGCCATTGTTACTACTCCTTCCAAGTTAATTTGATGTTTTTTTCAATACTATCTAAGGTTTTTGCCGAACAAGTTAGAATATCTTTTAATGTCTCGATATCGTCCTTAAATTTATTATAAGTAGGTAAAGTTCTCATCCTTTTTACCCATTTATTTATGTAGTTTACAGTAATTTCATCTCTAGAACTAGCATCCATAGTTTTAGCAATATCTTTTGAAGGAGCCACACAACCAAAATGAGACGCTAAAGGTATTTGATCCCAAGATGCAAAGTTTTCTGAGTACACTCCCCTCATACCAAACTTATCTGGTAGAATAAAGTCACCATCTAATTTATTTTTTATAGCTGTACTGTATACTGCTTCAGCAATTGCTTTTGCAGTACCGAACACAGCCCTACACAAATCAGGTCTGGACAGAACCAAGCCTGATAAACTACGATGCTCTAATCTTCCATAGGCCTCTCTCCACTCCCCAAAAAAACCGTAACCTTTACCATATTTATTTAAACTAAAACCATTATGGGCACTCATTTTACAACGAGCCCTTCTACTGTGACCCTCTTTTCCATCAAGACGAATTAGAGGTAGTGTTAATAGTTCATCTAATATTTTATTTGTTACAGAAAACAAACGCAAACGCTGGTTGATGTCTAATTTTGCGATTTTGTGTGGATTATCGATATGAATATGCATACCAACTGGATAGTCTCTTCCAGCTGGTTTATCAATATAACAAGCACTTACCCAGTCATACTTATCAATACCTTTTATATTGTTTTCGTCGTGTAGTACTGCTCTTATGTTATTTACTAAGTCTTCAGGAGTCTTAGCGGGGCTAGGCCTAAGCTCCGCCATTGCCCCATCTGCACCGAATTTTGCTGTCTTATTATTTGTTAAAACATTACTAGCATTAATTACTTCACCTTCTTTCATTAGAAGTAGTTCTGGGTCTGTACCGATTAGCATAGACAAAAAGGTATTTGAAGCAGAAAGCTCAATAAAAGGTTTACCAGTACCCCCTAAAGAATTAAAGTTATCTGTTGTAACAAAGCATACTTTACTTAATGCTTCTACAGAAAGTGTAGCCATTGCTGATTTTAGATCTTCAGAAAATGCTTTAAAAACAGAAAGATTAAGAGTTTTATCTGTTTTACCAGCAATTTCAATATCGGAGTCCTCAGCTTCTAATACAGATCTGACAAATTTAGGCATCCTAATCAATTTTTGCTCGTTTCTTTCTGCTTTTTTATTAGCATCCATCTGTTTAGACGGAAGTAGTACTATTTTCTTTTCCATTATTTTTTGCGTTTATGATTTTAACAAGTTCTATTAGTCCAATATTAGCGACTAAGTCTCCTTTTGAAAAAGTAGACAACATATTTTCTCTAGTAAGTTCCGAAAGCTTCGAGTCTTCTATAACAGACATCATAGCTTTTGCCATATTTTGTTTATCTGGACAAACAATTCCCAGTACTTTACCAAAAAGCCTAACAATATGTTTTGAAATTCTTACAACTTTTGACACATCTGTTTCTTTTTGTGTCTTTGGGTTGCACATCAAACCCTCATAAAATGCTTTCTCATAAACTACATTTATAATCCTGTTTGCTAAAGCATGTAGGGGTAAAGACTTTACGGATAATAGAGAATTTGCCTGTAAAAAGGTAACAAGTTCATCTTCTGTGTTAAACTTCGATACACCTAGAGCGGCTAATTGTGCCAACTTAGACATCTCTGTGTCTTCTTGTTCTTCAGTAGATACAATTATTTTTGGCGTATTTGCGGCTAAACTAATTGCCTCTGCTACTACTTTTGGTGTAATTACTTCAATAGTCGCAGGTTTATTGCCGATATTAACTATGTCTAAATCTTTTGTTTCAGTTAATTCTTTTGTAGTAGCTGGGTTAGTTGTAGTAACCTTGCCTAGAAGTTTTAAATTAGATGAATTATTAGTAAAAATTACGGCAGGAGTATTACTTAAATCATCGGCCTTTTTTGCATCTACATATCTACCTAAATCCTTACAGTATACTTTTCCAACAAAAGGAGTATTGCTTTTTTGTTTAGTTGTTGGGGGTAAAGTTGTTGTGTTACCTACGCTTTTTTCTGCGTTTACTGTGTCGTTTTTTTTTCCAGTATCAGTTCTTGTAAAATTGTTATATGGAGTAGTACGGTTGTTGTAATTACCATATGTTGCTGGAGTAGTGTAAGAAGACTGCCAGTATTTTTTACATTTAAAAGTGTCAAATTTTTCAACAACATCATTTACTAAGGAGTCCTGACCAATGTTTTTAGTCAAATCTACAATAGCTACATTATCTGCTGGAAGTACAACATGGTTTACGTCTTTTTGTTCTATAGTCTGAAATCCACTTTTATATAATCTAGCAAATTTGTTAAATTCAAAGATAGCATGATCTACAAAAATTTTTTCAGATGCTACTAACATTATTTGCAAAGAACGAATGAGAGTAATCTCCATTGGACGAGCTTTTCTCATAAGAGCTACTTGATAAGGGTTGTTAGCATTATACGCAATTACACTAAAAGCCCCATCTAACCTACAAGCTACTTCAGTAAGCATATCTAAAGTAAAAGGCTCTTCACAATTTTTTGTATAGAACTGTAACAAGCGCATTATAGCTTCACTATCTACTTTTCCATCCCTTTCACAGTCAAGTTTCTTAAATATTATCTCATGGTTACTTAGAGTTCCATTATGAACGCCTACTATCTCGCCTGCTCTAATAGGATGGTTATTGACATTATCAACACTATTTCCAACAGAACTTTTTCTACAATGACCTACTAAAAGCTTTAATGGTTCTTTGTATTCTTTGCAAGAAGAGATAAAGGTATTGTAGTTTGACTTTTCTTCACCATAATTACCAATAAACTCTTCTGCGGGTACCCCACCTTTTTGGATAAAAAAATTACCATCATCAAAAAGAGCTGTTACACCTGTTGCATCTTTGCCTCTTATTTGCGTAGATTGGAGTAATTCAGTAAACAAATACGTCATAGCTTCGCGCTTCTTTACTTGTTTTTTATCAACATTTTCATTTTTGAAGGCAAATACGCCTACAATGCCACACATCTATATTGTCTCCTTAGCTGTTTGAGAAAAATCTCGTTAGAGTTTTACTATTATTAGCAGTAATATATTTACTTAAAGCTATATCGAAATCTTTACTAAAAGTCTTAGTATATTTACTTTGTGCTATGAAGTTTGTTGTTGTACTAGTAGGATATGTTGTTGTACTAGTAGGATAGGTGGGAGTATGAGGCTTTTCATCAGCATCTAAAATTAAATTTAGTGCAGCAGCTTCTTCTTCTTCTCCATAAACCTCCACTACATCATCTTCGTCGTCTATGTAATCATTTTCTTCTATAAATCCTACTTCTTCTAGTTGTGCTTCTAGTTCTTCTTCTATTTCTCTTACCTTTTTAGTAATTTTAATAGTCGTATCAAATAACACCGGGTCACCATATAGTTTTTTAAAATTTTCTTTTTTCATGGCTACTTTTGCCATACTACGCGGTGCATTTTCAAAAGTGCTATTTAGTAATTTTCTATCAGAATTATATTTGCTTATTTTAGAAGAC
>Ga0172377_10002788_pt1 | contig 17935 bp, 14 predicted proteins | sample Pumphouse3metaG_FD_119749 | JGI IMG/M metagenome (GOLD analysis project Ga0172377, IMG submission 119749) | Leachate microbial communities from a municipal landfill in Southern Ontario, Canada - Pumphouse #3 metaG | ecosystem: Engineered > Solid waste > Landfill > Unclassified | place: Canada...
AAAGTATGACCTGTCTTGGTCGCATTCGGAAGCGTGAAGCTCTCATCATATGTCACGATCATCTCTGAAAGTGAATCTCCGCCATTGGTATTGAATGTGACCAAGTACAAATTGGCAATCCAACGGGCGTACAGCGTTTGATTCCCCATTGTTCCCATCGTGATCTGGGTCACTTTTGAACCTTCGTTAAGCGCAGTGTACCAGCCGGCAAAGGTGTATCCAACTCGAACGGAGGGTTCGTTCAAAACGATCGATGTCGTCTCGACGCTGTAATTGCTTGGATTGTTATGTGTCGTTTCCAAACAGTTCTCATATATAATCTGATAGGTTATTGGTGTCCAACGAGCATATAGTGTTAGATTCCCGGTCGATCCACTGACGATCTGTGTGACTTTCGATCCATCCTCAAGCGCCGTATACCATCCATCAAAAGTATATCCCGCTCTGGTTGTGGGGGCATTCAACCCGATCGTCGAAGTCTCGATGCTATAGCTTAGTGGGTTACTTTGGGTCGACCCCGATAGGTTCTCGTAATTGATCAAATAAACAATGGGCGTCCATCGGGCATAGAACGATAGATTTCCAGTCGATCCTTCCAATATTTCCGTCACTTGATTGCCACCGATTTCGGCATCAAACCAACCGGAAAAGAGATAGCCAGTCCTGCTTGTGGGTGAAGTCAATGTGATTGACTCTGTGATATTATAATTTCGTGGATTGCCGTTTTGGGCTTCATGTAAATCATAATAGGCAATCATGTAACTGATCGTTTCCCATTTCGCATAAAGATCCATTCCATCCAACGGCATCGAATAGTTGGAAAGGATCACTTGTTGACCGGTGCCTTCCAAATTTAGATACCAACCAGAAAATTGATAACCTGGTCGCGTTGGCTGAACAAGATAGGTGATGGAACTTTGATAGTCGCCTGAAAGTGACAACGTGGTTTCTTCCTCAATCAGCCCACCATTTCCATGAAGGATTATTTGGTATTCATTCGGCGTCAAGATTGCTTGGACTTCCAGATATCCCGTAATGTTGTCAAACGCTTTGTCCCATCCGCTGAACGTATATCCCGGAACAGCCACATCGGGAGCAGTCGCACTGGTTCCATACAGGACTGTTTCGCTTTTCACTTCCGCCCCCAACACTCGGAATGTCACCAAATACGTGATCGGGGTGAAAATCACATCGATCACTGTATCTTGCGTGATTTCCAATTGATCCAAAATTTCGGAATAACCGGTAAAAGTATATCCGGTTTTTTCCGGAGTCTCGCTGGGCTCGGGTACAGAATCCCCATGGTTGATGACTACGGTGAAATAAACATGTTCCCATTGATCGACAAAAGAAACCTGATAGGTCTTTCGGTCATATACGGCCTGAACATGAAGATCGTCGGTGATGGCATCCTCGAAATCGACATCCCAACTTCCCTCATATCCTTCCAATAGCGGAACAGATGGAATGTTGGACATAACCAGTCCGTATTGCACTTCTCTTGAGACTAATAAAGTGTCGTCGACATAAAAGTCCACGATGCAATAGATAGGATCCCATTTGGCATAAAGGGTAAGGTTCTCCGCCCCCATCCGGTTGGACTCAAAGGGCTCTTGATACTCGCTGTCTTCATACCAACCATCAAAGGTATATCCTTCCTTGGTTATATTGGTAGGAATCACAATTGCAGCTTGATAATTCGCTGTGATCGATTCCATGACAGTATCCGTATTCGGTTCGAAAGCAATCGTATATTGATTGATCTGCCACTTGGCATAAAGCGTCAAATTTCGAGTGGCGCCCTCTTCAAAAGCGAAGGGAGTCGTATCGTTTTCCGATAAAAACCAACCCAAGAATGTATGTCCCGTTTTGGTTGTCGCCGGTTCCGAGAATTGTACGAGTTGAGCAACAGAAATCGATGGCACTGCCGTCCCTCCTTGACTGTCAAACGTGATGGTCAGCGACCGGTTCCCACATGACGCCAAGAATGCTAATACAATGATGCTGAAAAATACATACAAAGCCTTTCTCATGTTGTTCCTCCGTTAATCAAATATCTGGGACGATGATGACGTCCGAAGTCTTAAACCATAAAGTGATTTCGTCTGAAATTTGCGTGTTTTTGTCTTTGATTTGAATGGTGATGGTCTCTTTTGCTCCAATGGCTTCCATACTAAATAATACGTGGACTTTGTTATCCGCCATATCCACTTGGAGGTTCACACCGGTACTCGTACTGGAAACACCGATATCCAAGTTGGCATTTCCGGGATTCACGACATATTCGATCGTATAAATATTTTGCTGTTCCGTCACAATATTTGCGACGTTTTTGAATTTATCGCCATCATCATTTGTCTCATCATAGCTATCAATGATCAGCGATTCTACTTGTATATGATTCGGTTGATCGGGCAAGGTTCCCCACACCGCGATCAAAATGATCGACAATATACTGAAAACCAATACCAGGACTAACAAGATTTTCTTGGTCATAGCGTCTCCTTTCCCCTAATACTCGATATCATCAAAATAAGCATTGAGATACGAATTGAATGTATGGAAACGGTAAGCCAAGAACACGGCTGAAAGCAATAACATCAAGGTCCAACCGAATTCTTTGATGAAGATAAAAGCGATGATCGCCATAGCTCCAAAAAAGAAAGCCAAGAATAATCCGGTTGATAAAGAACGACTGACGTTGTGATTGTTGGCAATCGATCCGGTCGAGGCATAGTCCGATAATTTTGGCGTCAACAAGTCGATTTGGAACGACCAGAGAATATGTCCCGAATTGACAAAGATAACAAAAAGAAACAATAGCCAAATATCTTGTTTGGGAAACACCGGCAATGCCTTGCTAAAAAGGAAGAAACTCAAAGCGATCATCAAGGTCGTGAAAACAAAATTGAAAGTGATTTTTGCCCATGCCATTCTCGAAGTATTGTACGGAGCCGTTTTTAACAATACAAATTCATATCCTTCCGTGGTGATCGCCGTTGCGGAAGCTGTATTGGATCCGGTTGCAATCAACAAAGTGATGATGACATTCATGATGAGCACCACTTGATTGCCAAAAGACGAACGGTTCATACCCATATAGATGTAATTGAGCACAAACATAAAAAAAGGCAGGGTGAGCAACAAAGCATAATTGCTTAATAATTCATTCAAACTTCTTCTGGCAATTGTGAACTCTTTTTTCAAAAAGGTGATGAATAATGATGTCGCTTCCACCGGCTTGTACTTTTTATCTTTTTTCCTCACGGTGTTTTCCTGAGACGTGGACATCAAACGGAAATATACCGGTTTTGATACTAAATAATTGATTGCGATCAACCCCAAAACGGTCCCCACTAAAATCAGCAGATTCCGCAAGTAATGATAGTTAAACAGCATTTTCCCGATGACGGTATAAATCGAACCATACTGAGCGATTCGTTGGATAGCGATCGTGATCGACACTACGAAGCGATTGTACAGCTGAACAATCCGAATAGGCGTCGGTATTTGTTGAACCAACAAGGTTGTCAGATAAAAAAGACCCAATATGACGATCAATGAAAGAATTGCGGACAACAAGTTATGGCGCTTGATATAATTCAAGAAGCTGGCAAAAGGCATGGAAATGAAACTGGAAATGCCGACCGAAATTATCGGCAAGAGGAAGATCAGGAAAATCAGACTGATATAATACAATATGCCAAGATTCGAAATCACCCCAAATCCGACGAATATCGGAATTAAGATGAACAGATTTCGAACAAACTCATTGACATAGGTGACCATGATCTTGCTGAAAAAAATCTCATCATTTTTAGCCGCTAAGGAAAACAAAATCTGATTATCTTTGCTGTGATACAAATCGCTGACCAATCCGATGGTTGAGACTATGATGTTCAATCCTTGTGTCATAATCAAGATGAAAATCATGAGAAATTCATTAACAGGAATAAACAATATGTTTTTCAACACATGCAACAACAAAGAGACAATCACAGTAAGAGCGATGATGATGGCGGTTCGAATCGCGATGTGCACGTACACTCGTTTCGACCCCTTTACATACAATCGTGATTTGTTGCTAAGTTGCATCAATGTTAAAATCTTGATCCGCTCAAACATATTCGGCAGCACGCTTTCCTTGATTGATTCCGTGCATATACAATTCTTCAAGCGAAATGTTCTTATCTTTCAAGACATTGATATCGTAAATCCCCGTTAGTTGACCTTGAGTGATCACGGCAATTTTTGTACAGATCTTTTCTACCACTTCGATGACATGACTTGAAAAAAAGACGATATTGCCTTTCGCGGCGTGTTCTCTCATGATTTCTTTGATCTGATAAGAGGAAATGGGATCCAGTCCGGTCAACGGTTCATCCAAGATCCATACCGGCGGCTCGTGGATCAACGAAGCGATAACCACCAGTTTTTGTTTCATCCCATGGGAATAGGATTTGATCATTTGGTCTATTGCTTCGGATAATGCCAGTTTCTCCGCCAATATGTTCAATCTTTCATCGCGTGTTTCTTTTGGAACACGGTATAGATCCGCCACATAATAAATATATTCACGCCCCGTCAATTTCTCATATACAGCATGATTGTCGGATACATACCCGATTCTTAATTTTGCTTCCAAAGGTTGTGACTTGATGGAGTATCCACAGACTTCTATTTCGCCTTCGGTAATGGATTGAATTCCGACAATGCTTTTGATCGTTGTCGATTTTCCAGCACCATTATGGCCTAAAAAGCCAAAAATCTCTCCTCCTTTGACTTCTAAAGAAAAATCCTTGACCGCAAATCGTTCTGATTGTCCATATTTTTTTGAGAAATGACTTATTTTGATCATATCCTTGCCTCCGGGATTCATTGGTTCGCTCGGCATTCGTCCATCCAGCATTTTTAGTAATTTTAAATGATCCAATTTGATCAATGCTTGCTTCGCTTTCAAACGACTGTGTTGATCGGCCATTTGAAAAAGGGCATCATAGACATACCAAGATGTGAACATCAAGAGAATGAAGATGAGAAAATAAAGCGTTTGAAAAAGCCAAAAGAAACGGAATGTCAAACCATTATAGGTGAATTCGACCATATAATTGAACTGAATTTCCTTGACACCAAACATATCGGTCAAGAAATCGCTGTAAGCAAAAAAGTAATCCACCGTGGCAAAATTGTTGAACCAAGCATTCAAAAAAACAACGGAAACGTAGTATATGGAAAATACCAAGATCGCTTTGTACATGTGTTTCAAACCCGGCCTTGGGAAAGTATGTAATGCCACGGCCAAGATGGGTATGACGAACGCGTATAAATGGTTATATCCATAATGAATGACCGAGAAGGTGAATAGGTCGGAACTGTAATTGGGTAAGAGTATCGCTGCCAATGCTCCCAGCACGTTGGCAAAATAAGAAAAATAAAAGAATTGATTGATCTTGAAAACTACCGCAAGCAAAAGCAAGAGCACGGCGGTGTTGCATAAATGGAGTGGCAGAGCTTCTAACGTTTCCCGCCTCATATAGAAATATTGGGTGAATGCCGCAAACGCCAAATATGTGATGATGGTGTCTTTGCTGATTTGATTCTCTTTCTTTGTGACGTAATAAACCACAAACATCAGGAGAAAAGGAAAAGCAATTACAAAGAGATGGCTGTATGTAAATTCATCAGGAACTTCTCCATAATTGCCAAAAAGGTTGTATAACAGCGTCTGAGGCATCACCGCAAAAAAAGAACCAATGATGATCATGAGCCGTCTCAGCCATTCCTTTTTTCGCGGAATGATTTCTTTTTTTTGGATGATGTCACATAATAAAACAACCGCTATGAACAAAAATAAAGCGGTTTCTATCATATATTGGATTGATTTAAAAGACCACAAATCGGTATTGTTGGAAAATGCAATCAAATGTTGATCGAAGAATATGAAATTCAAGATACCGGTGATGGTGCCAAAAATGGCTCCTAAATACTTTAATGATAATGACTTAAAAAAAGGATATATGATTATCCATAACATCGATGCCATAGTCGACCATCGTAAAAAGAGAATGAACACGGTCATTCCCGGAGAGAACAACCAAGTATCCTCTGAATTGATGGGTGTTTCAATATCGTACAACAGGACGTTGAATACGTTGTTCAATGCATCTTGAGTGGTAAAAAGCCGAAAAAGGTACACGAGAAAAAGCAGTACCGAAAATATTTTTAATGTTTTATCTTTTTCCATGGTTTTTTTACTACAAAAAAAGATAAAAAACGCAATACCGATAACAGCAAACATCACTAGCAAGTTCATAATATCCTCAGCTTGTTACGAGTCGTTTTTTGATTTCACTATGAAATTATTGAGATAAGGCGAATTTTGCCTATCACATATTATAACACCACTGATATAAAAGATAAAGAATATGTCTACTCAACACAATAATGAAAATAATCTCAAACTTAAATCAATAATCGCCGGATCTATGATCCGACCGACTCAGAGTCTTTGTCAAAGAATCTCTCAAGCTAGATTTTGATAAACTATATCGTTAAATCTGCTGCTTTAATTTTTGTGATTGATAATATTTCTGAAAGCATGATCAAGATATTCTAAGTGAATCGGAGATCTAGCCCCTTTGACCCAACGAATTAAGAAAAAAGCTGACGAGTCCTTGAAGATTAAAACTCTCCAACAACTCTACAGCTATTACTGGTTGTATTGATTCATTTTCAGTTTCCACTTAAGATCAATTGTCCAATTCTTCAATCATGATCTTATTCAGTAGGTATCCAGAAATATCCATATAAAACAAGATCATTTGCCGGCATTGCCCCAAGTGAAAATGCTTCTTGAAAATCTTTATCCAAGTACCAACCGCTGAAAGTATGTCCTTCTCTGGTTGGTTGTAAAATGGTAATGGGCTCGTCAAAGAATACCAAAGATTCCTGAAGTTTATTTACTTTCTCGACTTCAAGTTCATATGGAGTGAGTTGCGGTGAAGCCCCCTCCTCTCCACTGCCGATTTTCCCGTGATAGTTAGACCCCCACAAAAACGCTCTTCCTTGTGAAGTGAGTGCGGCGGTGTGGGAATTACTTGCTGCTACTTGAATGATTTTTTCATTTTCTTCCAATTCAAATCTCGGAGTAATTCCGGCAGGCGTCAATTGACCGATGATGGTATTATTGCCAAGTTGACCAGAATCATTGTATCCCCAAGTAAAGATTCTTCCAAAATCGGATACTGCCCCCATATGCCATTTACCCACAGATATACTGGTGATCTTATCAAGAGGATCCATTGGGAAGTTATCTGTTATATCATAAGGTGATTCTTTATGTGCTTCTCCGCCGCTTCCACCGGTCCCCAGTCCACCAAAGCTGTTCTCTCCCCAAGTGAACACGCGATTCAAAGATGAAATAGCACCCGAGACATTTTCGTGAAGAGAGATATCCGTGATCGACTCATTCTCGGGCAAACTAAACTCCAGAGTCATATTGACTGGGGTGGTTCTTGTAGTTATCGTATCATCGCCGATTCCAAGTTGGCCGTAGTTATTTCGACCCCAGGCAAACACATTACCCATTGAAGTCAACAATGCTGTATGATAACTACCTAATTCTATCTTGATGACATTTTCCCCGGCTTCAAACGAAAACTGAGAAGTTATGTCGGTTGGCAAATACTGTGTTGTTGTATTCCCGTTTCCTAGTTGACCGAAGCCATTAGATCCCCAAGTGAACACCCTCCCATCAGAGGTAATTGCGGCAGAATGTGCATAGCCCATGGAAATGCCGATAATCTTCTCATCTGCCGCAAGGTTGAAATTGGCAGTGATATTTATCGGAACGGTGGCTCTGTTTGTTGTTCCGTTGCCAAGCACACCTTGTCCATTCGATCCCCACATGAAAAGACGTCCCAAAGAGGTCAACGCTGCTGAAAAACAACTTCCCATATCAATATCAATGATTTTTTCATTATCATCCAAAGTGAAATTTGTCGTGATATCAATTGGGTTTGGAAATTCATCTCCAGTTGTGCCGTTTCCTAATTCACCAGATATATTTTCTCCCCAAGTAAACACTCTTCCTAAAGAAGTCAATGCTACAGAATGTGCTGAACCTAGAGATAGTTCGATGATTGTCTCTCCCAAAGCCAATGAGATATAAGCTTTCGGATTTTCATCGACAATCAAATACTCTAGCAAATAAGTGTTGGGAGTCCATTTTGCATAGAGCGATAAATTCTCAGAAGGCATGATAGAAAAAACATACTCGGAAGTGAGTTCGTCATCTGAAAACCAGCCTGCAAAAGTATGACCTTCTTTTGTTGGATCATTTGGTTCTGTAACATTAGAGCCTTCGAGAGCCGCAATATCCGTTATCTCAGAACCGCCATTCTCCACAAAGACAATTGTGTACTCCTGTGGCGCCATCGTTGTCGCGATGGTTGTTGGTATCGTCGTTGACGTTATTGATTCTGTGGTGATTACCGTGGTTGTGGTTCCCTGTGTCGTGATTATAGTGGTTGTTGATTGAGTTGATGCGGTTGTTGCTTGGGTAGTCGTAGGTTGTGCTGTGGTTGCAGTTGTCACAGGAGGTGTCGTATCTGTTGTCAATATTGTAGTTGATCCCCCGTTCGACGTTAATTCTTCCGTGGTTATCAAAGTGGTTGGTGCCTCTTCCGAAGTGATCAAAGTTGCTTGATTGGTAGTAGTCGTTGTTGAAGTGATAGTGCTTTGAGAATCACATCCGAAGAATAGGAGAGTAAGGACCATCGAGAAAAAGATTACGAAAGATCTCTTCATTTCGTCCCTCCATTTATAAACGACCTCTAAGCAATAAATAATGAACCTAATTTTATTATACTTAAAACCATAACTTTTTAGAAGTATTCATCAAAAAATAGGATGACAAAAGAGGATTTAAAATTTAAATCCCAAAAAAAGTTCACCTCGGATTGAGGTGAACTGAATACAATGATCTGGTGCGCCATCAGGGACTCGAACCCGGGACCCAATGATTAAGAGTCATTTGCTCTACCAACTGAGCTAATGGCGCATGCAACTAGTATTTTATCCGAAAAGCAATGATTTGTAAATCATTTTTTCTCGACGAGGTCTAAAAACTCCGCCAGTTCCTGAAAACGAACAAATCGGATTCCGGCCACTTTCTTTTTCATCGTGACTAATTCCACGTCGCTTTCATTCAAGTAACGAGAGATGTTATGGCAATTTGGAACAATCAGCGCGACTTTCTCACTCTTTTTGTCGCTTCCGATTGGAAAATCTCTAAACGCTTCGACACCCAGTACCCGACTGGGATTACTTTGTCTTTTCCATTCGCGTGGATTGGCATTGATACACCAAGACGAAGGATTGGTGATGATCAATTCATGTGCCGGATTCATGCGGATAATTTTAATAAGAAAGAGTGTCTCTTCAGTCTCCATTCTAAGATACTCTTGAGGAAAGTTCCCCACCCAAGCAGTCATCGCCTTCGGGCGCAATTCAAATAGCTTTTGACTGACTTTGTTTTTCAAAGATTTTTTTTGATTTCGGCTTAGTCCCAGAATTCCTAAACTGCATCCTGATAATATACCCATTGCCAAAACCGTTCCCTCAATGATTGTCACAATCGGAACCCCTCGTTTCTTCTTTCATTATAACAAAACTATTCATTTTCCGAAAGAAAAAGTTGCCCTCGCGGGCAACTTGATCATTTGGGAAATGTGTGTTATTTTACTTCGCCTTCAGCGGGGCAAGCAAACAATGCTTCGAGAACATCGAAGTAAGTTTGCGAATGAACCGTGACACCGGCGAGATCATCGAGCAATGACGTTCCGTTCAAGGAGCCGCCACGTCCGCCAACTGCCTGGAGATTTGCATCCCAGCCGTTTTCAAGTACGTAATCGCTGATCAAAGCGACTTGTTCATACCATTCGAGTGAAGCTTTCGCTGTAGCGCTTACTGTCCAAGTGCCACTCGCGAAGGTATAAGCAGGTCCAATATTCTTCATGCCATACAAATTGCCAAGTTCTTGTTTTGTCTTATCATTCCAAGCAAAGGTGGCTCCAGAGGGTGCGCCTTGCAGGGTATCGATAAGGAGATCGCTGACTTTGCCTCTTGAAGAAACAACCATCGAAGCAGAATAGATATCATCCGCCGTAGCGATCAATGCTTGGAACTTGCCCGCTTTGGCGAGTTCGACTGCTGCGGCTGCCAATTCAATATAGCTGCCGTCGGAAATAGTAACTCCAGCGACGTTATCGATTTTGCCTTGTGCATTTTTCGTAACCGAATCAAACCCGTTTGCTAACCATGCCGCTTCGATCAGATCCGCTTGTTGGAACCATTCTTTTTTGTTGTTTGTGGTCAACCAAGTTTGGTATTCTTCCAAGGTTGGCGTCTCATCGGTTGCTTGATAAGTGAAATAATGCATCTTGTAATTGAAACCGAGGTCCCGTTTGGAGTCGGCGTTGAACACATAGGAGTATACATCATCTGTCGTATCTTCCGTTGTGTCTGCTCCAGCGGTTTGTGTGGCGGTACCCTGGATCGCATCAATCGTGTAATCTACGATTTCGCCGTTTTCAATTTTCACGGTGACCATGGTGACCATCGGTGCATTCGAGTGCACGGATTCTTTAAATGCAGTGAATTCTCCGTCTACTTTGAATTCGCTGCTGTTGCATCCAAGTAAGGTGAGGGATGCAATTACTACTAAAAGTAGTAAACCAATCTTTTTCATTCTTTCCTCCTATTTAAGTTAGTCGTCCTACAGTTGACTATTATAGTCCGAATACAAGGAAAATGCAACATAATCTTGATGGCGAAAACGTTTTTACTGACAGAAAAATACCCTCATTGTCGATGAGGGTATTTTGCTAAAAATTTGTTTATTTTTTATTTTTGTAATACTCATCTAAATAGGCTTGTAAGGTCACAGCATCTTCTGCTTTCAGGGGTTTACATTGTTTGGGAACCGCCTGTTTTCCGAGTAGTGCCGTTGCCATTTCCTGGCAGCCGGCATAACCACAAGCACCACAATTATACCTTGGCAACAGTTTTTCCACTTCTTGGACCGACAAATCGACTTCCACGCCAAAATACTTTTGAACCACATAAATCAATAGTCCCAACACAAATCCAATTCCACCCAGTATGGCGGCCGCAATCACAATTGGCATATTAGATCAATCCTCCAAATCGGGAGAAAATCATGGCAAGGATCGCCGCGATGATCATCGCAATCGGAATGTCGCGGAATGCCTTTGGCACTGGCGACAAGCTGACGCGTTCGCGGATGATGGCGTAGATATACATGACAAAGAGATACCCCAAAGCAGTCGCCGTGGAATACACAAGCATCTCGCCAAAGGTGAAGCCTTCGTTGATGTTGGTGAGGGCAACCCCCAATACCGCACAGTTCGTGGTGATGAGCGGGAGATAGATCCCCAGTGCTTTGTATAACGCGGGAGAAAACTTCTTGATGATGGTTTCGATCATCTGAACCAAGGAAGCGATGACCAGAATAAAGACGATCGTCCGCATGAATTCGAGATGTAAGGGATACATGACATAATTGTAGATTGCAAAGGTGACCACGCTTGCCAAGACGATAACGACCAAAACTGCGAGCCCCATCCCTAGGGAGGAGCTTCGTTTCTTTCCGACTCCAATGAAGGAACAGACACCTAAAAACTGAGTCAGAAGCACATTTTGAATGAAGAAGGCGGTAAAAGCAATGACAAGCAATGATTGTCCAGACATTATTTCGCGCCTCCTTCAGCTTTTTTGGCGTTCTTTTTCGCATTGACTCGATTTTGAATAGCAGCAACCGCCGCTAAGATAAAGCCGAGCGTGATAAAGGCTCCTTCTGGCTTCATGAACATCGCAATCGGTTCGATTCCCAGAAAATCAAAGAGGAACGAAAGATCGAGAACCGCCGATTTCCAAATCGTGATTTGACCAGCTCCCAGCACTTCTCTTATCAAACTGATCAGGATGATCGCCAACGTGAAGCCTATCGCCATCCCAGCCCCATCAATCACGGATTCTCCCGGTTTGTGATCCCCGGCGTAAGCTTCTGCCCGGCCGAAGATAATGCAGTTCACAACAATCAATGGTATGAATAACCCTAAAGATTGAAAGAGTTCCGGCAAGAATGCCTTCATCAACATTTCCACGATCACAACGAGAGATGCGATCAAAACGATATAAACCGGGATCCGGACTGGCATGACCAATTCCCTTAATTTTGGTCGGAAAGTGACCAGAGACACAAGCAAATTCGAGAGAACCAGCACAAAGAGCACCGCGAAGCCCATGCCGATGGCGTTTTCAATCTTGGTCGTGACGGCAAGCGCCGGGCAAAGACCCAAGACGGACACTAATAAGGGATTCTCCTTGATAAAGCCTTTGAAAAAATTATCTTTGACGGTCATCTTATTCACCTCCTAGATCTTGGCTAACCCGAAGAGCTACGAGTTGGAAACACGCTTTGACGCCACTTCCGGTCACCGGAGCGGAGACACCGCCAACGCTATCATAGTCTTGAACGGTATCCTGAATCGATATGTTGTCCGCCAGATTGAGAGTGGCGCCAATCATCGTGAGCCCAATGGCTTCGGTTCCGCCATTCGTCACAAAGGCATAACCGCGAAGCGTCATATCTTCGTCCACGGCAATCATCATGTCGACATTGGTTTTCCATCCCAGGGCGCTGACGCTATATACCGCACTTTTCGTTTGTTCTGTTTTGTGTTCTAAAAGATATATCGTTTTGATCCCGCCGGTACCTTCGATTTCTTCAACATCAAAGACATCCGCGATTTTTTGATTGGAAGTCAGTTCGTCCGCAAAGAATCCTTCCAACGCTTCCATTTTTTTGTCTAATTCGTATTGGGCGATCACCGGAGAGGTGATGGTGTTGACGAGCGCCAACACGGCGCCGCAAATAATTCCGAGAACCAACAGAACAACAGCGGAAGACAGTGCTTTTTTCATGTTATTCGCCTCCGTTCTGGGCTTCAACGAAGCCATCTAACAACTGAAGGAGGGATCTGACGGCGTTGGATGAGACCGTCGCCCCTGCCACGCCATCGACATTCGGATCACCATCGGCTAAATATTGATTTCGAAGATTGTTTTCAACAGCCGGCGCAGGGCCACCGGTATAGTCGCCATAGCCGCCTTGATTCGCATAGGTTTCCATGGATACAAAGGTAATGGAAACGACAATATCCAATGTGTCATTCAACACAATCGATGCTTGAATGGCATTCGGATTGTATCCTTTGGTCTGCATGACTAAGGTGTTATTTTCTTCATCAAAACTCACAAAGTTGGCTTGGGTATTGAGTGTTCCCGCCCCTTGAGCCAACGCTTTAACGGCCGCTTGGAAGTCTGCTTCCAAGTCCGTTCCTCCGCCGACCAACCCGACATAGTCAAAACTTGCAGATAACATGACAGCAGCTTCTGTGTCTTGATCGCCATAAATGATGTTTGCAATGTAGGGAGAGGCGATAAAGGTCGTGGGATCAAAGTTGTATTCCAACTTAACGAGCGTCATCGCAACCGTCGGAATTACAAAATCATAGTCGGCAGCATAGAGTTCCCGAGCATAGAACAAGGCGATTTCAAAGGCTTTGCTGGAATAGGTGACTCCGGCGAAGGTATCGACCGCCAGCGCGAGATCCGAAAGCGCTTTGGCATCAAATTGGCTGTAAAATGGATCGCCTAGTTGACTGAAATAATCGGGTGTATCGTTTTGTTCCAAGACAGCGATCCCAACACATGCATCATTCTCGAGCGAGATGCCGACGCCAACCTTCATCGGTTCTTTGCCTTTGGTATTGATGACATAGACGACGCCTTTTTCCGAAGTCCCCTGAAGAATTTTCAGCGCCTTGTCAACGGTCGGTGCAAAGTCTCCGCGTCCACCTGCCAAGGGATAGGTTTTGGAAACCTCCCCCGGTGTATAAGGAGTCAAAGTATCCGCACCGGGGAACATTTCAAGATAAAGAGCATATTCCGCTCCGGTTGCGTTTTCTTCGATATGTTCTTCGAGTTCACTCGTCATAAAGCGGCTATACACCCCACCTAAACCAAAGATCAAAACAAAAATTGCCACCAGAATCAAAATGAATCCGTGTTTTCCAAAAAAGACTTTCATTAGAACCACCCCCCGATTCCGATTGGGCCTTGAATGAAGGCGGTATACATTGAACCAGCTTTCAATATGGCATAGAGCACGAGGGCGATAAAGAGTACTGCAAAGACACTCGCCTTGATCGCAGTTTGTTTCTTGATGCCTCGAGCTCGAATGACAGCTGTCCAATTGTCAATGGGCATGGTGAATATGTTCAGAAAGACAATCGATGTTGCGACGCCTTCGGGTAAAGTGCTGATATAGCGGAATAAAACAGTGAATACCCCCAAGAACAAAGCAAAGACCACTTTCCCCAGAGGATTTCTCGGCGTCGTGACCGGTTCAGTCGCCATGAAAACCGCTCCGAACATCAATCCTCCAGAGAGAATGCTATACAAGGGGAACCAAATGCCCGGCTCGCCCGAAGCGATCCCGATGAACCAAGATAACACGAAGACGGTGCCAACATAAATGAGTGGCGTAAACCATTTGATGACTTTGCGATAAACCAACCAGCCATAACTCACGAGAATGGCAAGGGCACCGGTTTCTGCCAAAGCGCCCGGAATCGTGCCTAAGAAGAAATTCCACAAGGTTCCGTAGGGAGCCACCAGTTTATCATAATCGAGTTCCTTGATTCGAGACAACAATGTGAGCGGTGTGGCTCCGGCATAGGAATCAACCAATACTTCTGACGCGTTGAAAACACCGCCAGCGGCGTTGATCACGCCCGTCAATGTTACCGCGATCGTCAGATAACCGATCAAAGCGGGATTGAAAATATTATGACCAAAACCACCAAAAAGCATCTTTCCGACAACCGTGCCCATGAAACACCCAAAGATCAAGACCCAAACTGGCGTATAAAGGGGCAGAACCATTGCGAGCAAGAGCCCTGGGACCATTGGATACGAAGTACTGAGTTTTGCCATGACGCCTTTGAGGCTCCGCGAGTCCGGATGAATGATGTAGAGCGTGATTCCTTCCATTATCAGAGACATTAGTCCACCGAGCAAGATAAAAATGAGAGGATAGAGCATTTCAAAGAAACCGATGTTTCCATCGATCATCACTTGAATTCCGTTCTTATACCAAGAAAACAAGATGACTGGCGCAAGCCCGATCATGAAATCGCGCATGATGATGCCGGTTCCTTGATTAGGCTGATCCGATATTCTCAGAAACGGGGCTTTCCCGCCTGCAAATCTGGCCATTTTTTATGCTCCTTTCTTCAGAGAATCCCGGGCTTTGACCACGGCATCCGTGATTTCGATATGCGACGGACAGACATAGGAACAAAGGCCGCAAGCGATGCATTTGTCCGCTTGAAGATTGCGGATCGCGGTCTCATCTTTCATATCATAAGCCCGTTTGATCTCCGTGGGCGTGAGAAAGGCCGGACAAGCGTCCGCACATTTCCCGCATCCCAAGCATTCGGGGTGAAGTTTTTCTTTGGGTGTCGGGATAACGATCACCGCACCGAGCGTATCATTGACCACCAAATCATCAATTAAAATCGCCTTACCGGTCATTGGACCGCCCGCGATATACCAAGCATATTTGGGATCCAGTCCTTCTTGATACCCCCCGCATAATGCGACAAGCTCCGCCACTTTGGTTCCGAAGGGTACATAAAAGTTTTGTGGATTGGTAATGCCTTCGCCTGTGATCGTGATGTTTCTGGCAATGAGAGGGATATTATTTTCCACCATGTCCGCATAGGCGATGGCCGTTCCGGCATTGTTCACGATAACACCGACTTGTGACGGTAGTTTCGGATAGGTTTTTCCAGTCACCGCTTCCGTCACATATTTTTCCCATCCGGCTGGATAAACATCTTTCAAAGGAAACGTGGTGATTCCTGGAAAGCGTTCCAGATACGGTTTCACTGCGTCTTCTACCGCTTGATTGTAAGCTTTATAGGCGATGACGCCTTTTTCAGCTCCAGCGGCTTTCATGAAGTAATGAAGCCCTTTGACCAGTTTTTCCGGATATTTGATCGACATGAGAAAATCACAAGTCAGATACGGTTCACATTCAATGGCATTGATAATTACCGTGTCGATGGGGCACTTGGTCTGATATTTTATATAAGTCGGGAACCCTGCGCCGCCCAAACCGGAAAGCCCGGCATCGATCATCTTTTGGATCAAAGCCTCTTTATCCAGTCCATCCGGATTTTTTTCTGGCTGAATCGAATCGGACAGTGCACCGCTATGATCGTTTTCAATTTCGACCGCCTCGACCATCCGTCCCGAGGCGTGCCAGACTTTCTTGATTGCTGTTACTTTACCGGCAATCGACGCATGGATCGGCATCGCGCCAAATCCCTCGCGATAAGCGATGATATCTCCGATTTTGACATTCGCACCTACTTCGACTGCCGGTTTCAACGCCGACATTCCTTGAAGCAAAGGAATCGAAACCACGGGAGGATCTAAATAATCCCGTAAAGGTGCACATCGGGACATCTGCTTGTTCCCCTCAATTCGGACCCCTTTGATTTTTCTGAACAACATCACATCGTTCCTCCCTTGGTCATGCTGGTTTAATTTTCCTAATTATCCTCTGATATTATAACATTATTCATTAAATAAGCAACCCACTATTTCCAGTTCTATTCGGTCATTTTCTGCCAATGTTATGAAATAAAATAACTGTTTCTTTCTTGGTCAAATGTCGCCATTTGCCAACAGGCAAATCCGAATCATCCAAGTGCATGATTCGGATTCTTGAGAGTTCAATGACTTGATATCCGAGTGCTTTTGTCATCCGGCGGATTTGCAAATTCAGTCCTTGAGTCAAAATAATCCGAAATTCTTTGGATGCGATTTGTCTCACCTTGCACACTTTGGTGTATTCTTTTCGGTGTTGGACCGGATTATAGATTTCGACACCGCTTTCCATTTGTCGTATAAATTCAACCGTCAATGGTTTATCAACCAGAACTCGATATTCCTTTTCGTGATGGTTTTCTTCACGAAGAATCTGGTTGACGATTTGGCCATCATTGGTTAAAAGCAATAATCCCGAGGTATCCTTGTCCAAACGGCCAACCGGAAAAATCCGCTCCGGAAAGCGAACAAAATCGATCAAATTATGGGGCTTTTTTTGATCTGTCGTTGTTTCGATGCCCCGGGGCTTGTTCAGTAATAAATAGACCGGAGTGATGGTCTTTTCTAAAAGAATCCCATCAACTCTCACCTTATCGGTATCCGACACATCATCGCCGATTCCTGCCAGATGATCATTGATCCAAACTTTGCCAGCTTGGATCCACCGATCGGCTTCTCGTCGAGAACAAATTCCTTTGGAACTGATATAGACGTTGATTCGCATGGCCTTCTCCCGGATCAATTCTCGAATACTCTTGGTCATAATATAGCATTGACCACTGTCTTCAATTGAAGATGCACTCAAAACAACTTGAAAATATCAAGAAAAATAGTCTGAAACCAGACGGATCGCCTTTTCAATATCCACTCGATCAACATCATAATGCGTGACGAAACGAAAGCCATTCTCATAGCCAAGTATCTTGACTCCCTGCTGGTATAAATACGCTTCCAGACCGAATTTCCGTTCATCATCGATGTCAAAGAACACCATATTGATGTCTCTTTGACGCTCGTCAATCTCAATCCTCGGTATTTGTCGCAACAAGGTTTCCATGTAGCGAGCATTCTCATGGTCAATCTTCAATCGGAGTGACATTTTTTCTAAGGCGATCTTGCCACAAGCGGCCAAAATCCCGACTTGCCGCATCCCGCCACCCATCAACTT
>Ga0172377_10002789_pt1 | contig 17933 bp, 16 predicted proteins | sample Pumphouse3metaG_FD_119749 | JGI IMG/M metagenome (GOLD analysis project Ga0172377, IMG submission 119749) | Leachate microbial communities from a municipal landfill in Southern Ontario, Canada - Pumphouse #3 metaG | ecosystem: Engineered > Solid waste > Landfill > Unclassified | place: Canada...
GGCAGAATATGTGGATAACTGAGCTTTTTCAGGGTTCATGTTGAGAAATTATGAAAAAATTGTGGATAACTACAAAGTAGATCCTGGAAAGCTGGACACTTTGGTATTACGCAAAGGTCTTCGACAAACAGACCAAGAAAGGTAAAGGCAGGATTTTCCTGTTCATCTCCACCTCCCGCGGGATGAGTAAGGTTGGTAATTCAGGGGTTCCCGGATTATAGTTTGAAATTCGTGGTTACGGTAACCGAGATGCTTTTGGTGCGGGTGTTGGTGTTGTAATAGCCGTAGTCGGAGACGTCGGTGGAATAGGGCTCGGTGATCTGGAACACCCCGCTGCGGGCATAGGTGAGCTTGCCCAGCCTGGCTTTGGTGGCGCCAATGATCTCGTTGGCGCGGTCCAGGGCGTCGGCGGTGGCGGCGCCGATCATTTCTTTTTTTAGGTCCGGCAGTTTGGAATAGAGGTATTCAAGGTTGGACTGCTCGAGCACGATGGAGCGTTCGGCAAAGAACTGGGGATCGAGGGCGATCTCCTCCACCTTGGCAACGTCGTTGCTAAGCACGTAGAGCATCTGGTCCACGCTGTAGCCGGTCATGTTGCCATAGTCGTCGTAATGAGGCGAGCTGGTGGGCGGCTGGATGTTGATGTCTTTGGCGGTGAGTCCTTTTTCCAGGAGCAGGGCCTTGAAATCGTTCACGTCGCGGTTGAGGCTGGTGTAAGCGTTCATCAGGCCGTCCACGCCGGTGTTCTTTTGCACGGAGAGGGTCCACTTCACCAGGTCGCTTTCGAAGGTTTTGCTGGCATAGCCAACCACATGCAGGGTTTTGTCCTGCAGCCTGCTTTCCATGTGAAAATAGCCAAAGACGGCCATTCCAAGAATGAAACAGATGCCGGCGATCAGCCAGCCCCGGAGCGGGGATCTGTCTTTGCCCGTAGCTTCCCAAACCGCCATGAGGACGATGGCGATCAGCGCGATCCACAGAGGATTGAAACTCATCTGAGCCTCCAGAAGATATTGTTATCAGATAAAGTAAGCCGAAAAGCGGCCTTTGGCAACTATTTCCACCGTTCTTTCCGCGCCCCGGTAGCTGAAGCGCAGCGAGAGGTTCAGGATCCGCTTGGGAAGATACTTTTCCGCCAGTTCCGGCCATTCGATCAGGGTGACGCCTTCGTCGATGAGATCGGTGACGCCCAGGTCGAGGAACTCGGCTTCGCTGCCCAGCCGGTAAAGATCGAGGTGGAAAAGGGGGAATCTGCGGCCTTGGTATTCCTTGAGCAGCACGAAGGACGGGCTGTCCACCTGTTCGCTAACGCCCAGCTCGGAGGCCAGGGCACGGGCGAAAAAGGTCTTTCCGGAGCCGAGATCGCCCCAGAGGCAGATCACGTCGCCAGGCTGCAACAGCGGGGCAATGAAGGCTGCCAGGTCCCTGGTGTCCTGTTCCGAGCGGAGATGCAGATGTTTGGGCTTGGCCACAATTGGCTCCTTTAACTGGCTGGCAGCATAAGCTTTAGCTTGTTGGAAGCGCCGAATTCATTCGCGCGCCCAAATTAAAAGTCCCAAAAGACCCCAGCTGGCTGCCAGCATCTTTTGGGACGGTGTGCCGTTCGCAATCCTGGAGACAGGATAATCAGCAGGATGCGAGTGTCAACTAAATTTTGCGGCGTTTGCTGCGGCAGGTGGCAACCGGCAGGATCATTTCCTCCATGGAGACGCCGCCGTGCTGGAAAGTGCCGTTGTATTGCCTCTGGTATTGGTGGTAAGAATTGGGGTAGACGAAGTAATAATCGTCTTTGGCGAAGATGAAGTTGTCCACGATGCTCTTGATGGGGAGTCCGTATTCGGAGGGTTTTTTCACGAAGATGGCGTGGCGGTCGTTGGCGCTGAGGTTTTTACCCTCTTTATAGCGGACCGTGATGGAGGTGTCGCGGTCTCCGATCACCTGGGTGGCGCGGTTGACCTTGATCGAGCCGTGGTCTGTGCTGATGACGCAGATGGCGTCCTGTTTGGCGATCAGTTTCAGGGCCTCGTAGAGCGAGGAATGCAGGAACCAGTGTTTGGTGAAGGCGCGGAGGCCTTCCTCGTGGGGGATGGTTTCCTGCAGGATCTGGTCGCGGGAACGGTGGTGGGCCAGCAGATCGAGGAAATTGTACACCAGAACGATCAGGTTTTCCTTGTTCCAGGTCTCGATCTTGCGCAGCACGAAATTGCCTTCCTCCATATTGAAGATCTTCACATATTTGGAAGTGGGGTCCAGGTTGTAGCCCAGTTCGCTGATATGTTCGTCCAGCAGCTGGTGTTCGTTGCGGTTGCGGGAATTATCCAGTTCGCCGCTGCTCACCCAGTATTCGGGAAAGCGTTTGGCAATGTCCTGCGGGAGCAGGCCGCTGAAGATGGAGTTGCGGCTGTAGGGGGTGGCGGTGGGCAGGATGGAATAATAGAGGTCGAGCTCTTCGTCGAAGAGTTCCTTGATATAGGGTTGAATGGCCAGATACTGGTCCAGGCGCATGCAATCGATGATGATGAAATAGATGGGCACGCGGGCTTCGAAATGGGGGGCGACGTACTGCGAAACCAGATCGAAAGAGAGGTTGGGCCGGTCATCGGTATTCAGCCAATCGCGGTAGTTGCGTTCCACATAGTTGGTGAATTCGGTGTTGCAGTTGCGTTTTTCCAGGAAGTGGGTCTGGCGGAGGCCTTCGTCGTTCACTTCGTCGATCTGGATCTCCCAATAGGCCATTTCGCGGTAGATGCTGGCCCAGTCTTCCCAGCCGGGATTGTCGAAGAGGCGCTGGTTCAGCTGGGAGATGTAGCGGGTGTATTGCTCCCCGATCTGGTTGGAGCGGATCTCGTCGGCCTGGAAGATCTTCTTGATGGCCATGATGATCTGGTTGGGGTTGATGGGTTTGATCAGGTAATCGGTGATCTGGGAGGCGATGGCTTTGTCCATCAGGCCTTCCTCCTCGCTTTTGGTGACCATCACGATGGGCAGGGCGGGGTTGATGCGTTTGATCTCCTGCAGGGTGGTGAGGCCGTCCAAACCGGGCATCATTTCGTCCAGGATCACCAGATCGTATTTATTTTCCAGCACCTTTTCAATGGCGTCGTTGCCGTTGTTGCAGGTGTCCACGAGGTAATTTCGTTCTTCCAGAAAGAGCACGAAGGATTGCAGCAGGTCGATCTCGTCATCGACCCAGAGGATTTTCATTTGTTTGGCTCGTTTCATGAGGATTCCTCCTTGTTGAGTTCATTTTCGAAACTGCGCTGGCGGTCGCGGACGACGGTCCTGACATCCTCAGGGTCGGCGTCCTGGAAATACAGCGCCAGCTTGTAGTTGAGTCCTGTCCGGGAGCAGTTGAGGATGGAAGTCATCCGCTCCAGATACTGGTCGATGAACACTTTTTTGGGATCAAGATTTTGTTCCTTTTCTTCCTTTTTGATGTCTTTGATATGCTCGCGCAGGTCTTTGGTGGGCATTTCCTCGGCTTTTTGCACCCATTCGTCGCGCTGGGTCCATTCCGCTTTGCGCACCAGGGGCTGGATCATCTGCAGGCGGTCGAAACCGATCTCGCGGATGGTGCCTTCGTCCACGTCCATTTCTTCGATGAAGACGTCAAAAACCGCCACCAGCTTGCCGGCGAGCGATCCGCTGAGGCTGTATTCAGATTCCACAAAATCCTTGAAGGATTCATAGCCTTTCATGCGGAAGATCTTGCTGCGCTTGATCTCGGAAAGCAGCTGGCCGAGGCTGACGAAATTCTCCTCCAGCTTTTCCTTGAGATTGGCCACGGCGGAGAATTTTTCGTCCGGGGTCATTGTTTCCAGTTGTTCATACTTTGGTGTCATCTATGGTTGTCCTTATTGTTCGGTGATGGGGTAATAAACGTTTTCTGGCCCGGGAAAGGCTCCCTCGCGCACCTCGGCGCAATATCTGTTCAGGGCCTGGGTGATGTCGGAATCCAGGGAGGCGTAGGAACGCACAAATTTGGGCTGGAGGTCGGAATGGCCCAAAAGATCGTGGTAAACAAGCACCTGGCCATCGGTGTAACGTCCGGCGCCGATGCCGATGGTGGGGATGCTGAGGCTTTGGGAGATTTCCTTGCCCAGGCTTTCCGGGATGCCTTCCAGGACCAGCATGAACACTCCGGCTTTTTCCAGTGCCAGGGCCTGGCGCAAGAGGGTTTCGTGGGCTTCCGGGGATTTGCCCTGGACCCTGAAACCGCCGAAACGGCGCACGCTTTGGGGCGTGAGGCCGATGTGGGCGCAAACGGGGATCTCGCATTCCAGGATAGCCATGATAGCTTCCAAGCGCACTCCCGAACCGCCTTCCAGCTTCACGGCATCGGCTCCGCCCTCGATGATCAGAGCGGCGGCGTTGGCTTTGGTCTCGTCCAGGCTCAGATGGTAACTCATGTAAGGAAGATCGGCAACCACAAAGCTTTGCGGCGCTCCCCGGCGCACGGCGGCCGTGTGGGTAATCATGTCATCCAAGCTTACCTTGAGCGTGTTTTCATAGCCCAGAACAACCATGCCCAGGCTGTCGCCCACCAGGATCAGGTCGATCTGGCTGGCTGCCACGCAACGGGCCATGGAATAATCGTAGGCCGTGACCATGGTGATCTTCGTGCCCGCCTCTTTCAGGTCGCGGAACGAATGTAGGTTTTTGGAACTGCTCTTTGTCATGAATCTATCCTTGCCCGGCCTGGTCGTGCATCCGGGTCTGTGTAGTTGAAAGCGAAAACCATCTCTGAGCAACCCTGTTCCGGCGCCGCGGCTACCGCAAGATCGGAGGGATGGCAAAAAGAAAGAAAAACAGGACTCTCAAATGCTGGCAATGCCTGACGGAACACCCTGTTTTACAAAAAGCAAAGGCGTATAGCCAGAACCGCTGAAACTCAGGATCAACTTTCCCAAGGCACAAATCCGCGTCAATCTTTTTCTGTTTAATCCCCCTCCGGAGCACTCAAGCAACATCCTGCTCCAGAGCTTTAGCTATCAGGGTTCTGAGTAGAAGAGCCGCAGTGCATCCCGAGATCAGTTTCCTTCCGGGGGTTCGTTGGCGTCGCCCTCAAGCTCCAGGATGTCTTCACTCTCGGCATCGCCTTCCCGGCCCATATAGTCTCCGGCGTAGCCAGACTGGTTGATGGCCATATCGTAGATCACGCCGCCATTGCGATACCACCCGAGGAAACGCCCGTTGAGCCTGCCCTGGCGGTAAGTGGCACTCATTTGCGGCGCGCCGTCCGGATACCAGAGATACATCGGGCCTTGCTGCAGGCCGCGGAAAAGGCTGAGCACGCGGGCGAGTTTGCCGTTTTCGAAGCGTTCAAAGGCAATTCCCGTGAAGGGCTCCCCATCCTTGAGCCAGACTTCGTTTTCCAGGCTCAAGTCACCGACGGGTACGGCGATGCTGGGCAGCACAAAGCTCTTCACCAGGTCGTATTCATCCTTGTTGCTCTGCGCGGAAAGAACTCCGACAAGGGACACGAGAACCAGAGCAACCAGAAAAGGAACCAAGGCCCGGTTATATTGCAGTTTCGACATTTTCTATCTCCCTGAGAAATAAACCATATTTATCGATAAAATAAGGCAAATTCCGGTTCGCGTCAACTACAATCGGAGCAGCGCAGGAGCTCAAAACTCCACTTCACCGGGTCCGGGGATCTGCTTGATCGCGCCGCCGTCGTTCATGTCCCGGCAAGGGCCGGGTTCGATCTCACCGCTGTCAGTGTAGCCACGTTTTTCCCAGAATCCGGGAACGTAGTATTCCATCAGCTCGACCTTGACCACGGATTTGGCAGATTTGTAGCCCCAGAGATAGGGAATGAAGGCGCGCACGGGGCCGCCGTAATCCTCATCCAGATACTCGCGGTTGAAGGTGTGGGCCAGCAGGGATTTTTCCAGGCGGGCAATGTCGATGGGGATGGAGGTGTCGTAAACTTCGCCCACGGACCAGAAGCGGACATACTGGCAGCTGGGTTTCACTCCGACCTCAGCGAGCAAAGTGGAGAGCGCCACGCCTTTCCACAGCCCGCGCGAAGACCAGCGGGTGACGCTGGTGAGCCGGCTGTCAACTTCGGTTTGCGGAAGGGCCTGAAGCTCTTCCCAGGTGAAGGAACGCGGGCGTTCACAGGCGCCGGTGAAAGTGACCGTCCAGTTGGCGCGGTCCAGCCGGCCGGGATGGCCTTCAGCCCAGAAGATGGGGGTATTGATATCGGCTAATGATTTCAAAGTGTCTCCTTGTGTGGTTTGATCGGGTTTTCCAGCTGTGTCTGAAGCTGGTTCGCCGGAGCAGGACTGAGCCATCAGGATCAGGCCCAGGATCAGGATGCATATAAGGTTGCGGGTCATTGTTCCTCTTTATCGATCAGAAACAGGTTGGCGATGATGTCCGTGGGCAGGATCGAGGCTGTGCCGCGTTTTCGGGCCAGGTTTTCAGCGGTTTGGCCCAGCAGGTAGGAAGCCTTGATGGCGGCATCCGGAATGCTTTCATTTTGGGCCAGGAACGAAGCGATGATGCCGGCCAGAACGTCACCGCTGCCGCCGGTGGCCAGACCGTCGTTGCCGGAAGTGTTTACCAAGGTCTGTTCGGAATCGTGATAGACGCTGAAGTGGCTTTTCAGCAGGATCCGGGTGGGATGTTTTCTGGTAAAGGCGCGCAGGGTTCCCAGACAGTCTTTTTCCAGGTCGTCCTTGTCAATGTTCGCCAGGCGGGCAAATTCACCCCAGTGCGGCGTAAGGAGGATGTTTGGCCGGGAGAGATATTCATATAGATCAGGATTTTCCGAGATCAGGTTGATCCCGTCGGCATCAACCACCACAGGCACCTCAATGTTTTTCAGCACAGTTTCCAGCAGCTTGAGGGAATAGTCGTCACGCCCGAGCCCGGGCCCGATCAGAACCGCGGAGGCGTCGGAAAGCAGATGGAGCAGGGTTTGGGTGTCCGGCTCACCCGAATCCGGCAGCTCAGGAAGAGCCAGCGACAGCGCTTCGGTGAGTTTGAGGGCATAAACGGCCATCAGTTCGATCCGGTGAAGCACGTAAACATAGCCGCAACCTGCGCGCAGAGCGGCATGGGCGGCCATCACAGAAGCTCCGGTGTAGCCCGGGATCCCGCCAAAGACATAGACTTTGCCGAAATCGTTCTTGTGAAACTCCGGTAAGCGCGGCGGGGGGCAAAAGTCCGATCCTTGGTAGAGTTTTACGGTTTTCAGGTCGCGGTAATACAAAGACGGGATGCCGATATCCACCCAGTGGATCTCGCCGCAGACCTCTTTGCCCCGTCCAGTTACATGGCCTGTTTTCATAGTGGCTACGGCGATTGTGGCCTCGGCCTCGATGGAGTTTTCGCAGTAGCCGGTATCCGCGTCCAATCCGGAGGGGATATCCACGGCCACGATGAATTCGGCGCAGATATTCACCAGATCGAAAAACTCATTCAGCCAGGGCTTCAATGCACCCTTGAAGCCGGTGCCGATGATGGCGTCTACCACCAGGCTGCTGTTGCTGATGATCTTTTTGGCCAGATCCAGTTCTTCGGTGGAAGAGATCGGGAGGATGGGGATCTCCAGTTTTTCGCAGAGAGCCAGGTTGACCTGGGCTTCCGGGCTGGGACTGCCTTTGCCAGTTTGGATGATAAGCACTTCACAACCCCAGTTGCGGAAGCAGCGGGCGATCACGGCTCCATCCCCGCCGTTGTTCCCGCTGCCGCAGATAACGCAGATGACGCCGGCAAGTTTCTCGGGATAATGATCGATTATGGCTTCGGCGCAGGCTCTCCCGGCGTTTTCCATCAGGACCCGGGCCGGAAGGCCAAATTCCTTGATGGTGCGTGAATCCAAGTCTCTCATTTGGGCTGAACTGAGCAGATGGCGCATGGGTGGCTCCTATTTTGTAGGTTCTTTTTGGAGTTTGATCTCAAAGGTGGTGCCTTCACCCAGGGTGCTTTCGATCACTCGGATGTGGCCATGGTGGTATTCTTCGATGATGCGTTTGGACAGGCTGAGGCCTAATCCCCAGCCGCGTTGTTTGGTGGTGACCCCGGGTTCGAAGATCTTTTTCCACTGCGAGCGGGCGATGCCCTTGCCTTCGTCGCGGACGTGAACATAGACGCTTTGTTTACTTTGGGTGGCGGTCACGAAGATATTACCGCCTTTTTGGGACATGGCGTCCACGCAGTTTTTAATCAGGTTTTCCATTGCCCACTTGAACAGGTCTTTATCCAGCGAGACCTGAATTCCCTGGATCTTGGAGATGAGATGGAGTTCGATGCGTGAACCCAGGTGGGGCATGCGGGTCTGGAAATAGAAGGTTATTTCCTCCAGCAGGCTGTGCAGCTCCATCGGTATGAGTTTGGTTTGCGAGCCTACCTTACCGAAGCGCGAGGCGTTGTAGCTAAGCAGGTCCAGATCTGTGTTCATCTGGTTCAAAACGTTGTCATACTCCGCCTCTGTCATCGCGCCGGGCGGGGTATCGCGCAGATGGTTCAGCCAACCCAGCAGCGAAGTGATGGGGGTGGCGAACTGATGGGACGTTTCCTTGGCCAAGCCGATCCAGAGGGTGTCTTTTTCCGTTCGGTGCAGCAGGATCAGCCCGTAGGCGCCGAAAGCCACGATCAACACTATCAACAGCAGTTCCAGAATCACCAGGGAGCTGATGCGGGAAAGCGATTTGGGGGTGGTGAAATAGATGTAGCCAAGCTGTTGGGAAGCTTGGGCGAGCGGGACCTCGCTCATCTGCGCCATCTTCTCCTTCAGGATCGACCGGGCTGCCGGCGGCGCATTTTCCCAGCTTTGGTTTTCGGAGATATCCACGTTGCGCCAGTAAAGCGGGATTTTGTCGCGATCCGTGACCACCACGGAATAGTCGATGTCTTTGATGAAATCCTGCAGCGATACAGGCCGGGCGATATAGACGTAGTTGATCACGTTGTCGCCTTCCCTCAGTTCGGTGCGGTTCATCTTCTCCATTTCCTTGCGCAGCAGAAGCTTGGATGCTTCAGAGAGATCGTCGTAGCTGCTGTCGAGGGAAACCTGCACCTGATTCCAGAATTGGGGGATGGTGTCGGCGTCCGTGATGATCACCGGGATGGGGTTTTTTTCGGGGAATTCGAAGAACATGTAATTGCTGATGGCCTGCTGGAAATCGTCTTCCTGCAGGGATTCAAAACGTTTGGACGTGATCTCGGCCAGCATCCGCGCGTATTTTTCAGACTGGCGCAGGTAGCCATCCGTATAGGCTATATACTGGGCGAAGATCCGGGGCACGTATTCCTGCTCGCGTTTGGCGTTTTGGATCAGTATCTGCGCGTAAACGGCGAAGGCGATGAAGATCAGCAGGCTGCTCAGGATCAGATAGAGCCTCAGGGCCCGGAAGTTATCTGTCTTTTTTCGCGAGATCCCAGACGGCGTCGAGTTCTTCAAGGCTTGCTTCATGGATGTCATCTCCATTCTTGCGGTAGTGTTCTTCGATATAGTTAAAGCGGCGGTGGAACTTGCGGGAAGTATCTTTGAGAGCGCTTTCCGCGTCGATGTGCAGTTTGCGGGCGAGATTGGCCAGGGTGAAGAGCATGTCGCCCAACTCTTCCTTGATCAGCAGATAGTCTTCTGAGGCCAGCGCTTCGTCCAGTTCCTGGCGTTCCTCCTCAAGCTTGTCCAGGATGGGAGCGATGTCCGGCCAGTCAAAACCGACCGAGGCGGCTTTTTCCTGGGTCCTTTGCGCGTAGATCAATGACGGAAGCGACCGGGGTATCCCTTCCAGGACGCTTTTACGCTCCTTCTTTTCCTGCTTTTTCAGGCGTTCCCAGTTTAGTTTGACAGTGTCGGCATCCTTGACATCCAGTTGCCCGAAAACGTGTGGATGCCTTCGCACCAGCTTTTCCGAGATCTTGCGCAGCACGTCAACGATGTCGAAACGCCGCTCCTCAGCGGCGATCTGGGCTTGAAAAACTATGTGCAGCAGCAGATCCCCCAGCTCTTCCAGCAGGCCGGCGTCATCCCTGTCTTCGATGGCTTCAACGGCTTCATAGAGCTCTTCGATGAAATTCGGGATCAGGCTCTGGGAGGTTTGTTTAATGTCCCAGGGACAGCCGGAGACTGGCTCCCGCAGCTGGGCGATGATATCCACCAGGCGTTGAAATTCTTTCATTGTTCCTCGATCGGGGCCGAAGCCCGGGACAGCATGTACATCAGGCCCAGGGTGATCCAGAAGGCCAGGCCCACTGGGTATTGCTGGATGAAAATGTCGGTGAGGCATGAGATCAGGAGGGCCACGATCCCGATCAGCACCACGAGGTGGAATCTACCCCCTTCCGGCTTCACCACTTTGAGGTAATATCTGCGCAAAACCGCTCCGATCACGTAAAAGTAAGCAACAAAGCCAAACAGCCCTATTTCCAGCCAGATCTTGAGGGGCAGGTTGTGGGAATGTTCAGCATAGAGAATATCCAGGGGCACCGCGCCGGCATACCAGTCTTTCCAGACGTTGATGCCGATCCCGAACCAGGGGTGCAGGGCGATTTGACGCAAGGAATAATACCAGGCCAGGAACCGGATGAAGATCGAGTAGTCAAAGCCAAAACCCATCTGGATCCTGCTGACCATGGATGACGGTATGATCAGAGGCACCAGCAGAAGTATTCCCATCCCCAAAAGGCGCATCCGCTTCATTTTGAGCATCAGCAGAAACAGCCCGGCAAAAACCGCAACCAGAGTGATGCGCGTATAGGTGTAAAGCATTCCCAGCAAGATCAGCAGCGCGCAGCCATACCAGAGATAACGCGTGGAAGCTTGGCCGGACCGTACTCCCAGGGCAATGGCGAAAAAGAAGGCCAGAGTGTAAAAACCATTGATGGTCATGGCTGTGATCCAGAGGGATCCGTATCTTTGGCCGGGATTCAGCAGAGCCATCACCACGCCTATCGCTGCCAAAAAAGCTCCGATCGTTACAATTGCCTTTATCCAGAGTGTGAAATCCTGTTTTTTCAAACGGCTGTTCGCAGGGATCACCAGCATCAGGGCTGGCACCAGGGAAGTGCTGAGGAAATACAGGTTGGCGTCTGAATCCACGTGAGCGCGGCTGAGTCCGTAAACCGAGGTTGCGATCAGCACTGTGAGCATCACCGGATAGGGAATGATGAATCTTTTCAGCCCTGAGTTCTGAAACTCCAGCAACAGGGTTAGCAGTAAAATGAACAACACGCAGACAAAGGCGGTGGGAATGGGTTTGATGAAGAACAGCGCGGAAAACAGCAGGCTGTTGCGAACGCTGACTCCAAACAGCAGCACCGATATCAGCCAGGCGCCCAGAACCACGCCGATGAATCCAAACTGCAGAAATTCAATTTCCTGGGCGGCTGCAGCAACCGCCAAGACCAAAATCGCGGTGCCCAAATAGGCGAGATTGGGGGCCAGGCGTTTCAAGATCATGGTGGCAGCCTTGTCAGAGCTCTTTTTTGATCTCCCGCAGGCGTTCTTTGTTTGCTTCGAAAGCGTTCTTGATCAGCGCGATGACAATTGCCGCCACCAAGGCGAGGGCGAAGGCTATCACGCAGAGCATGGCGCGTTTGGGACGCACCCGCATGCCGGCTTCGCGCGGCGTATCCAGGATATCCAGGGTCGGCATGTCCCGCAGTTCTTCCAGCCGGGCGGCTTCGTACTGGGGATAGAGAAATTCATAGACCTTGGTTTGGATCTCCAGATTCATCTTCAGCTGCGCGAATTGGGTGCCGAGGTCCGGCAGGCTGGCAATATCGATCAGATAGCGCGGTTTCAGCGCTCCGCCTCCGGCTTCAAGCTCGCGGATCTGCTTTGCCAAAGCGTCGCTGCGGGCTTTGAGATCCCCGATCAGGGGAGAATCGGGGGCATAGTTTTTGCGCGCGAGCTCCAGCTCGATGTCCGTTTGCATCTTGGTGGCGATCACATCCGAATAAGAGGTGATCAGGGAAGCCGTTTGGGTTTCAATGTCGATGGCATTGTGGCGGGTTTGGAAATTCTTCACGGCGATCAGCAGCGAGTCGATCGCCGTTTTCGTTTCCTGCACCCGGCCTTCCAGAAATTCCCGGTTCATCTTGCCTTTGGTGAGCTTTTGTTCCCGGTTGTAGCGTTCCAAATGCTTCAGATAATAGTCCACAATATCGCGGGAAAGCTTTTTATCCTTGGTTTCCGCGCTTACGTTCACCAGGCCGGTATCAACGCTGTGCTCGATGCTCATGGTCTTGGTCCGCAGGTTTTTCAGGGCTTTGTCCATCGCCATAAGAGAGTCTTGATCTGAGATCTCATAATAGCTGATCAGGCGGAAATGGCGGATCACGTCTTCGGAAAAACTCCTTGAGCCCATGGCGGAAACTGAATTGATGGCGTTTTGGGACGTGCTGGAACCCAAAAGCTGGGAGGTAAAGCCACTCAGGCCTTCAAGGTTGATCGGCAGGCCGCTGGCCTGGTCTCCCACCACGTAAAAACTGGCGCTGGATTGCCAGATCTGCGGTGTCAGCAGGCTGTAGATCACGGCTCCAATGCTCACCACCGCCACGAAGATGATGATGAATTTGCGGTTTATTACTACTATCCTCAGCAGTTCAAAGAAGTCGAACTCATGTTTGTCCATTTACATCCATCCTGTTTACCCAGGCTTGTTCAATCTTGCACGGGCGCTACCCCAGGCATATCCAAATAACCGGCTAATGCCGGCGGGATCATGAATCCGCCCGCAGAGGTCTGATAGTTTTCCAGCAGGGCTATCAACAACCGCGGCGTTGCCAGTCCGGATCCGTTCAGTGTATGCAGAAAGCGCGGCTTGCCGTCCTCACTCCGGTAGCGGATATTGGCCCGGCGAGCCTGAAAGTCCTCAAAATTGCTTACGGAAGACACTTCCAGATATCTGGCGGCTCCAGGAGCCCAGACCTCAAGATCGTAGGTTTTGGCCGCGGCAAAGCTCAGATCCCCGGTGCAAAGCTCCACCACACGATAGTGCAGCCCCAGCGCCTGCAGGATGCGCTCCGCGTCTTGCAGCATCTCTTCCAAAGCGGCGTAGGATGTTTCCGGCTTCACCAGGCGCACCATCTCCACCTTGTTGAACTGATGCAGCCTCTGCAAGCCGCGGGTGTCCTTGCCGTAGGAGCCGGCTTCGCGCCGGAAGCAGGGAGTGTAAGATACATATTTAAGAGGTAGTTGATCGGGCCTTAAAACCTCATCAGCGTGGAGGTTGGTCACCGGCACCTCGGCCGTGGGGATCAAAAACAGGTCATCCTGATCAACCCGGTACATATCATCTTCCAGCTTGGGCAGCTGCCCGGTGCCCGTCATGGTTTTGCGGTTCACCAACACGGGAACAACCACTTCGGTGTAACCGTGTTCCCGGATGTGAAAGTTCAGCATGAAGTTGATCAAACCCCGTTCCAGAGAGGCACCCAGTCCGGTATAGACCGGAAAGCCGGAGCCGCTGAGCTTGGCGCCGCGGGCCAGGTCTAAAAGTTTGTTCTGCTCAGCTATCACCAGATGGTCACGGGGTTCAAAATCGAATGTCGGTTTGGCACCCCATTCGCGGACAACTTTGTTTGCGGATTCGTCAAAACCCACAGGCACAGATGGATGCGGGATATTGGGGATCCACAGCAGCAGGGATTCCAAGCGGGCATTGGCTTCACTCAGCGCGGCGTTGAGGGTCTTGTTCTGCTCCGCAACGCTACCCATTTCCCGCAGTAGTTCGCTGGCGTCCTCGCCGCTTTTTTTCTTTTTGGCGATAGTTTGGGAAACTTGGTTTTGCCTGGCTTTGAGAGTGTCGAAATCGAACTGGAGTGTGCGCCGGGCCTCATCCACCTCCAGCAGGGCGTCCAGATCGGCCTTTTCGTTTTTATTGCGGATCGCGTCCCTTACCAAGTCCTCGTTGAGGCGAATGAACTTGATATCCAGCATGTTTAGTTTCCTCCGGCGCTGCTGAGTTCGCAGGCGAGGCCGATCATGGTACAGAAAGAATCTATCTTTAGTGACGCTCCGCCGATCAAACCGCCGTCGATGTCTTTCTGTTCCAGCAATTCCCTGATGTTATCGGGTTTGACGCTGCCGCCATAGAGGATGTGGATGTCAGCCGCTGCCTGGCTGCCGTAACTGGTCTGAAGCCAGTTGCGGATCAAGGCGTGAACTTCCTGGGCCTGTCCAGAGGTGGCGGTCTTGCCGGTTCCGATCGCCCAAACGGGTTCATAGGCGATCACGATCTGATCCCCGGCGGCTATTGTGATCTGGTCAAAACAGCCTTCCAGCTGGGAAATGATCACCTGTTCAGTTCTTCCCTGTTCACGCTGCTGCAGCGTTTCCCCGATGCAAACGATCGGGATGATCCCGTTCTCCAGCAGCCGCAGGAGTTTTTCCCGGATCAAAGCATCCGTTTCGCCGTGATACTGGCGCCGTTCAGAGTGGCCGATGATGCAGTGGCGAACTTCCAGGGAACAAAGTTGCGCTGCGGAAACTTCGCCTGTGAAAGCTCCTTCCGCGTGTGAACTCACATCCTGGGCGGCCACGGCCACCGGCAGGGAGCGGAGTATGCCCTGGGCCTGGCTCAAAAACGGGAACACCGGTGCGATTAGGGGCAGGACCCTCTCGTTATCGTGCTTTTTAAGATATGTACCCAGTTCGCTGCAGAACTTGCTAGTCTCTGAGGCGTCCTTGTTCATCTTCCAGTTTCCGGCGATGATTATCTTGCGCATGCTTAAACCGCCTGTTGGTTATAATAGAAAAATCACTCTGATCTAAACTGGGTGGATTCGTCAAGGAAATTGTGGCAACAAGCATAGCAGGCATCCGGTTAACTTCTGCGCTGAAGAGGTCTGGCCGGATGGCAAAAACTGGTAAAAGGAGCGTTCGGCCTGAACGCCGCCTGCTTACAGCCTCCCGCTCTGGCAAGAGGTTAGCAAATAGGAAAGAACGATCAGGATAGCGCTTACGATCAGAAACAGCGGAAAGAAAGTGATGGGACGGTGGCGTTTTCTCCGGGAGCGTGGCCTTCCCTCATCACGCAGCCTGATTATAAGCCAACTGATCGACAGCGAAAACAGCACTATCAGGGCTATCTCCGCCCAGCGGGGAAGACTGCTGATGCCGATCTGAGTATTGAAATCATCCACCAATGAAGCGGACATGGCTTTCAAGACGGGCGTTAGCCTCTGCACGTCGGCTTCCGTGCCGCGTAGGGTTAAGGTGAAGGAACGTCCTTTTCCCTTTACGGAATAAGAATGATACCATACGCTTTCCGGCATCCCGGGCTCGGTGGTGCTGGCTGTGAGTTCCAAGCTTCTTTCAAGGCCCTGCCTGGCGATGTTGGAATCCAGTGTCCTGACCACCGCGCCCGGAGGCAGCAGTAAGCTTTTGAAGCGGATTCCCAGGAGATCCAGGGCTTCCCCGTTGAACCGGGTAATTTTTGGCCCCAGATTTACCATGATAACAGGGGAATTGGGGTTGCCCGCATCTTCCCAAAACGCGGCCTTGATCTCCAGGCTGTCGATCCTGGCCAGCAAGAAACTGGTGTGGGATCCTGCGAACGCGCTGGAATCAGCAGCAGCGGAGATCAGTTCGGTTCTGGCTACGGCAGTGTTGTTCCGGTCGACCCTATACCAAGCCTGGGGGTAATCGTGGTAATAATCCAGATTGCTCCTGTAACTCTCCATCTGGGGCAGGTCGTTTTCCTCAGCCCAGGATCTAACACCACCCATCCAGATCACAATTGCCATGATCACATAGAGTTGTAACCTGCAGCCACCTAACCAGGATTTGCCTCTGAAAACCATTCTGAATCTCCAAACCTATTGTCTTTTAACTTACATGCATTATTTCCCAAGCTCTGCTATTTGTCAACAGATATTTGCCTATAAGTGTTTTCTTGGCCAGTCTTGCACTCTTTTTGCAGGTATCTGCCGGCCGGTGCCTTCGCCTGCTCAGCTGGATCCGGCTCAGAACAAGCCGCTGATGTCGCCATCCGCTTCAATGTCTATCTTCTCAGCGGCGGGGTGTTTGGATAGTCCGGGCATGCGCATGATCTCACCGGTGATGGGCACCAGGAACCCCGCCCCGCTGGCTATCACTATTTCGCGCACCGTTACCAGGAAATCCTTGGGGCGGCCGATCAGTTCAGGGTTGTCGGATAGGGATTTCTGGGTTTTGGCGATGCAGATGGGCAGTTTATCGTAGCCGTATTTATTGATCTTTTTCAGATCAGCCCTGGCTTCCGCGGTGTAATCAACCTTTTGCGCGCCATAGATCTGGCTGGCGATGGTGAGGATCTTGTCCTCCACCGGGCTGTCCCAGTCGTAAAGGCCATGGTAGTGGCAAATCTCCTTGTCCACCATGCGGATCACCTGCTGGGCCAGTTCCAGGCCGCCTTTGCCACCTTGGGCGTGATAGTCCGCCACCGAGGATTCAAAACCCTGGGCTGCGGCGAAATCGCGGACCAGAGCTATCTCTTCATCCGTGTCTGTGGGGAAGCGGTTGATGGCCACAATGGATTTCATGCCAAATTTGTTTATGTTTTCCAGATGCTTGGCCAGGTTCGGCAAGCCGGCTTCCACTGCTTGGGGATCAGGTTCGGAGAGCTCCTTTAATTTCTTGCCTCCGTGATGTTTTAGCGCCCGGATCGTGGCCACCAGCACCACGGCGTCCGTACAGAATTTGCCGTATCTGCAAACCAAGTCGAAAAATTTCTCGGCACCCAGATCAAAGCCGAAACCAGCTTCCGTAACCACGTATTCGGAAAGGCGCAGCGCGGTTTTGGTGGCGATGATGGAGTTGGCACCCTGGGCAATGTTGGCGAACGGCCCGCCGTGTACGAAAGCGGGGGTGTTTTCAGTGGTTTGTACCAGATTGGGCTGCAGCGCGTCCTTGAGCAGGGAGGCGATCGCGCCTTCATAACCAAGCTGCTTCACGTGCACCGGCTCTCCGGAATAGCTGAAACCGACCGTGATATTGCCGATCTTTTCCCTCAGCTCCTCCAGATTGTTGGCCAGGCAGAGAATGGCCATGATCTCGCTGGCGGGGGTGATGTCGAAGCCGTCTTCGCGCGGAAAGCCCTGTTTGCTGCCTCCCAAGCCGATCACGATCTTGCGCAGCATGCGGTCGTTGACGTCCAGCACCCTTTTCCAGGTGATGCGGCGAGGGTCGATATTCAGCTCGTTGTCATGGTAAATGTAGTTGTCAACCAAGGCGGCAAGGGTGTTGTTGGCTGTGGTTATGGCGTGAAAATCGCCGGTAAAATGCAGGTTGATGTCCTCCATGGGCAGCACCTGGCTCCAGCCGCCGCCGGCCGCGCCGCCCTTGATGCCAAAAACGGGACCCAGCGAAGGTTCGCGGATGGCCACGATGGATTTTTTTCCGCTGAGGTTCAGCGCCTGGGAAAGCCCTATGGAGACTGTGGTCTTGCCTTCTCCGGCGGGAGTGGGGGTTATCGCCGAAACCAGGATCAGTTTTCCGTAAGGTTTGTCCTGTATCCGCTCCAGAGCGGAATAGCGCACCTTGGCTTTGTGTTCTCCGTAGTGTTCCAAATCCTGAGGCTCAAGGCCGATCTTGGCCGCAATGGCGTCGATGGGCTCCAGTCTTATCTCTCGTGCTATTTCCTGATCTGTGGGCATGTTTGCTATCCTCCCCTGTTGTTTTAATGATAATTTAGCCTCAATATCTGGATAGGCAACCCGGATGGGTTCATGATCCCTCCATGCAGAGCCCAAACTCAGCCTCCCGCCTGATCCCCGCCTCAGCTGCGGCCATCTGGCGGGAGGCTTGGCGGTGGTTTGGCTTGGAAAGCTCGGCAGGGCCTGGAAGGCTATTTAGGCAATGAAAAAACCCCGGAGCGGGAGACCGTTCCGGGGTTTGATCTTATTGATCTGAGGAATTACTTCATCAGGATCATCTTTTTGGTGTTGCTGTACTTGCCGGCGCGCATCTTGTAGAAATAGACGCC
>Ga0172377_10002791_pt1 | contig 17931 bp, 19 predicted proteins | sample Pumphouse3metaG_FD_119749 | JGI IMG/M metagenome (GOLD analysis project Ga0172377, IMG submission 119749) | Leachate microbial communities from a municipal landfill in Southern Ontario, Canada - Pumphouse #3 metaG | ecosystem: Engineered > Solid waste > Landfill > Unclassified | place: Canada...
CAACAACAACAACAACAATTACAACAACAACAAGGAGAGGTGATACCTAATGAATAAAATTAATGAAAGATACAAAGAGTTATTATCAAAGTTTGCTGGTAATGAAGAAATAAAAGAGTTACTTGAATTAGTTATTTTAGATGCTGTAAGAATAGATGAAGTTTATTATCAAAAGAATAATTCTTATCCTAAGAAAAGAGATAATTTAGGTAAACTTAAAATGGATTTATTTACAGCTGAATTAGCAAGTAAGAATAAATAAATATGAAACTTTAATCAAAATGTGTTATATTATTTACTAAGTAGTGCAGAGATAGAGAATACCATACATAAAGAAAAAGGAGGAAATTATGGGAGTTGAAAAAGATTTACCAAATACTGAAGAAGTTACAGATGAAGTATTAGAAGTGTTAGAAGAAGTATCGGAAACAACTGTAGAGGAAGAAACACAAGATGTTGATAATACTAATACAGATGTAAATGAAACTCAAGAAGAAGTTCAAGAAGAAACTTTTGATCCAGAAACTATGTTTGAAGAAAATGAAGAACTATACATAGTTGGAGATTATGATTTTTCTAAGTATAAAGATACAATTGATTTTGAAAATCCAAAAGCTGTTAAGGAGTTAGAAACTGCAGCTAAAAAATATAAAGAGAATGGATTTACTCAAGAACAGATTGAGTTTATGCTAGAAGAAAGAATTCAAGAAGCAGATGAAAAAGAAAATGATGATGTTCCTACACTAGAGAATATTAAAGAAAAACTTAATAAAACTCTATCAGTTGAGGAAAAGAGAAATTACAAGTCAATTAATTCATTTGTTAATGATACCTTTAAAGGCACAGAACTAGAAGGATACACCAAAGGAATTATGGGTAATCCTATGTTAGTTAAAATGATGAATATAGCTTACAAAGGATCGTTAAGAAAAACTGGAAGTATAAACCAATCAGTTCCTAGAAAAACAGAAAAAGCTATTCATTCAATGAGTACTGAAGAAGCTTATAACATTATTGATGATGCTATGAGTACTGGAAAAGATGTTAAAAAAGTAATAAAAGAAATAAAAGGTAGAGTAACCGACCAAAAAGGGTTGCAAGAAATACTTAATGTAATAGGTATTAAATAAAAAAAAGAAGTAGCTTACACTTTGTCGAAAAAAGTAAGCATATTAAAGGGGGTAACGATATGGCAGCACCAACAATTTCAACAGAGAAAAAATATTCAATGGCATTAAAAGCATTTTTAAATGAAGCAAAGGGTGGTATATTAAGAAAGTATTGTGAGTATGCATCAATTAAAGGAGCAGAAACATATGATTTTGCAAGAGTAAAAGGAGCTTCAGCAATAGATGGAACAGTAGATTTATTTGCTAACAATGGAGATAACGCTGGAGATATAACATCATTTCCAGTTACATTAGCACCTATTTCATCTGGACAAAGAGTAGCTAAAAATAGTTTAATGAAAACAGAACTAGATGTAAAAAACAAATGGGTTAAATCAATGGCAAATGCTGTGTTACTTAGAGAAGACTTAAAAGTTATAGCAGCAATAACAGAAAAAGATGATTCTCTTAACAAGGTAGATATTACAACTGGTGGGCTAGGAACTAAAACAAATGTTGCTAAAATAATTGGTAGAATTAATGGAGCTAAAGCATTAATGAATAACACAGTATCAGATAAAGCTGGAGTTGCAGTAACAATGAGTATATCAGCTTGGCAAGCATTATCAGAATCAGATTATGTTTTAAATGCAGATTATGAAAAAGCATTTGGTGGAGAAGGAGATGGAACTTATTTCTTTGGAGCAGAGGTATTAATTTCTGATGCAGTAGGAAATAAAGATATTTTAATAATTCCTTCTGGTACAGTTGGATTAGCAGAAAATCCAGATGGTAGAGAAGGTTCAGCAGAGTATTACGCATCACAAAATATGAGTTATCATTTAGTAGCAGCAGAAACAGTTGGAGCAGTTTGTATTGATCCAGCTAATATTACAAAAGTAACTTATGCAGCTTAATTGAAATTTATTGAGAGGAGAGGAGAGAATTATTCTTCTCTTCTCTTTTTTTTTATAAAATTTTAATTACTTGTATTCAATATATGAAATATAGGTATACAATCATAAGGGTGACCTTTAAGAAAGCTCTAGGATTGGCTCTAGTGAGGTCGTTTTTTTAGAGATAAAATACAATTTATAACTTTTATAATTAATTTAATTATTATAATAAAATATAGTTGATTTTAGTTTGATGAAATAATAGAGGGTATGCACAAATCTGTTCAAACTAACAATAATTTAATAATTTAATAAAATTGTTTTAAATCATTTTTATATTATAATTTATTAAGTCTTAATAGACACATCAAGAGCTTCTTTGGGTATAACCCTTGTGATTATATGTCTTATTATAAAAGTGTCTTATTTTATGCTTAACAAGCTTACGCAAAGAAACGAATAAATTATGGAAAAGGGGGAAATAATTATGATAAACAAAGATGGAATAATACAATCAGCACTAAGACAAGTTGGTGAGGTTACATCATACAATGATAATAGAAGTGAAACTTATAGATTAACTGATGGAATATTAGATGAGATAGTAAAGAACTTAGCTATAAGAACAGATTTAAAATTTAATGCTAACACAATTAAACTTAGTTCTTATGGTAGAAATGAATTAGGTGAAACATTATATAATTTACCAGTTGATTTTTATAATAAGCTAAGCTTTCTAGGTAAAGAAGCTAGACTGGAAGGAGAATTTATAATATCAAATGAAGAAGAACTTTATTTAAGATATTGTAGAAAATTACCATTATCTGAATTTCCAGATTATATGGAAAAAACTCTTGTGTATATGACATCATTACAACTAGCTGAAAATGATAATGCTTTTTCAGATAGAGTACAACTATTAAATGCTAGATTAGAACAAGAATTAAAGAGAGTTTATACAATGGAATATTCACCAGTTACTAGGAAGGTGATAGGATAATGGCAAATGAAGTTTATAAATTAAATAACATATGGAACTATGGAGAAATTGGAGAAAGACTAGCTGGTATAAGAAACAGTGAAATATATAATCAAGGGGCTAAAAGTATAACAAACTTTTTAGTGACTGATATAGGCTCTTTAAAGGTTGCTAAAACTTATTTACCAACTACTTTACCAATAACTGGTAAGGTTATAAATGTTAGGGAAACAGCTAAAGGATATTCTATAATTTTAACTTCAGAAAATATATATAGACTTAATAATGCAACAAACTCAATAGAACAGACAATCTCACACACAATGGGAGATACTGCTAAACTAGAAATTATAGACAGTAATGAATTTGCTATTTATAATGGAATTAGTAAAGTTAAATCTTTTTTAATTAAAGATACTATAGAAACTTCTAGCACCTTTGATAATGTAGAACTACCAATAAAGAAACAAATAGATATAAAAGCAAATTTTATAACTATTATACAAGATCCAATTACCACTAGTAAATTGCTTTCAGCACAACAAGCTTCATATATTAATTTAAAAATTAAAGTTGTGAATGGTGAAATGTTCTTTTATAATTCTGAAACAAAGATTGATAGAGTTTATACTACATTCTTAGCTTCACCTAGTATTGAATATTTTAAAGAACCTAAGAAAGGAGAAAACTATTTAATACTTAATTCATTTGAAAAGGTTGAGGGTGATAGCTCTTATATTGTGGGCAATTCTAAAGTTACATTAGGAAATTTAATAAAAGATACTAATTATAATGGAAGCTACTTTACTTCTTTGAGTGGTAATTCTGAAGGAGTATTCACATTTGGAGAATTAATTGAAAATATTATTTTTCCAGAAAGAATGATTTTTTTTCAAGATAGGACTTTTATTTGTAAAGATAATGTTTTCTATGCTAGTAAACTTAGAGAACCTAATAACTTTAAAAATATAACTCAAAATACAGATGATCCTTTTATATTTCAGTTAAACCCAATAGATAATAAAATGGGTAATGTTGTTGGTATAACTTCTAATATAGGATTATTCATATTAACAACAGTTGGTATATATATTATAGGCAATAGTGGAGGTCAATTATCTCCAATAACTATTGGTTCAAACATAACAATAATATCTAATGTTAGCTGTTCTGACAAGTTTTCTGTAAAGAATAATTCAGTTTATTTTCTTAATAGTAAAGGTACTTTACAAGTTTTATTCTTAGATAAAAATTCTGTACAATTAAATTTTAATGTTGCAACTGTTGATAGATTCTCTTTTAAGAATTTGTTTTCAACTGTGAATAAACTTTCAATAGATAATAAAGATTATATTGTATGCAGAGGGAAAGATAATAAGCATATGTACATTATAGATTTAGCAGATGTAAATGGAGTTTTTAGAAAAGTTAAATTAGAATTAGATACAACAAATACTAATAGCTTTTTACCAATTGAAGACAAAATATTAATAGATAATAAACTATACATTCCTACTGAAAATAATTATCATAAAGCAACACTTGAAATTAATGCATATAATTTAACTGAAGGTGCAATGTATTTAACAGATAGTTCATCTAGGATTAACGATATTGTTGTTAAGCTGTATAATGAAGACAGAGAAGCTGTTGAAGGTGTAATGATAGATAGTAAGCCTATATCTAGTATAGGTGATGAAAGCCCAGACTTATACAATGTATATAGACAAAGAACTTCAATAAAGATTAAACAAGGGTTTAAGATAGAAGTTTTCACAAATAAAAATAATAAAATAGTTGAATTACAAGGTGTACAATCTCTAGTAAAAGCTGTAATTGATAGATAAAATAAGGGGGTAACAAATGGACGCAAATATGATGATGATGGCTGGTAGAGTTATTACAGATACAGTTGGTGGATATTTTCAACATAAATATGCTAAGAAAGCAGCTGCTTCACAAAGAAAGCAAGCAGAAATTATTTATAAGTTTAATAAGTCACAAGTGGAGAGTTCTTACAGAAAGTCATTTTCAAATGGTATGGCAGATTATGCTGACAGTAGATTAGAGTTAGCTGGACAAGCTTTAGATGCTCAAAGCAAGATTAATGTGTTTGCTAGTCAACAAGGCACTAATTTAGCTTACAGTTCTGCTGTTGATGATATGCAAAATACATTAGACAATGAATTCTCAAATGGAATGCAAAATTTATTAACAAACAATATTAGACAACTTTCCACATTAGCTTCTAATATGACTATTCAACAAATGCAATTAGATAGAACCTATGATAATCAATTAGGTACAATAGATAATACTTTAAATAAAGTTAATCAAAGTATCAATCAAAGAATAACTGGTGATGTTATGCAATTAGCTTCTAAAGGGTTTGAAGAGTATCAAGCTTCAACAGCTAGAAATAAAATATTAAGCGGTGAAAGTCCACAAGATAATAAATTAAACGAATTATTAAATTTTAGTTTTACTGGAGGTAATAAATAATGGCAAATAAATTTATAAGCGAAGTTAAAACTCAACCTTTATCAACTGTACCTAGATTAATTTCAAGTAATATAGATACTAGAAAGATAGTTGAAACAACATCTGGTAATGCAATGGCAGATATGGTTTTTAATGAAGCTAATGCTATTGCTAAAAGGTTAGACACATTAAAGAGAAAAAATGAATTAGCAAGTGTTGAATTAGCAGCAGATACTAATTTAAGAAATTATGAAGCTCAATGGAGTGGTAAAGATAAACTTGACGACAGTTCTTTCAATTCCTACAAAGAAGGACTAGAAAATGTATATGAAGAAAATAAAAAATTAATAGGTAATACTAAATTTACAACTGAAGATGATATTAATAATTGGTACAACACAACCACTTCATATAGCTCTAAACAAGCTTTTGTACTTAAAGGGCAAAAGAACCAATATGATATACAGAAAGTCACTAATGAATCTATAACCAATGCTACTGGTCTTATGATGGACTATGTAGAAACTCAAGACAATGATAAAGCATATAATTCAAGAAAGAAAGCTTTAGGTATACTTGATGGATTAAAAACTTTCCTTCCAGATGATAGAGTAGAAAAAATGAAACTTGATTCAGTAATAAAAAGTAACCAAGAGAGATTAAGAAGGCAAATGCAAGCTATTATAAGTGATGATGGACTTTCATTAGATAGAAAACAAGATGCCATTAATTTGATTATGAATGGTGCTGACAAAGATACAGCGTATGCTCAAGATATTGATAATTTAATAAAAGATAAATCTATAAATTCGAAATATAAAGATGCTTATGTTGGAGAATTAAAAAACTCTACTAAAGATTTTATTTATGGAGTAGGAAAACAACTTAATGAACAAATTGTAAATCAAAAATATACTGAAGAAAGGAGAATTAGGTCAGCACAAGAACAATTACAAAACTCTTATAATTCTAACTATAGGAGAATAGATAGTAACATAAGAAGTGGTAACTATACAATAGCAATTTCAGATATTGAAGACAAGCCATTAGCACCTACTGATGTTATGAAAAATCCTAGTTTATGTACAAAATATTTTGGTAATAACTTATCTGATATAGTATCTGAAGGTGGATATATTCAGATGTTTTCTTCAACTGAAGCATCAAGTTTTAAAAGAGAAATACAAGCTAATGAAGATTCTGGACAAGATAGGTCAGCTTCTATTTATAATGTTATAAATGAAATTAATTCATATGAAGATCCTATTGAAAAAGAAAATATAGCTAAAAGTTTAATTGGAAGAGGGGTTATAAATTTGGAAGACTACCAACTTAATTCAACTAATCCAGAAGCTTTGAATGCTATTAGTTTAGGAAGAACAACTAATAAATCTAATAAAATATTATATTCTAATGTTACTAATTCTAAAATATATGAAAAAGTTAAAGACTTATCTCCTTACAAACAAAACTTAATAAATGAGTATATGCTAGGTAAAATTTCAAAAGGTGAAATAGGGTGGTCTAACCAATTAAGCTATGATGCTTTAAGTTTTAGTAGAGCTTACAACAGAAACGCTGAATTTAGACAAGCTTTTGATGATATATTTGTTACAGTTTCACAAATGGAAACAATGAAATTAAAAGAAAGAAAAGCTAGTTCTGAAACATTCAAGAAAGCTTTAGATGACAAATATAATTCTAAAGGTATATTAGTTAAAACATCTACTGGTTTAAAAGAAATTAAAACTTATAGAGAGGGATATACAGATAGTGTGTTTGATTAAAAAATATTTACATTTAAATTAGGAGAAAAGGGAGCTAACTGCTTTCTTTTTTTCTATATGTTATATTTTTTACTAAGTAGTGTAGATACTAATAAAATAAAGAAGGAGAAATAAGACTCTTAAAAATTCAAGAGTCATCTTATATAAATTCTCAAAATAAGAAAAAACCAATGTTTAACTTAACTTATCAACAAGCTAAACAAGTAGGAATTTAGCAGATGGTTTGATAGAATGCTTGAATTTGGATTCTTAGAAGGTGAAGATTTTACAAGTGTAAACAAAAGTACAGTTGTAAATAATGGAGTATCCTCTAATGTGAGCACACTTATAATACCAAGTATATTAATAAAATAAAGGGGGCAATTAATAATGACAATAGGAAAAGATTTAGGTAGTAATCCTAATCAAGTTATAGGAGATATAGTACCAACAGATGAAGGTTTACAAGATGAACAATTTGCAACACCAGAGGTTGGACAATATGCAGTAGGAAAGGTAGTTGAAGGTTGGAAAAAAGGTATGCACATATTCAAAAAGTTTAATGTTGATGAAAGAGAAGTTTTAAAAGATGTAATGAGTGGTAAAAATGTTTATACTGATGCTTATAATAAAAAATTAGATGATGATAAAAGACAAATTAAAGATATCATAGCACAGAATGATGACTTTTATATTCAACATAGAAATGAATTACAAGGTATACCATTCCTACTAGGTGGAGTAGCTGAAGGTTTAGCTAACCCTTATGAAATGACAACAAACATTGCTGTTGGTGCATTAACTGGTGGCTTAGGAATAGGCTTTAATGTAGGTGCTCAATTATTAGCAGATACTTTTGTATTAAAAACAGAGGTAGAAGCAATAGAAGACAGAAAGCCCACATTAAAAGAATATGCTGTTAATGCAGCAATGGGAGTTTTACCAGATATAGCTGGACACTATATTTCAACTAAAGCTAAATTTAACTCTAATATAGAACTTGGTGATACTAATATAGATATTAGAACTATGAAAGAAGCAATAGATGATGATGGATTGTATGATGGAGCTACTAAATTAGCTTATCAAACACAAAATAATGTTCCTTTTGATACTGATATTGCAGATGCTAAAGGTATTAATAATCCAGTAGAACAACATTCACCTAAAACTTTTTTACAAAGAAGAGAACAAAAATATTATGAATCACCAAAAGTTAATCCAGTTACAAAAGAAGAAATGGATTTTATTGAAGCTGTTACAGAACCAATTGATATTATGGAAGGGGCTTTAAAAGTTGGAGATTTAGAAATTAAAGAAGCTGTAAATGTTATAAGAACTGGTGGTAAGATTGGTAAAGGGATTGAATTAGCAAACACTACTGATTATATTAAACAACATTATGTTAATTATGAAAAACAAAGAGTATTAGTAGCAGATGAATATAGGAATATATTAAACAAAAAACCTCAACAATACCTAGATGAAAAAGGTTGGGATAATAAAAACTTTTCTAATACATATATTAGTGGGGCAACTGATAATTTAACAGATGATAAAGAATTTTGGGATAATGTAATTAAGGATAAAGAAATAATTTTAGGGAAAAGTACTGGATTTAATTTAGATGATTTAGAAGATCCAGAAAGTTTTATTAAAAGAAATTCTGAATTTATAAATGAAAATGGAACTATAAAAAATGATGTATTTAAAAGTAAAAACAAAGAAGAAGTTGTAAGCGAAAAGTTTATAAATTTATTAAAATCAGATGACTATAATGCTATTATGAGAATAAACAATTTAGATCCAAATTATATATATGAAATGGCAACTACAAAAGGATTGATAGCTAAAATACCAGCAATTAAAGCTGTTCCTACTGTAAATAGACTAGAATTTTGTTTACACAAAGATACATTTTTAGCAGATGTTGGTAAATTATATAAAACAAGTTATAAAGAAAGGCTTCCTTTATCCTTTAAAAAAGGTTATATAGAGTTAGCTGATGGTGTTACTCCAGATATGATAGACAAATATTTTGATAATGATTATTTTAAAATAGGAAAAAATGCTTCATTTGAAACTAAGAAAGATACTTTATTCACAAATCTATTAGCTTTACAAAGAAGTACAAACAATGCTTATGGAACACCAGAATATATTCATTTTGGTGAATTGGCTAATCAATTTAAAGATGAAGAAAGTATGGTATCATTTTTTACTAGCTTAGATGATGGAAAATATCTTAAAGATAATTCAACTTTATTTAGAGATATTATGGAGAAGCAAACAAAAGATATTTCTATGATTGATAACTTTGGCACAACTTCACCAAGAAGAATAAAGAATATAGCTAAGAAATATTTGTCTTCTTCATATATAGAAAATATAGAAAAAGAAATACCATCTATTGAAAAGATGTCAGTTATTAAAAATGTTTATAATAAGCTTGATTTGATGATAGATAATGAGCTGATAGGTAAACCTCAATCAACAGATGTTTTGAGTGGTGTCAATGGAGTTGTTAGAGGTACTTTAAGTAGAAGTACTTTATACGCATCTGGTATTCAAGAATTTATAACAAACCCAGCATTAATGGCTATAAAGTCAGCTAGATATGGACAAAATCCATTGGGTACTTTTGCATATAGTGGTGTAAGATACTTAAAAAAAATAGTAAAAGAAACACCAAATAATTTGCCTAATCAACAATATGTTATTGGAGCTTTAGAAAATGATTTACATTTAAGAAAGCATAAAAGTGGTGTACACAGTTGGTTAGAAAAGGCAGATGAAAGTAAATTAGGATATGGAATACAACAAGCATCTGATATAAATTTAAATAAGTGGGGGGAAATATTTGCTACATCTACAATAGATAAATTACCAAAAGATATAACTAAAATAGATCCAGAGGTTATGAGAGTATTAACATTAAATAATATAGATAAAACAAATTATGAAACATTTAGAAACTTTTCTAAAAAGCATATTAAAGATAATGGTATGTTTATAAATTCTAAATCATTACTTGATATAGATACTCCAGAATCAACACAGTTAAGAAGTGTATTTAACAATATATCAGATAATGTTGGTAACATTAAATCTAATAATGTATTTCATAATAAAGCTATGGACGAATACTCAAAATGGATAATGATGTATAGAAGTTTTGCAAGAGCAATGAATAAAGATGTTATTAATGGAGCTTTATATTATACTACTAAAGAAGGATTAAGAAAAAGTAGATTTTCAAAAGGTGGAATTAGAACAACATTCGGTGTACAAGATGTTCCAACTGGTTATGTAAGTGCCTTAGGAACTCCAGTACAAGCAAGTACAGTATCTAAGCTAGGAAATATAGCAACTGTATTAGGTGTTGTATATGGTACTGGTAAGACTGCCACAGTAGTAAAAGATTTAGTATATGGAGATAGAGATTTTTCAGAAAGATTTGGGAAAGCTCAAACAGATTTAGAAATGTTGCCAACTAAATTTAGTGAAAGTGAATTGAGTGAATTTGCAGAATACTTAACAGCTGATATTATAAATGAGTTTACAGATCAAACTGGATTGAACCTTTCTATGTTACAAGCTAAAGCTCCAGTATTATCAACTTACAATAGAGGTAAGGCATTAGCTAATAAAGTTGACACTAATATTTTGGACTGGGCTAAATTCATAGCTAGAGAAACATTTTCTAGGCACATAATTAATACTGCTAAAGCTATTAAAACTGGTGCAAACTGGGATAAATCTAAAAAAGTGTGGGGATATTCTAAAGAAGAAAATCAAAAGTATTATGAAAATGTTTTTAATTGGAGAATGGAATTTAATTCTTGGGGTGTTGATGTAGCAGAGGTAAATAAAAAAAGTAAAGTATTTAAAGCTAGAGCTGACTATTTAGAAGACAAAGATGATAGTTTTAGTGATTTACCAGATAATAAAAAGAATTACTTCAATACAGCTTCTAAACTTTCTGATAAGTCAGAATTAGAATTGAGAGTTGCTAAAAGAGGATATGCATTAAATTATTCTGAAGCTCAATTGGATACAGCAATTAACACTAAGGATAAAGTTAATCAACAATTAATAGAAGACTTAGGAGTTACTACTGAAGAAGTAGATCAATATGTTGAAAGTCAAAAAGAAGGTTTTAATAATCTTTCTGAAGCTAAGAAAAAATATTATGAACAACTTACTAAATATATGAATATTCCAGATACTGAAGACAATCAAAGATTATTCTTTGAAAACTTAGGTAATGCTAAAGCAACAGATGTGGAAACTATATTAAAAAGAAAATATAATGTAGATATAAAAGAATTTTATAATAGTATAGGTGTTAGATAGTTTGAGATATATCTATTAGCTTATGAGAGGTTCGTACAAGAGTTTTATATAATAATAGGTAAAATCACAAAGGGATAATTTATAGTGAGCCTTAAAAGGGCTATTATGAGTTATCCTTTTTTTTTATTCATTTTATAAAAATTTTACTTTTAAACTATAGGTATAAAAATAATTATACTTTTAGTATAAATATAATTCTATACTTTTAATCATAAATAATCACAACTTTTTTATTAATTTATCCTATTTAATTTGTAGGACTATTCCTAATATTAGGTAGGATTATTCTATTAAGTCGCATTTCAGATGTAACTTGCTAAATAATTTTTATGTATGGCCATATTAATTTTCATTTAAAATAATTTAAATTATCACATTCTAAATAATAATATTAATAATTATGTTATAGAATATACCTAGTAAGCTATGACAGCTCATTCTAAAGCTTTGTTTACTTTTTATGATTAATTACAAGTAAAATAAAAGTAGGCTCTTATTTAAGCCTACAATTAGTTTAACTACATATTCATTATTTTATTTTCTAATTGTTCATCTATACATTCACCAGTTCCAAATTCTATTCTTTCTACCAACCATTCTCTAGTATTAGGTAATTCTACATATCCAGCTGCATCTTCTCCTAATTCTCTTTCTATCTTTTTAAATCCATTAGGATCTTCTATTTTATCTAATTGATTAATAACTTTTTTATAGTCTATGTCAATTTTTTCACTTTCGTAAAATTTATCAAATACTTTATTAAGATATTCAGCTACATCAAAGAATTTTTTTTCTCTTTTTAAAGATGGTAAAGTGTATCTTATTTTCATTGATGTCCAGCTTCTACCTTTTTTAAAATAGACAATGTTATATTTAAATCCAACAATAGCTTTTTCAATTACTTTTAAGCTACTTTCAATAACTTTAGTTTTTATATCAGTTGGTCTGTAATTATTGCTTATATTAAATATATTTATTACATCTTCTATTTTAATTGCTAAAAGTCCTTTATTTCCATTTTTATGACTTTCTAATAATTCATACATTTTAACTGCTTGAGGGCTGTTTAATTTTTCTATTCTTAAAAGATCAGCAAAATAAAATTGTTTTTCCATTTTACAACTAATATAGTTCATACATTCTTTGTGTAGTTCCATTGTGAATTCTCCAGTTGCTTCATTAACTTCTATACTTGGAATAGGAGTAAAACATTTTCTTATTTCTCCATCTTTAAAATGGAATGGTTTTTTCATAATATCATCAATAATTTCTTCCATTTCATTTGTCTTTCTATTTCTTCCTTTTGTAAATTCTTTAAATGTTTCTTGGTTAATAACAAACTTCAATTCATTTTCTTCTAGTACTCCAGAATTAATTAACATTTGCCAGTGATTTAATATTTTGTACATTATCACTTTTTCAGATTTTGTATAATTTTCAGTTGCTTTAGCCATTAGATTATGTAACTTTAATAAATTATTCATATTCAACACTTCCTTTTTTTTAATTTCTTACTTCTACTCTTTTATTTTATCACAGCAAAGGGAAACTGTCAACAATTACTTTTCCTTTTAACTTTAGATAAAACTATTTTTAAAGTTATCATTCACTACAATTATGCAATAGGCAACCCTTTCTATATTAACAACTACTAAAAGATATATCTTAATAAATGTAAAAACTGTTTCTTCTATTTACTAAATTATAGTTTTAGTACTTTCTTATTTTAATCTCATACTTTCCCTATATACTTTTTTTAATATTCCTTCTCATACTTTTCCTTTTCGTTCTCATACTTTCACTTACCGTTCTCATACTTTCCCTCTAAGCATTTTTACCTCTTCCTTTTCAGTTGAAAATAAAAGAGTTACGACAAGCTGATTTTTCCTATTAATACTCTTATTAATACTTTATATTAATACTAAAACATATCATTATTTATCAATAATGCAGTGTTTCAAATATTCTTTAAAAGAAAAAACATTTATAGGGCAAAAGCCAGTTAGAGGATTGGTTATTGTAAAATATTATTTATAGGATAATATAAACATAAAAGTTATTATAAAGATAATAGTTAACATAAATATAAAAGTTAATATAAATATAAAAGTTAAAATAGATATACTGGATACTATAGATATATTAATTATAAAAATAAACTATTGATTATTATTAGCACTATTAATGTTTTAAGATAAAGCTAGAATGTTCCGGTATTTCTTTTAACATATGATATAGATATAGGAAATACCTAGTTCATTGGTATGTATTAGAAGTTCTAAAAGAAATTAGGTGTAGTTAATTACCTTATAGTAAGAAAGCTCTTAGAATGGATATAACAAGCTATTCAGTATATAATAGAAGTCCTACTTTTTTAGTTATAATAAGTCCTACTTTTTAGTTATAGTAAATATTATCTTTTAATTTAGATAAAGCTAAAAGTATGAGAATGTTAAGAGCTAGAAGAAATGAAGAGGGTAACTCAGTTACTAAAATGTTACCGAATGTTACTAAAAGTTACCCAGAGATAGAGATAGATATAGATAAAGAGATAAATAATATAATTATATTTTATAAATTATTAATATAGCATTTAAAGAACATTATAGTTGTATGTATATAATCACAAGGGTAAGTGTTAGAAAGGCTCTTATTTGACCTATCATAGCTTATCAATATGATATGAAAGTATAATATGAAAGTATAATATATATATCTTTTATTTAATTTAAAAATTATAAAAATTATAGTTTTAAAAATAGTGTTATTATGCTATACTATTCACATAGGAAAAATTAATAGTTACCTAGAAGTTAAAATTAAAAAAAAGGAGAATTTACTATGACAAGTAAAGAAAAAAAGGAACTTAAAATTAAAAGGATTAAAAATATCAAAAAATTAATGTTAGCTGGTAAAAAAACAAAGGATATGCAGAAAGCAATAGATGTTGACTTATTAGCATTCTTAGAAAAAAATGCAGATTCATTTGGAGATATAGTATTTGTAAGGAACAGAAAAGTTAATTTTGAAGTAGCTGATGGAGATAATCAAGAGTTTTAAAACATTTTTAATGTAATTATAAGGTATGGAATTAAAAGTCCTTTAAATAGGAGATAATCAAGAAATAATGAAACGAATAAATTAATAGTAATAAAGAAATGTAATTAAAGCCTTAGGGCTTTTTTTATTATGATACAATAAATCGTTAGTATTGTTGACAGTGTATTGAAAGTGTAGTATAATTAGATTAAGAAGCTTAGAAAGGGGTTGAATATTATGACAATTAAAGAAATACCAATGGAGTTAAAGTTAATAAAAATTGGTGGAAATTCAAAAGGAATTATAATTCCTAAGAATATTTTAGAATTAGCTGATACAGAAAGTGGAACAATCAAAGTAAAAGTTGAATTAAAGAAAAATAAATAAATCAAAAAGGGGGTAATGAAATGAAAATTAAAAAGATTTTTAGTTTAAAACTTGCAAATGAATTAATGAGAAAAGGATTTGATATAGTTGGATATGAAATCAATTTAAAAAATCCTATATTAAAAGTATTTCATTTTGAAGCAACAAAAGAATTATCAGAAGCAATGACTGAAATTACTAAGTAGTTATGACAGAAGCATTTTAGTAATTCAGTAGCAAAAATGGAGAATTCATAATGAATAGTTACCTAAATCAAAAAGATCAAAAGTGAGGTAAAATGATGACTAACATTTATGAAAAAGCTAAAGGTATTGAAAGTAAAATAATAAAAAATTATGGTGGCAAGGCTAAAGAAAAGGGATTTGAGATTGTTGAAATTGATGATTACTGCCCAGCAGATTTAGTGGTTAAGAAAGGCAATGAATATTTTTGCTTAGAAGTTAAGTCAAGGATAGGTAAATACAATTTAGACTTTTTTAAAAACAGAGGTATGAGTTGTGGAACATTTAAATTAAAAAAATGTAAAGAATTATATGGTGTAAATTCTATGATGCTTATAACAGTTACATCTGATGGATATATATTAAAAGGAATAGCTAATAGTTCTACACCAACAGAAAAGTTTATGATACCAAGTACAACTTCATTTGAAAATAAAAAGAAAATAAAAAGAGAACTATTTATTATCAAAGATTTTACAATTGAAGAAGAAAAATATGATCGCTTCTATGGAAAAGAAAAAACTAAACCTATAGAAGAAACTCAAGAATCTAAAATAATTAAAGAACTATTTAATTTTTAATCAAAAAAAGGGAAGTGTTAAAATGAAAACAAATTGGAAATATGAAAAATATAATAAAAGTGATATTGTAGATAGCTTAGAACAACATAGAGTAGCAAGGTTTTATATAGGTGATAAAGAGTATTCATTATATAGAAACAATGCTGTGAGTTATGATTTAGTACAAGACAACTTAGAAGTAACTAATAAGCTTAAAAAGTTTAAAAGCCTAGAAGAAGTATTTAATAAATTTGAAAAATGTAATCAAGAATAATAATTAAAATCAACTGTGAGAATTCAATAAAGATACTTATGACAATCTAAATAAATTCTAATTAAGTTGAGGAAGGAAGTGAAATAAAATGAATAACAAAAAAGTTTACAAAGACAAAAGGGAACAAAAAATAAAAGTCGTAAGTACAGATTTTATTGAAAGAATTACAATAAAAAAAGAATTAGATCCTATAGAAGCAGCAGAACAAGAAAGAGATAGTTACAATAAGAAAGCATATTCTGAAGCTATAAGTAAAATAATTCCAATAATAGTAGGAAGAGAAAATTATATAAAATATTTTTTATTCAAGGTACAAGGTATAAGATGTGAAATTCTAGCAAAAAGATTTGGTATAACACAACCAGCTTTATCACTATGTGTAAGTAGAACAGAAAAAAAGATATCAAAAATTATTAATCAATTAAATAATAACAAAGAGTTATTTTCAACACTACAATCTTTAACTTATGACTTAAAGAAAGTAGAGCAAGAAACTAAGTATGTAGCTCAAGGTGCTGGAACAGATTATACATTTGATTTTGAAGTATCAGAAAAAGAATATTTTCATAATATGAGAATGACAGAAAAAGAATTAAAGATGCCAATATTTGGTAGAGATTATTAAATAAAAAGGAGTGATGTAAAATGTTTAAAGTTTTGAAAAGTTTTTTAAAAAGGTTTATAAAAACATTTTTAATAGCAATGGTAGTATATTTTTGTATAGGTTTTATATCTGGAGTGTTTGGATTTTCATATGAATTATTTGTTAAACCAACGGTTCAGATTATAATTTCATTAATTATATTTGAAATAGTTACTAGAAAAGAAAAAAATAAAAAATAATAATTTTAATTAAGATTAAAGTAAAGCTACTGTAAAAGGTAGCTTAGATTATTGTAAAATACTAAGGAGTGAATATAATGAAAAAAGAAACAATTAAAGAACTTTTAAAAGAAAGAGTTGAAATTGAAAAAGAATTTAGAGATTATGAATCAATTGAAGTTGACTTAACTGATATTGATAAAGCTAATGAATGGTTAAAAGGATATAATGAGATACTTAAAAAAATGATTGAACTAACCACAAGGTACTTGGGAAAACATCTAAATAATGGAAATGAGAAGCATATAAAATAAACCAAAATATAAAATGTATGTGATTTAAATGACTAAGAAGGAATTAATTGAATGCTTAAAAAATGTTAGTGATGATTGCAAGATTGGAATATTTGTAGAAGAATTTAGTAACTAACTTGTAACTGATAATTTAGAAGTTATATTAGAAAACCCGAATGTGGGTAATCTAATAATTGAAAGCGAATATAAAAAAGGAAGGTATAGGAAATGATAAACAAAAAAGAAGAGTTTTACTTTGTAGATAAAAAAGGAAATATATTTGTAGGTGAAAATGTTACAAATAAAAAAACACCAGAAACTAAAGAAATTAGATTTACTGATTGCAAGTGTAATGAAAAGGAATTGAAGAATAAAAAAATTAAAAAAATAGATATTCATAAATTTGTTTCATTATTGTATAATACAGAATATTTTGAGGAAGGTTCTAAATCATCATTGAAAGTAACATTTGTTAGTAAACCAGAGAATGTTAAAAAAAGTGTTAAGCAAATAGATACTGATACTTTAGAAATAATTAAAGTTTATAAATCAATGGCAGATGCAGAAAAAGAAACTGGAATTCCAAGTAATCATATATCTGAATGTTGTAATGGTAAAAGAAAAAGTTGTGGTGGATTTAAATGGAAACTTGCATAAAATTTAATAGTTAATAGTTAAGAGTTAAGAGATTATTTAAAAATAGTTTTTTAACTCTTATGCTTTAATAAAGAGGAGCTGTTAGAGATAA
>Ga0172377_10002793_pt1 | contig 17929 bp, 9 predicted proteins | sample Pumphouse3metaG_FD_119749 | JGI IMG/M metagenome (GOLD analysis project Ga0172377, IMG submission 119749) | Leachate microbial communities from a municipal landfill in Southern Ontario, Canada - Pumphouse #3 metaG | ecosystem: Engineered > Solid waste > Landfill > Unclassified | place: Canada...
GCGTCATAAAAGAAACACGCCGCGTCACAAAAGAAACGCGCTGCGTCACAAATTAGATGTCCCGGTATGATAAGTTTTAGAAGAGATGTGTTTAGAAATAGTTTATGAGTTGGAAAGTTTTGAAAAGAGGTGAGGCTTTTCTTAGGCTTTCTGTGATAATCGAGTATAGAGTGAATGGGTCAGGGGCCTACTTCATATTAATAAGAGGAGATATGTTGTGATATGAAAAACACGTTTCCTTTAGATTAAAGAAAACGTGTTTTAAAATTGTATCAGAAAGCTTTTGAATGAAGCTTTTATTTTGTGATTTCTGCAATCAGTTCGTCAATAACGAGTGATTTTTGTTCTCCGGTTGCCATATTTTTAAGAGAAATAGTGGCATCCCGCATTTCGTTCTCACCTACTAATGCAACGTATGGCGTTCCAAGCGCATTGGCGTAGCTCATTTGCTTTTTCATCTTTACGCTGTCTGGATAAACCTCTGTGCGGATTCCTGCGCGTCTGGTTTGGGCTGCTAGTTTGAGGCAGTAAGCAGCCTCGGTAGGACCAAAATTAATGAAAAGTAATTGTACGCCGGTTGTGGTCTCATGTGGATAGAGGTTGAGCTGGTTGAGTACGTCGAAAATACGATCGGCGCCGAAAGAGAGTCCAACACCGCTCAGTCCTGGCATACCGAAAATACCTGTTAGGTTATCATAGCGTCCGCCCCCTGTAATCGAGCCTATTTCCACGTCGAGGGCTTTAACTTCGAAAATACAACCTGTATAGTAATTGAGGCCGCGAGCTAGTGTCAGATCGAATTCTATAGGGTTGCTTATGTTTTGTTCTCTTAAGGTGTGTAGCACGTAACGGCATTCTTCTATGCCTTTCATTCCCGTCTCGTTGTCTTTCAACATTGTACTGATAGTTTCGAGGCGTTCGTCTGTACTCCCTTTAATTTCAAATAGTGGCTGCAACTTTTCAATGGATTCTTTACGGAGACCGTTGGCAGCAAGTTCTTCACGAACACTGTCAATGCCAATTTTGTCTAGTTTATCTATGGCAATGGTAATTTCCGTAAGTTTATCAGGTTGTCCAATGTATTCAGCCATACCGGTAAGAATTTTACGGTTATTCAGCTTGATGCATACTCGGATGCCGAAGCGCGTAAAAACAGTATCTACGATTTGCATTAACTCCACTTCATTAATTAGAGAGTCGGAGCCTACAACATCGGCATCGCATTGATAGAATTCGCGGTAACGCCCTTTCTGAGGCCGGTCTGCACGCCATACGGGCTGAATCTGATAACGTTTGAACGGAAGTTGCAACTCTTCTCGATGTTGTACTACATAGCGTGCAAAAGGTACTGTAAGATCATAACGTAAACCCTTTTCACAGAGTTGTGCTGCTAGTTTGTTTGTATTTTCTTCCTGCCATTGTGAAGCCAGAATACCAGATTTGAAATCACCTGAATTGAGAACCTTGAAAAGGAGTTTGTCACCTTCTTCACCATATTTGCCCATTAGTGTGGAGAGAAGCTCCATGGAGGGCGTTTCAATTTGGCGAAAACCATAAAGGGCGTAAACTTGGCGAATAGTATCGAAAATATAGTTGCGCTTCGCCATTTCCACTGGGGAGAAGTCGCGTGTTCCTTTTGGTATGCTTGGTTTTGCTATACTCATGATTATGTTTGAAATTTATGCTTTTTCACCAGTCTTTTTGGGACGCAGGGAAACATATAATGCAGCGAGGAAACCTAGTAGAAGTATCACGAGAGCGATATATGCTACTGCCTCGGTTACTTTTACGCTTGCGGGGCGGAATTCCATCATGATATTATGCTTGCCTGAGGGAACATAAGCTGCACGCAATACATAGTCAACTCGGCCCAATTCAAGAGGCTTGCCATCTATCGTAGCTTTCCAGCCCGGATAGAAGATTTCTGAGAAGACCACAAGACCTCCGTGCGGTGACGCAGTCTTATAATGAAGTTCATTTGGTGCGTATTGCGTTAGTTTAATGGAGCTTAAAGAATCCTTATTGCCGCCTGAAAGAGGACCGTCTAAAGTGTTCTTAAATTGAACGTCTGAAACAGCTACGGTGCGTGGGTCGATGTTTTTGAGTATGCTAATTTCTTCATTGGGAGATTTCGCATATTGTACTTTGTTTACAAACCAAGCGTTTCCGTAGGCCGCAGGATTTTGAACCGCAATCTGCTGCCCGTCTTGTGTGCCAAAAATAAAATATTTGTCATTGAGCATATTAAGAACGGGGCAAATCTTATTTAAATCTACTTTGGTAATGTCTCCTCTGTTTTGACTGACGGAATTCATCAGATTCTGCATTTCGGGTGAAATGCACATGACTATTAAGTCCTGATAACGGCCTAACTTGGCGGGATGATAACCCCCGATGCTCTTATGATAGAAAGCAGTCTCGTTTTCGTTGAAAGTGTTACGTGCAAGGTTCAGTACACGGTAGTCAAGAGATTTATCGCGGAGAATCATTTCATCTGCAGCCGTTTTAGCAAAAGCTTGTTGGTTGGCTGTGGGCTCCTGAAAGTTATCATCGTTCAGATAGCGTTTGTTGATGCCGTACATATCTATGAAGCACAAAAGTGCGATAAGCAGAACCATTGGTGTGGTTTTTAGCTTCTTAGCTCTGTAGAGGAGCAAAATGGAGAACCCAATAAGGATGATGACAAAACTGCGCCATGCATCTGCTGTAAAAATGGCTTGGCGCATCTCGCTGAGGTTACCTATGATGGCGTTAGCGACGCTGGGGTTATTACCAAATGCATGCCCAAATTGTGCTGTTTCATTTGCAGATATATATGAGGAAAAGAATACAGTTGGAAAGAGTGCAAAGAGTAAAGAAATACCGCCTGTTAAAGCGAAACTGGCATAGAACCCTTTTGATTTCTTTTTGAGTAATTCTGGTTCTTCAATGATTTTGGCCAATGCCATGACAGCCATGAGGGGGATGGTGAATTCTGCAACGACGAGAATAGATGCCACTGTGCGGAATTTGTTGTACATTGGAATATGATCGATGAAGAAATCCGTGAGACCTGAAAAGTTATGTCCCCATGAGAGTAAAATACTTAATAAGGTAGCAACAAATAAGCACCATTTCATGGGGCCTTTTAGTACGAAAAGACTCAGGAAAAACAGCATAAGTACGAAGGCACCTACATAAACAGGGCCGGACGTGCCTGGCTGGTCTCCCCAGTATTGGCCGATTTGTTGATAAATCTGCATGTATTGCTGGTTGGCTTTTTCCATGGCCTTGTCGTTGCTAGCGATAGGGACGGAGGCGCCTCCCTTGACATTCGGTACGAGTAGAGTCCACGTCTCACCGATTCCATAGCTCCATTGCGTAATGTAGTCTTTGCTAAGCCCACTTTTCTGGGGGGTTGCGGCAGATTCGAGCGAGGCTTTGCCGCGCATGGATTCCTTGCTATACTCATAAGTATGGTAAAGACTTGGCAGGTTTGCCATTAAAGCTATAATAAGTGCGATGATAAAGACTCCGGTTGATTTAAGAAAGGTTGGCATTGCGTGTTCTCGAATTGCCTGAATAAGATAGGCTATGAACATCAGCAACATAACGAAACCGAAGTAGTAGGTCATCTGCAGGTGGTTCGACAAAATTTGGAATGCCATGAAAAGTGCCGTCACGACGCTTCCCCAAACATATTTACCTCGATAGCAGAGCACCATGCCGGCAATGGTCGGGGGAATAAATGCCAATGTAAGAACTTTCCAGATATGTCCTGCTCCAATAATAATAAAAAAGTAAGAGGAAAATGCCCATATAATGGCGCCAAGAACTGAAAGTGTAGGTTTAAAGCGTAATGCTCGCATTAAAATGTAAAAGCCCAAAAGTAAGATGAAAACATACATCACAGCTCCGGTCATGCCCAATTCGTAAATGGTGCGTAAAGCACCTAAAACCGTGCGTGAACTATAATTTGGCGCAATCTGATAGGTTGGCATACCACTGAAAATGGCATTTGTCCAGCGTGTCATTTCGCCTGTTTTCTCTTGGTAATGTGCAATCTCTTGACCCAAGCCAATGCCTGTGGTGTTATCGCTGCCTGCGAGGACCAAACCTTGCGTAATCGGAGTGATAAAGTAAATTAGAGAAAGGAGCAAAAACAATAAAATGGCGGTAACGTCCGGCCAAATCTTTTTAAACAAATCTTTCATCATTGTCGTTTATTGAGCTTGTTTGTTAACTGGAAGGAACTTTCAACTAGTGGTTTAGTATCTGTAGAAGTCTGCTTTATATGGACCGTCCTGCTTAACCCCGATATAGTCTGCCTGCTCCTTAGAAAGAGTAGTGAGGTGTGCTCCTACGCTAGGAAGATGGAGGCGTGCAACTTCCTCATCAAGTTTTTTAGGTAATACGTAAACACCAGTTGTATATTTGTTCGTGAAAAGTTCTATTTGTGCCAGTGTTTGGTTTGTGAAAGAATTGCTCATTACAAAACTGGGATGTCCGGTTGCGCAGCCCAAGTTAACCAAACGACCGTCTGCCAAAACCGTAATTCTATGGCCGTCGGAGAATTGGTAACTGTCTACTTGCGGTTTGATATTTGTACGTTTTACGTCTTTTTGTTTATGAAGTTTTTCAACTTGAATTTCGCCATCAAAGTGTCCAATGTTACAAACAATCGCTTCGTCTGGCATTTGACGCATGTGGTCCAACGTAATAACATCGATGTTCCCGGTAGCTGTGACAAATATTTTTCCTTGGGGAGCAGCTTCGTCCATCGTAACAACTTCATAACCTTCCATTGCAGCCTGTAACGCGCAAATGGGGTCTATTTCCGTAATAAGGACGCGGGCTCCACAAGAGCGCAGACTTTGTGCACAGCCTTTGCCAACATCTCCATAACCACAAACGACACAAACCTTACCCGCAATCATTACGTCGGTGGCACGGCGAATACCATCAAGGAGGGATTCGCGACAACCATACATATTGTCGAATTTGCTTTTTGTAACTGAATCATTGACATTGAATGCAGGGAACAGAAGTTCTCCGTGCTGTTGCATATTGTAAAGACGGTGTACGCCTGTGGTGGTTTCTTCGCTGACGCCGCGCATACCGGTGGCTGTATCTTTCCATCGATTTGGTTGAGCAACAAGAACCTCTTTTAAAATATCTTTGAGAGCTTTTTCATCATCACTACTGGAGGGGGTTTCAAGAACTGATGCGTTTTTTTCGGCTTTTACGCCTAAGTGGATCATTAATGTGGCATCACCTCCGTCATCTACAATCATGTTGGGATATTGTCCTCCAGGGAAGTTCATGGCTTGTAAAGTACACCACCAATATTCTTCTGCGGATTCTCCTTTCCATGCAAATACAGAAATGCCTTGGTCGGCAATAGCAGCTGCAGCATGGTCTTGCGTGGAATAGATGTTGCAGGAAGCCCACCGTACTTCTGCGCCGAGGGCTACGAGCGTGCGGATCAGTACTGCCGTCTGGATAGTCATGTGTAAAGAACCCATGATGCGAGCTCCCTTGAGAGGCTTGCTTTCACTATATTTTTCACGTAAGGCCATAAGCCCCGGCATTTCATGCTCCGCGATGCGGATTTCCTGACGTCCAAATTCGGCGAGATTAATATCTGCTACTTTATAAGCTTCTTTACTAAATAATTCTTTCTCCATTTGATTGGTGATTATGTCTTTGATATGATTGGTTGCAAAGTTACTAAAAATTTATGTGCTGCATATATAAATGTCTGCCAATTTGGTGGATAGACAATAGTTTCGAGTTTATCTTTTGGCAAAGTCGTTGATCGTGGTTTGCAAAATTGCATGACCAAGTTTAAGACGTCTTTGCGATGGATGAGGCAAATCTGTCAGTATGCGTCCTGAATTAAAATCTTGTACGGTGTAACCGGTGGAATCTACAAAAGCAAAACCATTATCAAATGTATGCATGGAGAAAGGATATGTGTAGTTTTTGCTCATGATGTCGCGACTGAAGGAGTATTTTTGATGATTTAGATTGAGCTGGCCAAGAAGGGTAGCGGGGAGGTCCGTTTGATTGCAAAGTTTATTGATGATGCGGGGACATTTTATCGCTCCTCCCAACCACAGCATGGGGATGTGGTAGCGACGTTTGTCAGCTTCTGTGAGGCCTTTAGGATAGCCTATGCCGTGATCGGCAATACAGACGATAAGTAAGTTTTTCCATGCTGGTGTCTTTTTTAGTTTTTCAACAAATTGTCCCAGACAATGGTCTGTGTAAGCCATGGCGTTAGCGCGAATATCGTTTTCAATACGGTGATAGGGAACGATCCACGGTTCGTGGCTTGCCAAGGTGAGAAAAGTTGTAAACCACGGTTTTCCTAATGGATGCGCAAGAACCTGATTATAAAGAGTATCAAAGGCAATAACGTCTGTTACTCCCCATGCATGGGTTCTGCGTACGGATACTGGAAAGTGGGTGTCGCCTAATGCACTTTGGTAACCAGTTGACAACAGGTAGCTTTTCATGTTTGTAAAGTTGATGTCACCTCCGTAGAGAAAATTTGTGTGATATCCTGCTTGTGCAAACGAAGTTGCCAGTGAGGGCATTGTGCGTGATTTTTCAGGAATTTTCATTACAGATATTTGTGGAAAAGACGGATAACCGCTTAAAGCGCATACCATGCCACGGTCGGTGCGGAAACTGTTAGCATTACATTGCTTAAAAAAGACACCTTCATGTGCTAATCTATTAAATTCTGGTGTTGCGTCTTTCACTCCACCTAGAGGTTCAATAAAAGTGGCGGCAAAACCTTCAAGAATGATGACAATTACGTTGGGACGGTTGGTATTGAGAAGGGCTTCCGGCTCGACACTTTGCGTATGGTAATGAAGACTTTTGAAGAGAAGAGCACATTGATTGGTAGAATAGAAACGGTATTGTTTATCAAAATGAGTTGTCTTTGTCAGGGAGGCTAGTAGATTGAACGCAGGATTAACGGCGGCATGATTTAGAAACTGCGTACCGGAATAATAAGCTACGCCTGTGTTCATGGTAGATTTGCCTACTCCACCACGAATAAATAAGAAAATGATGCCACCTAGGAGAATAATCAGTCCTGAAGTAAGCCACTGATTAAATCTCGCTTTCATTTTTAATTTGTTGGCAGTATGCAAGAGCAAAAAGATTGCTGCAGCCAAAATCAGAATACACGAAAAAGCCAGAACTAAAAATCCCACTGATACACTGGCCAACATATCTTTAGGGGAATTGATGTAATTGAAAACCGTAGCATCCAATTTAAATTGCCAAAAACTGTAAAGTGCGCAATCTACGCAAAGAATGATGCTGAGTAGAAAGGCCGTGATGCCATAATAAATGTGTAAAATGTAATTTTGATGTGGAATTTTTAGCCATGTGGAGAAGAGAATGACAAGTAGGGGGAAAGCCGTGAGATAACCGGCTGTAGATAAATCAAGAGGTAGACCGTGAGCGATAACCTCAAAATAATCTTTTACATTTGCCGCAAATTCATTGTGGTTATATAGCATAAACACTGGTTTCATAAAAACGAAAACTAATGTGTAGCTAAAGAAAATACGAATAATATAAAGGAGTCTGCTGTTCATTATTTTTCTAAAAGCTGTTTTTATGAGCACATCATAAATTCATTGTATCAGAGTTGCTGCATATCGTTCAGGCGCTTGTAATGACCATCTATTTCAAGAAGTTGCTCATGAGTGCCACGTTCTACGATACGACCTTCATGAAGCACGCAGATTTCATCTGCATTTTTAATGGTAGAAAGTCGGTGGGCGATAGCAATAGTGGTGCGCGATTTCATTAAGCGTTCCAATGCTTCTTGGACAAGACGCTCACTTTCAGTATCGAGGGCTGATGTAGCCTCGTCAAGAATTAGAATGTCAGGGTTTTTAAGAATGGCGCGGGCAATACTGATGCGTTGTCGCTGTCCGCCCGAAATGCGACAGCCACGATCGCCAACAGAAGTTTCATAACCATTTTCGGACTCCATAATAAAGTCGTGAGCATTAGCTATTTTTGCAGCTTCAACAACTTGTTCCATGGTGGCGTCTTTTACACCAAACGAAATATTATTGAAGAAGCTATCGTTGAAAAGTATTGCATCTTGATTTACATTACCAATTAAACTACGTAGATCTGCAATCCTGAATTTTTTGATATTGATACCATCAAAGAGAATTTCGCCCTCTTGAACATCATGATAACGTGGTAAGAGATCTACAAGTGTAGATTTACCCGCTCCAGACTGTCCTACGAGTGCAACGGTTTGTCCTTTCTTTACTGACAGATTGATGTGCTCCAGTACGTTACGACTGTCCTCATTGTAACGAAAAGTGATATTGTGAAAAACGATTTCATCTTGCAATGGGTGAATTTGAAGAGGATTTTCCGAGTCCTTGATGGGATTTTCGGCTTTTAAAATCTTGTTGATGCGTTCTACGGACGCCATACCTTTTGGAATGTTGTAGGCAGCTTTAGAAAAATCTTTAAGTGGTTGAATCAGACTGTAAAGGATAACCATGTAAAAGATAAATGTTGGTGCATCGATAGATGATTTATTTGAAAAAATTAAGGTACCACCGTACCACAAAACCAAGACAATGAGAACAGTTCCTAGAAATTCACTCATTGGGTGAGCGAGGGATTGACGCAGATTAACTTTATTGAGTAAGCTACGGTTTTCGTTTGTGGAGTTTTCGAAGCGGCGTATCATTTTTTGTTCTGCCGTGAAGGCTTTAACAATGCGCATGCCTCCTAAAGTTTCTTCTAGTTGCGACATGATTTCGCTCCATTTATTTTGAGCTTTAAGTGACTGTTGCTTAAGTTTCCGCACGACAGAGCTCAGCGCCCAAATCATAAGGGGCATCACAAGGATTGTAAATAGTGTGAGCTGCCAGCTGGTATAGAATAAAACGCCTAGGTAGCTTATAATAAGAATAGGATTTTTGATAAGCATTTCAAGAGATCCCGTTACACTGTTTTCAATTTCATTTACATCTCCACTCATACGAGCAATAATGTCGCCTTTGCGTTCGTCAGAAAAGAATGAAAGAGGAAGACTTACAATTTTGCGGTAAATACTGTTGCGGATGTCGCGGATGATGCCAGTACGTAGAGGTACCATAATTCCGGCTGACACAAAATAGGCACCTGTTTTGAGCATTGTAGCGAAAACCAAAAATAGTCCAATATAGAGCAACGTCATCGATGCACCATATTCTGACATCAATTGTTGCGTGAAGTAGTAAAGATTATTGATGATGATTTTCTTGAATGTGTGGTGAGAGCCCCATGGCATAAAGATATAAGAGCCTTTGTCGATGCCGAAGAGCAGATACAGCATCGGCATCAGTGACATAAACGAAAATATATTCAGTACAGCCGAGAGCAGGTTGAAAAACAGTGAGCCGCCTAAGTACCCTTTGTAAGGCCATGCGTATACGCGTAATATGTTAAAAAACTCTTTCATAATGGCTGGTTTATTTTCTTCCAAAGTCGGCAGGAACTTCTCCCCATTTATTGGTGTTCCACTTTTTGACTTGTATATTGTAAGTATTTTGAGTAAGCCATTTTTCTGCACGGGTTACCAAGTTGAGCACTTTTTCTGTGCGGGCATTGCGTTTCAATTTGGTCTTACATTGATGATTTTTGAACCAAAGGATACCGTTGCGGCTGTCGCTGTAAACAGTCATGATTTTGCCTTCTTGTGTTAGTTTCGAAACGGCATGGACAATAGCGAGAAATTCTCCAATGTTGTTTGTTCCGTAAAGAGGACCGAGATGAAAAACTTCTTGGCCTGTTCTGAGATCAACACCGCGATATTCCATGGGGCCTGGATTGCCGCTGCATGCGGCATCAACAGCAATGGCATTGGCTTCTACTTCTCTAGGGAGTGGCAATACGGTGTCGGTTCTGTCCGAAGGAGGATTGGCAACTTGTACCATTTTCTTTTTCTTTGATGCTTTAAAGATATAAGTTGGAGCTCCTTCTTCGTAAGCTGTTTGGGCTTCCTGAAGGGTAGAAAAAGATTTGTACTTGGCATTTGCATATCCTTTCGTTTGTGCCTGACAATCTGTCCAAGTATTATAAATACCGGGCTCTTGACCGTTCCAAACTACATAATATTTTTGCTTTTGTGCCATTAATTGTGCCTTTGAAGTTTAAGTTCTACATTCTTTCAGGCATTTCGATGCCAAGAAGATCCATTCCGGTGCGTACAACTTTTGCTACATTTTCAGATATTACTAAACGTAACTGTTTGCGTCCTATATTTTCCTCGTGTAGAATACTGTAGTCATGATAAAACTGGTTGTATTCTTTTACCAAGTCGTAGCAATAGTTTGCAATGGTGCTGGGACTGTATTCTGTTCCGGCTTGACTTACGGCAGTCTTAAAATCTGCGAGGTGTTGGATTAAATCTTGCTCCTTTTGGTTTACTTCGATGTCTTCTGCTACGGTCTCTGGAACTGCAAATTGTTCTTCTTGCGCTTTGCGGAGTATGCTGCGGATGCGGGCATAAGTATATTGAATGAATGGCCCTGTATTACCGTTGAAATCGATACTTTCTGCTGGGTTGAACATCATATTCTTCCGGGCGTCTACTTTCAATAAAAAGTATTTTAGGGCCCCAAGACCTACAATTCGAGCTATTTTATCTTTTTCTTGAGATGACATGTCTGAAAATTTGCCAAGTTCTTCGCTGGTTTGTCTGGCTGTGCGAATCATTTCGGCAATGAGGTCATCTGCATCAACTACAGTGCCTTCGCGGCTTTTCATCTTGCCGTTTGGGAGTTCTACCATACCGTAAGAAAAGTGTACAAGATCTTTTCCCCATTTGAATCCTAAACGGTCGAGTAATAGACTGAGTACTTGGAAATGGTAATTTTGCTCATTGCCTACCACATAGATCATTTTATCAATGGGATAGTCTTGGAAACGAAGTTTTGCTGTGCCAATATCCTGCGTCATGTAAACGGAAGTTCCATCCTTGCGCAGTAGAAGTTTTTCATCAAGACCTTCATTCGTCAGGTCAGCCCAAACGGAACCATCTTCGTGACGTACAAAAAGGCCTTCTTTTAAACCTTTCTCAACCTCAGCTTTGCCTACCAGATAAGTTTGCGATTCATAATAGATTTTATCGAAACTTACACCCAATGCTCGGTATGTCTCATCGAAGCCGGCATAAACCCAACTATTCATTTTGTTCCATAATGCACGCACTTCTGGATCGCCTTGTTCCCACTTTACAAGCATGGCATGGGCTTCCTTGATAAGAGGTGCTTCTTGCTCTGCTTTTGTCTTCGCGTCTTCTTCGTTAAGACCTTGTGCCAGAAACTTTGGTATAAGTTGTGAAATTTCTTCGCGGTAGTGTTTATCGAAAGCAACATAATAGTCTCCTATCAGGTGGTCTCCTTTTTTGCCTGTTGTCTGAGGCGTTTCTCCGTTACCCCATTTTAACCACGCCAACATGCTTTTGCAAATGTGGATACCACGGTCATTTACGATGTTGGTACGTACAATTCTGTTGCCACAGGCTTTGATGATATTTGAGAGGGCCCAACCTAACAGGTTGTTGCGTACGTGCCCCAAATGTAGGGGCTTGTTCGTGTTCGGTGAAGAATATTCAATCATCACGAGCGGAGCGTCAGCTGTTGCCTCCGTGACGCCGTAATGTTTGTCTGCGTGGATGGAATTAATTAATTTGAGCCAGTAACACTGAGAGATGCTCAGATTGAGGAAACCTTTAATTACATTAAATTTTTCTATGGCTGGCTCATTTTGTTGCAACCACAGTCCTATTTGTTGTGCAGTTTCTTCAGGTTTCTGATGTGAAAGGCGGAGAAATGGAAAAACGACTAATGTAAGATGTCCTTCAAACTCTTTTTTCGTCTTTTGTAATTGTACTTGTTGTTCTGTTACGGAAGCACCGTAAAGCTGCCGGATAGCGTTGACTACCGAAGAAGTAATTACGTCGTCTATATTCATCTTGTCTTATATATCTGTGAGAAGTCTATTATAAGGGTACAAAGTTACGAAAAAAACATATAGCACAAGTGGTTCCCTGTATTTTATACTTAAGGAGTATCGTTATAGACAACTTCTTGAAGTGACATTAAAAATGTTTCAAGCTAATTATGGAGGTGAGATCGAAAAAGATTATTTAAAATCAAATGAAAACAGTTACAGATAATCTTCAAAATATGGGAAGGCCCTATTTCGGGTGTGCTGCAATTATTTTTAAGGAGTGGGACGGTCATATTTCATGCCTGCTTTTTCGCGAGGAGCTTTTGATCCAAAGGCGTCACGGAGCAATGCGTCTTCTTTGTTCCACGATTGGAGCATATAGTCGTAACGTGCAGCTACAACGTCCCAATGGAATGGACGATTCTCTTGCATCCATAAATCGTGGTGCCAAGTTTTAAGCTCTTTGGTTAAATCGCGTAAACTTCCTATTTTGCTGGCGTAGGGCATAACCATGTCATAGATCGCGGTATTGACAGGGCGGCCCTTATCATCGTCGCGACAGAAATCATCGTAGCGGCGAGAGAGGTCTGCTGCCATTTCTGCTTTTGCAAATACAAAGTTCATTCGCCGTGCGCCGAAGCGTAAAGCTTCGATTGTGGATTGGTGGAGGTGAGCTTCGTCTCTACCTTCTGTGAAGAGTAGAAAAGCTTCGCTGCATCTAGTGTGCAGCATTTCCATTTTACCTGATTTCTGAATGATATTCTGCTGGGAGACTCCGTTGTCATCAAAGGGTACGGTGTATGCCCAGTCGCAAAAAATGTCTGATCCCATGGAGGTGTGGACAGATGAAAGTGAGTCTATGCCTGCTGAAAACAGGTGATCATTCCCATTTCGGTAGAAAGCCCAATCGAAAGCTTTTTTGAAGGGCTCAAAAGGTGTATCAAGTTCATCCTCCCAAGCGCAACAGGCTCCGTATAGAATGCCGTACCATCCCATATTGAAGAGGTCTTCTCCCATGTCGTCCCACGTGGCGTTGAGCATTCCTAGAGTATGATATTTTTTGCCGTCACGTAACATGCTGCGGATGTTGACCAAATGGGCATCATAGGCAGGAAATACACGCCCGCCCCAAAAGGTGCCAGGTGCAACGATTGTGCGTATGCCAGCTTTGTCATAAGGACCCATAGAGTAGTCATAGGAAGAGCGTGGGAGGTAGTCCCAAACTACGGGAATCATGTTGTGCGGTATTTTTGTGAGGTCAACACCGGGTTTTTCACTGATTTCACCCCAGAAGAGAAGTTTTTTATCTTTTAGTGCGGGTAGTTGGCTTACGCGTCGTAGATGATTGAAAAAGACGTTATCCACACCTTCTTGTTTGACGAGTTCGGCACTTTTCCCGAGTCCTAATTCAAAAGCTTCGTCGCAACCGATATGTACAAAATTGGAGTGAAACTGTGGTACAATTTCATTCAAATAGTTTTGTAAAAAAGTGTAAGTGTCTTCTACTGCGGGACTCAGCACCTGCCCGTTGCGCCGTTCTCCGAGGTAACTAAGTAATCCGTCGCGTACGGCGTAATGCATGTGTCCTAGACATTCTTGCTGTGGGATGACGTCTATATGATATTTTTGTGCGTAGTCTGCGATTTCTTTTTGTTCTTCTTGGCTTACGGTACCACCATAGAGATTGATGCCTGGATATTTATGAGATTGAAAGATGGTTTCACCATAGATGCAGTAACCGTTAATTTTATATTCTGCCAAGGTGCGGATTTGTTGTTTTACGAATTCTAAGTTTGGAATGGGACCGCGACTCCAATCGTCTTGAATCCAACGATATCGCAAGGCCGGTGCATCCGCAATTTTTACATTACGATAAGAGAGTGTGCCGTCTTCATTTCGATAGCCCAGTTGACGTAGAGTCTGTATTCCATAAAAGACTCCAGCTCCTGTTTTGGCTTCAATGATTACGCGGTTTTTATCAATGAGTAGTATGTAACTTTCTGGATTGTTGGTGTTTAGCGTCAATCCCGCGTTTCTAAGAGCTTTGTCTATATTGCGATTTTTCCCGATACGGGCAATGATTATACCTTGTTTTGCAAAATGTCCTTTCTTCTTTATGCTCCAACTGATGTCTTTGGTGTAGTTGTCTACCAATGTACTGACAGCAAAGGCATCATCTGCAATGGAGTCGCTGAGCAAGTTCACAGAAACCTTCTTACCGCAGTTTAAGTCTCCTGTGCCTACAACAACGTGGTTAGGATATGGAATGAGTGGAAGAGCGTTTGCGCGTAAAGCGTTCGGTGTCTGTGCTTTTGAAGGTGTGCCGGCATAAACCGCTAGTATGAAAATGATAAATAAAATCCGTTTCATTAAAATGGTCAGTTTTTTTATAAGAATATTTCTCCTGCAAAGATAATAAAAAGGCGCTAACTAGTATCTTCAACAATAGAAAGAGAATCCGTAAAATGCAACAAATATATTTTGAAATATAGCAAGATCTTTTTTTGCGTGACAATATTTGAAAAAACTAAAAGCGTTTATGGCAGGAGAATAATGTTAACTAGGCATTTTCAGTGCCTCTTGAAGTGACAATTGCCCACAAATGATTTTTGGAATGAAAATGTGAAGAGAGTTGAGAATTCTAGTATGATTATTCAAATTAATTTGTAATAAATGAAGCGTGAAAAACTCAAATAGTTGGTTGGTGTGAAAAGTCGATGAGCCCTTCTCTATAAGTTCTGAAAGGAAAATGATATGGTAGGTGAAAAAAAAGAAACAAAGTAATGTTACCTAACCGTATTTGCATAACTTTGCAACTCGAAATATTCGAAATTCTTTGTATGAGAAAATTCATAATTTCGCTACTTGTGCTGATATTTCCAGTAGGGGTAGCCGTTGCGCAGACGTCAGGACGCTGTGCAGTTGAGGGTGTGCTTCAGGATTCCCTTACAGGACAGCCAGAAGGCTATGCCACAGTGCGTTTGATGCTGCCAGACAGCAAAACTCCTGTCAGTACAGCTCTTTCTGATGCAAAAGGTAATTTTAAACTTACGGTAGCCAAGCCTGGCACTTATCAACTGATTTGCTCCAGTATTGGCAAAAAGTCAATAATGCGTTCCGTAACATTGGGAAAAGATGCTGTGCAAATGGGTACTCTCAAAATGGGAACGGACAATTTGCTTGGTGAAGTGAAAGTGAAAGCACAACGGCCATTAGTGAAATCGGAAGTCGATAAGTTAACCTATTCTATCGCTGATGATCCAGATGCCCAAACCAATTCCTTACTTGAAATGTTACGTAAAGTGCCGTTAGTAACTGTGGACGGGGAGGACAATATTAAAGTGAATGGAAATGCCAACTTTAAAGTATATGTGAATGGGAAACCTAATCAAATGATGTCATCAAATCCTTCATTGATCTTCAAAAGCTATCCTGCATCTGCGATTAAGAAAATAGAAGTTATTACGAATCCGGGAGCGAAATATGACGCAGAAGGCGTAGCCGGAGTACTCAATATTATTACAAATACGGATACGAGCATCAATGGCTACAGTTTGACTCCAAGTCTGCGTGTAGATAATTCGAGTACGATGGGTTCTATTTTTGGCATGACGCAAATAGGAAAGTTTACGATGTCGGTACATTATGGGGCCGGTTATTTTTATCAACCTACTTCAAAAACATGGAGTGAAAGGGAAGTTTTTGCGGAAACAGTGAATCATTTGCTTCGTTCTGATGGAAGAGCAACACCAAGAGGAATGTTTCAATTTGGGAATATGGATGGTAGTTATGAATTTTCAACGCATGATTTATTGAGCTTTTCAGCTGGAATTCATGGCTATGGTGGCAAACAAAATTCGGACGTTGATAATGTGATGCGCAATACAGCAGGTAATACAGTTTACAGCTATCATCAGCATATGCATACTCGTCAGTCGCAACCCAATATCAATGCTTCTGCAGATTATCAACATACATTTAAAGAAGATCAAACCTTGACTTTTTCATATCAGTTGAATACCCTACCTGGTTATACAAAAAATACGACTACCTACACGAATCTGCAAAATATACCGTTTACCTTGACAGATCTCTATATGGATTCAAAAACACATCGTTATGAACATACTGGTCAGTTGGATTTTACTACGCCATTGTGGAAAATACATAAAATAAGTACAGGAGTAAAATACATCTATCGTATCAATAAGAGTGACAATGAGGAAGATAATCGGACTGCAGGGAGCGAGGATCCATTTACCTATAATGATGAGCATAGTCTGCGTTATAGACAGCGTGGTGACATTGCTGCTGCCTATCTAGAATATAACTTGAAGTTAAAAAATCTTTCTGCTATGGCCGGGGCGCGTTATGAGAATTATCATATAGATGTGACTTATCCGGATGGAAAGCGAGATGGATTTAAAACTGATTTGGGTGATCTGGTACCTTCTATTAGTCTGGGTTACAATTTGTCACCTACACAAATGCTCAAAATGAGTTATAATATGCGTATTCAGCGCCCGGATATTGCAGCTTTGTCTCCCTATGTAACCAGAAGTACACCCGAACAAATGGCTTATGGAAATCCGAATCTGAAGTCGGCGAGAGCACACAATATAGATCTGAGCTATAATAATTTTAGTACAAAATTCAGTTTGAATACAACATTATCCTATAGTTTTTCTAACAATGGGTTGACTTCATATTCGTTTATGGATAATCAGAACATATTAAATACAACGAGTGATAATTTCCTCCACAGTAAAGGACTCAACCTGAATGTATATATGAATTGGATGATTCTTAGCGGTACATCTCTCAATTTGAATGGAGGTGGTAGCTATCAGGATTTAAAGGTGAAGCGCATGCAAGATCACAATTCTGGTTTCCAGGCTTTTTGCTGGGGAGGTATTACCCAACAATTGCCGGCTAAACTGAAAGCGGAACTCTGGATGGGTGGTAATACACGTGAAACGCAATTACAAGGAAAGGGTCCTGGATTCCTGTTTTATTCTCTTAATTTAAGTCGAGAATTTATGAAAGAAAACCGCTTGCGTATTTCTCTGCGTGCAGGAAACTTCTTAGGTCGTTATCATAACTTTAGCAGCGAAACAGAAACAAGCACATTCCGCTCTACGAGCGATACGCGTGTGGATTTACTTCGTTTGGGTATTGGCATCAGTTATCGTTTAGGATCTCTAAATGCATCTGTAAAGAAAACTGCTCACCGTATTGAAAATGATGATGTTCAACAAACCCAGGGAAAGACGGATCAGCAAACAGGTACACAGCAAGGCGTTGTAAATGGGAATTAAAAAGCTGTTTTGAATTTTTAGAAAAAGAATAGTATGAAAAGTTCTGAATTCTTTTGGCCTCTTTTTGCCGAATTCCCTGTGCTAGTTTCGGCTCTGTCTGTAAAGTTGGGGATTTAACAAGTTGCGGTCATTAGAGATCACCCATTTAATGCTTCCGTTGGAGTTCATTACTCAAGATAACTAAAGTAGAACCCTGCTCACAAAGAGTATGGATTCGTTTAGTATTAAATATTTAGGTAACAACAGATTCTACTGGGCTCTCCGCATGAATCTGACAACGGCGAATTTTAAATGCTTCAATTACATTCCCTATTTTTAAAACAGCATTTTATAGGTCCGGACTTTAACGAGGCAGAAACAGTTTACCTTATAGTATCTTTCATGTACTTGATACATTTCATTATTTGGCTGAAATTCTGCGTGGATATAGTGTTCTAAATGAACAGTTACTCAGGGCTGACGCATTAAGAATTAGTATAAGCATTTTCATTATGTATTATTAACACAATGCATTGATATATAGTCTATTATATTGTTTTATATGTCCATATTATTTGCTATCTTTACATAATATTTATGGATATAAAAATATAATGAATATGGATTTAGTAACAATATTGAGAGAAGTAGAA
>Ga0172377_10002797_pt1 | contig 17920 bp, 10 predicted proteins | sample Pumphouse3metaG_FD_119749 | JGI IMG/M metagenome (GOLD analysis project Ga0172377, IMG submission 119749) | Leachate microbial communities from a municipal landfill in Southern Ontario, Canada - Pumphouse #3 metaG | ecosystem: Engineered > Solid waste > Landfill > Unclassified | place: Canada...
ACACCATGATCTTTAACATTTAAGACTTCTTTTTTTGATTTGCCGTTATATTTGATACCGAAAATCGCATCTTCATGACCAATTCTTTCAACATTACCTGAACAAATAACTGTTTCTTCAGGCATTTCGAATAATTTAAATTTTAAACTGCTACTGCCGGCATTAACCGCCATTACCTTTGACATATTTATATCCTCCATAAATTTTTCTCTTCTATTATAGTAGTTTCGACTCTATTTTCATATTAAAAAGATAATTAAAATTAAGTCTTTAATTAGGCCTTATAATTTGTTGTTAAATGGTTTTTCATTAGTTATTACATAGAAGAAAAAAATTAAAATTTTACCATTAAGACAGCTTTTTTCTTGACTCGTTTTTTTAACTTTATTTAGTGATAATTATTAAGTAATTTTCTAGTAGTTTTATAGTAATGATTATTTATGTTTTAATTTATACGTTTAAAAGGTAAAATATAAAAAGTATGAAAGAAAGCGCAGTATTTTTACATATCTCATCATTGCCTAATAAATATGGCATTGGAAGTATCGGTAAAGAAGCATATAAATTTATTGATTGGTTAAGCGATTGTGGCTTTTCACGCTGGGAAATTTTACCATTAAATCCTGCCGGTCCAGCTAATTCTCCTTATCAAACAAACAGTGCTTTTGCTTTTAATATTGCATTTATTGATCTCGATTTACTTATAGATGATGGATTATTGAAAAAATCTGATTTAAGAGGAATTACATTTGGCAACGATCCTGAATTAATAGATTTTAAATTGGTTTGGGCAACTCGCAAAAGCATACTTAAAAAAGCATACAAAAGATTCGATAAGAATAATTATGAATTTAAGAAATTTAAAAGCATTCAAATATATGATGAATATGCGCTTTATATGACAATTAAAGACCAGAACTCTAACAAAGCATGGTATGATTGGTCGCTTGAATATAGAACATATACTCCTCTTGTAAGAGAATATGTTTTAAAGAATTTTTATAAAGAATATGAGTTTCACATATTTACTCAATTTATATTTTTAAAACAGTGGAGAATCTTAAAAAAGTACGCTAATAACAAAGGTATTAAAATAGTTGGAGATATACCATATTATTTGTCGCTTGATAGCGTAGAGTTTTATTTTCATCCTGAATTGTTTTTGGTTGGTAAAAACAATCAAATTGAGTATATTTCTGGATATCCTGGAGATGCTTTTGCTAAGTTAGGCCAACGTTGGGGAAATCCACTTTATGATTGGTCTTATATGAAAATTAACAACTATAAGTGGTGGGATGAACGTGTAAATAGAGCTCTCGATTTATACGACTATGTTCGTATGAATCACTTCAGAGGATTCTATCAATTTTATGCGATGCCATTTAGTTTTATGGAAAATAAAAAAGGTTTTTTTATGGAAGGTCCTCGACTAGATTTCTTTAAAGATAAACGTAATCTCCCTTTGATTGCTGCAGGTATCGGTCTAAAAGATGAACATGTTTCTAGATTTATTAAAGATTGTGGCTATCCAGATATGCGTCTTGTGGTATTTGGTCTTGAAGGTCCGTTAGACGCAAACATTCATAGTCCATTATTTTATGACGGAAGTTGCATTGCATACTCTTCAAACCATGATACTACGACCCTTAAAGGGTATATAAAAGAAGAAAAATCGCCTGATTTTTACAAGAATTTGAAACTAATTTGTAGTAGTTTAAATATAAATTTTAGTGAAGATGAAGTTAATGTAAAATACTTGTTTAATGTTTTGATAGAAGTTCTTTATAAATCGAGTGCGCAATGTATTGTTTTGCCAATGCAAGATATTTTGATGCAAGATAAAGGTTCAAGAATGAATAAACCGGGAACAACAAAAGAAACAAATTGGAGCTATCGTATTGTTTCTAGTGATTTAAATGATAAATTTGTAGTTAAAAAATTTAAAGAATTAAATAAGCGTTATCATAGGTTTAATTCTTAAGGAATAGTGGTTTGTTAATTTTTATTGTATTGTTTTTAACAATATAATTTTCGCCGTTAATTAAATTAGTATAGATGCCATCTAATAATTCTTTCGATTTTATTATTACAGGGTTTTCACTCATATTAATTAGACCATATATAAAACTTCCGTCTTTATAGACGTTTTTAAGCAAGAGTGCTGGTTTATCGAGTTCATAAGAATTCGTTTGAATTAAATCAAGATTTTTGATGTCACTTTTAAGTTCGATCATTTTTTTTATAAACATAAAATAATTTGTATCGATAATATTTAGGCTAATTAAATCTTTGTCAAATAAACTAGGACGTTTAAAGTCTTTACTTTCTTCGCCTCCATAGATAAAACCAGTGCCTTTTAAGAAGAAACTTAAAGCAATGATATTTTGTCTAAGTGGATCATAATTTGTGTAACTAATAATACGTGGTTGGTCATGGTTTTCAAAAGTTCCTATTTTAAGCCAATCAAATGGATTGATTGCATTTTCAAGATTAATAGTTTCTCGATAAAAATCGAGATACATTTTATTTTTAGTTTCTAAATACTTTTGAAAATATTCAAAGTTTGAATATCGATAAAGTAAATCAAATCCATCAAGGAATAGTTCGCAATCCGATATTGCATTTCCATTATGCTCACGAATGTAAGATGTGAAACTTGGGTGAACAGCTTCTCCAAGGAATACTAAATTTTTATTAATATTTTTTAGTTTTGGGAAAACGTATTGATATAGTTTACTTGGAAGAAGACTTGCAACATCAAAACGATAACCATCAACACCTAAAATAGTGTAGTACTCTAGTACTTTATATATATAAGGTATTAGTCCCTCACAAGAGTAATCAAGATCGTAAACATCATCCCAATTGCCAAAATGATTTGCATAGTCACCATTTTTATTTATGTAATAAAACTCTGGATGCTCTTCTAAAAGAACGCTATCACGAGAAGTGTGATTAAAAACAACATCCATCATAATCTTTAGATTACGTTTATGAGCTTCAGTGATTAGCTCTTTAAAATCATCCAATGTACCAAGCTCGTGGTTAATAGCATAATAATCTTTTATTGCATAAGGAGAACCTAGTGTTCCTTTTCTTCCGTAAAAACCAATTTCATTAATTGGAAGCAATTGAATAAATTTAACTCCTAAATCTTTTATATAATCTAATTTATTAGTTAAAGCTTTAAATGTTCCTTCTTCTGTATAATTTCTAACGTAAACCTGATATATAGTGTATGTTTTAAGTTCGTTTAACATAAATACCCCTCTTTAAGCATTATTAAATATTTAAATACGATTTATTGCAAGTAAAAAGCAAATTTAAATATAAAATTGATTGTTTTTAAAATAAATTTTACAAAAAAAATAAAAAACAAAGACACTATCGACTAAATTTAACATTTTTTTCAAAATATAATATTTATAGGCTTATATTCAATAATTTATAACTATTTAATTAAAACCAAACAATATTTAGTAAAAAAAATAATATATTTAATTTTAATTCGATGCATTCTATATAATTTATTTTTTGAAAATTAAGGTATTGCAATAGATATGTTTTTTTTATAATATGAAAGGGCTTACATAGAGAAGTGTATATTAAAATGAAAAGAAGAAATGCAGGAATATTGTTACCAATATCTTCATTACCATCCAAATATGGTATTGGAACTTTCGGTATTGAAGCATACAATTTTGTCGATTTTTTAGAACGATGCGGCATGCATATTTGGCAAATTCTTCCATTAACTCTTACTAGCTATGGAGATTCGCCTTATCAATCTCCATCAAGCAAAGCCCTAAATCCTTATTTTATAGATTTAGATTTACTTGAAGAAGATGGATTACTTGAGCCAGCTGAATATGTTAATGTCAATTGGGGAAAAGGAAATCGAGTTAATTACGAACTTTTGTTCAAATATCGATATAAAGTTTTGAAGCAAGCCTTTAAAAAATTTAATCGTAATGAGGCTGAGTTTATAGATTTTATAAATAAAAAAGAATATCAAGACTTTGCAGTGTTTATGACTTTAAAAGAAATGCATAATAACAGTGCTTGGAATACTTGGAATGATGAATATAGAATCTACTCAAAAGAAAATGAAGAAAACATTCTCAAAAAACAAAAAGATTTAGTGGAATTTTACGAATGGACCCAATACATTTTTTTAAAGCAATTCAATAGATTAAAAGATTATGCTCATAAAAAAGGTGTAGATATTATGGGCGATATGCCAATTTATATTGCTTATGATAGTGTAGAAGTTTGGAAATATCCAGAATTTTTCCAACTTGACAGCAATCATGTTCCAACTAGTGTTGCTGGATGTCCACCAGATTTTTTTACGCCTGATGGTCAACTATGGGGTAATCCTTTATATAACTGGGATTATATGAAAAAAACAAACTACAAATGGTGGAGTGATCGAATTAAATACAATTTGTCTTTATATGATTTAGTTCGCATTGACCACTTTAGGGGATTTGCTGGTTATTACTCGATTCCATTTGGTGAAAAAACCGCTCGAAATGGTGTATGGGTAAAAGGACCTGGAAGTGTAGTGTTTAATGGATTAACGGACCTTCCTATTATTGCTGAAGATTTAGGTCAATTAGATGATGATTTTTATAAGATGATGGATGAAGTTGGCTATCCAGGGATGAAGATTGTTATGCAAGGATTTGATGGTGATCCAAATAGCATTTGGAAACCCTCAAATTATACAGAAAATTTCTTTTCTTATAGCGGGACACACGATAGCCAAACAACTCGTCAGTTTATTGATGAGTTGAAGGCTAATCAAAAAGAAGTGTTTCTTAGCGATTTAAAGAAGCAGTGTGAATTTTTTAAGATTGATTATGATAGTAATTTTTCAAATCAAGATCTAACTCTTAAGATTTGCGAACTTAACTATATGTCGCCTGCAAAATGTGCTATTTGTCCAATGCAAGATCTCTTGACTATTGGCAAAGAAGGTCGAATGAATTTTCCGTCAACCTTGTCAACTGATAATTGGAGTTGGCGAATGAGTAACCAGGTTCTTTCAGTTAGTTTGGCTAATTTATTACTTTGTTTTACAAAAGAATCTAGACGTATTTAGGTATTAATGCGCCGTCGGTGCGCAAGAAATATATATTTCATAAATGGAGGTAATTAAATTTTTATGAAAAAATATTCAAGATTAATGACTATATCATCAGCACTTATTTTTGCTGTTGGTATGGCAGCATCGTTGTCATCATGCGGTAGTGGTAAATTTGAAGGTGTTATGATTTGGGGTCCAATTGAACACCAAAAAGTTTATGAAGATGCAACAGCAAAATTTAAGAAGGAAAATCCTTCATTCACTGCTGAGGTTAAATATGGTTCACAAGGCGATGCTGGTGCTTATGCAAACCTTGCTGTTGATCCAGAATCTGGTGGTTCGATTTTCACCTTCCCAAATGATCAACTTGTAAACATTCGTCGTATAGGCGCTATTTCTAAACTTTCAAGCGAAAATGCTTCATGGATTAAGGAAAATCACGTTGCTCCATCATGCGAAGCTGGAAAGATTGGCGATAATTATTATGCTTATCCAGTAAGCGCTGATAATGGCTTTGTCTTTATTTATAATCGTGATGCTTTTAAAGACACTATTGTTTGGGATGCTTCCAAAGATACTATAAAAGAAGGTTATACTTTTAGAGATTTATACGCTGCTCTTGATCAAAGAGGGGCACAAAGTGGTCATGAAAAATGGGCAAAAGGTCTTTGCTTATGGCCATGCGGAAGTGCTTGGTATGAATCTGGCGCTTTCTTTGCTACTGGTGGCGATTATAGTGTAACTTATGATGAAAAGGGTGAGCAAACTGGTGCTTCGTGTTCGTTCGGTTATACAACTAAATCAGATGGAACTCAAGATTTCACTGTTGGTTTAGAAGCCGCTCGTTGCATGGTCAATTCCTATACAAATGCAGATGGTTCAATTAGTGAACACTTTATGTATAGTGATGATGGAAACCCAGCTTATAACGATTTAGTCGATAAATATAGTGTTGCCGATAGTACTCAACCATTAGCTGGTATCGTTTCTTGGAACAATAGTGTTTTGAGAAAGAATTGGGGCGATAACTATGATGTTGCTGTCCTTCCAACTCTTGTAAGTGATACCGCAACTCTTGGCGGAACCGGCAATAAATATACCTGGAAGTCATTTAGTGGATTTAAGTTAATGGGTGTTAATCCATATACTCCATTCGCTACAAAGAACGAAGACAATCTTGCTATGTTACACAAGTTTGCTAAATATTTGAGTGATAAAGATGTTTCTTTAAAGAGATATGAATCAACAAGTTTAGGTCCTTCAAACATTGAAGCTCAAAAAGATACCACAGTTGCTAGCGATAAATTCTTAAAGGCTTTAAACGCACAATACAATTTACTTGATGGTAAAGGTGCCCGTGTCCAAGATTCAACTCCAAGTAACTATTGGTCACCAATCGGAACATTCGGTAATGGTTTATTCCATGCCGTTCAAGATAAGACTAAAGGTGCTTACGATAACGAAAACAATTTGAAACGTACTTTAAAAAGTTTACAAGCCGATATCGAATCAGCTACTAAGTAGTTTAGTTAATATTTAATCTTAGGGATGTCACTACGATGTCCCTAAGGTTTTATGTTTTAAAAGGAGGTTCCATCATGTCAGATCTAGAATATCTAAGTTTAAGCAAACCTATGAAACTATTCTATAGAATTGGTCGTAAGTTTAAGAATTTTGGTCATAGTTTTTGCAATTTTTTTAAAACGCTTCCTTCAAAGACTGTGAAATTTTTTAAAAAGATTAAAAATCCTTTTGTTTTCTTAAGCGATGCCTTTAGATTTGGCGGTTGGAAAACCCGTATAAGTTTTTTAATTTTTGGTTTTGGCAATTTAGTCAATGGACAATTTTTTAGAGGTTTATTATATCTTTTATATGAGTGTGTATTTGTCTTTTTTATGATTACTTTTGGTGTTCCTTATCTTTCAAAATTTGATACTTTAGGAACAGTGCAAACTTATGAAAATCCAGAAACTGGCTTTAAAACAGTTGGTGATAACTCTTTCAATATTTTACTTTATAGTGTCATAACTATTTTAGTTATTTTGTGTACTATTTACTGTTGGTATCAATCGATTAAGCAAGCTTATCTTGTTCGTCAAATGACCGATGTTAATAAAAAGTTATCTTCAGGTCGTGATGATTTGAAGCAACTTGGTAATAAGTATTACCATACGACACTTCTTAGTCTCCCAATGCTTGGTCTCGTTGTATTTACTATTGTTCCACTTATTTTTATGATTTTTGTTTCGTTTGCAAACTACAATACGGAACATTTACCTCCTGGAAACTTTTTACTTGGGTAGGGTTTGGAAATTTTAACACTATGCTTACTGGAGCTGGTTTAAGTGGCGGTAATAGCATCAAATTTAATTATTCATTTAGAATTATTCTTGGATGGACACTATTATGGGCGGTACTCGCTACATTTACTAATTTTTTCTTAGGAATGGTTGTTGCAATAGTAATTAATAAAAAAGGTATTAAATTTAAAAAAATATGGCGAACAATATTGGTAACAACAATAGCAGTTCCACAATTCGTTTCATTACTTTTAATGAATAAGATGCTTCAATCTGATGGAGTTTATAATAACTTATTAACTTTAATGGGTCTTCAAACAATAAATTTTTTAACGGATCCATTTTTAGCAAAAGTTACAGTTGTTGTAGTTAATCTTTGGGTTGGTATTCCATACACTGTCTTAAGTTGTACTGGCATTTTAATGAATATCCCTGAAGATCTATACGAAGCGGCAAAAATTGATGGAGCAAATTCATATAAGATGTATATGAATATTACCTTACCTTATATGATGTTTGTTATGACTCCATCACTTATTACGACTTTCATTGGTAATTTAAATAATTTTAATATTATTTATTTATTAACTGGTGGTGGTCCAAATCTCGATCCAAACATGGTTTCTACTGCTGGCCAAACAGATTTATTAATTACATGGTTATATAAACTTACGGTTAATGATCAAGCATATGATATGGCTTCAGTTATCGGTATATTGGTTTTCGTTATTTGCGCTATTATCTCGCTTATTTTCTATAGCAATACAAACAGCTTTAAAAATGAGGAGGATTTCCAATAATGCAAAAAGTAAAAACTAATGTTCATGTAAGACGAACAATTTCCAAAGTTATTATTTATTTTCTTCTTATTGTTTTTAGTATTATTTGGGTTTTTCCATTTTTCTATTTAATTGTTCAATCATTGAGGGGGGATACGACTGGTATTTCTCTTCATATGTTCCCAGCTAATGGTCAATGGTCATTTGAAAATTACAAATTATTATTTACCGATGATATGTATAATTTTGGTCGTTGGTATGTTAACACTCTTATTATTGCGATCTTAACTGCAGCAGCACAAACAATCTTGGTCTTAATGACTGCTTACACCTTATCAAGATTAAGATTCAAAGCAAGAAAACCAATAATGAAAATGATGCTCATTATAGGCATGTTTCCAGGATTCTTAGGAATGATTTGTATTTATAAGATTCTTCAAGCAATTGGTCTACAAACAAGCGTTTTTGGTTTATTTATTGTTTATATTGCAGGTAGTGCTACTGGTTACTATATTTCTAAAGGATTTTTCGATACCATTTCACGTTCGCTTGACGAGGCAGCGATGATTGATGGAGCAAGTCGTAATACGATTTTCTGGAAGATTATTCTTCCATTAAGTAAACCAATTGTTGTTTATACAATCTTGACTTCGTTTATTGGTCCTTGGGGAGACTTTATGATGGCAAGCTATCTTGTCGGAAGAGGGACCGCTGATACTTATACTGTTGCAGTTGGCTTACAACAATGGTTAACAGCTTCAAAAACTGGATTATACTTTACTCGATTTTGTGCCGGTGCTGTCGTTGTTTCTATACCTATTGTTATTTTATTCTTCTGGTTGCAAAGATATTATGTCGAAGGCGTGACTGGTGGGGCTGTGAAAGGATAATATGAAAAAAAGATTTCTTCTAAATTTACTATTACTTCCATTATGCTTGCTAGCAACAGGTTGTTCTAGCGACAAAATTGATGAGAAAGAAATACCATTAAATATTTTAGATGATAATTTTAGGAATATTTATGAAATTTTTCCATATAGTTTTGCCGATAGTGATGGTGATGGAATTGGTGATTTAAAAGGAATCGTCGATAAATTTGATTATATTAAGGATCTTAATTATTCAGGACTTTGGTTGACTCCGGTTCATAAATCAGAATCTTATCACAAATATGATGTAGATGATTACATGTCGGTTGATTCTTCGTTTGGCACCCTAAGCGATTATGATTCTCTTGTTGAAAAATGTCACGAGAACAACATGACCATTCTTCTTGATTTGGTAATAAACCATAGTAGTGATACTAATAAATGGTTTACTAATTGCATATATGCTCATCAAAGAAATTTAGTTGATAACCAGTATTTCAATTATTACAACGTTCGTAAGTTAAATAGTGTTGAGACGGTTCCAAGCGGCTATACGCAAATAGGAAATCTAGTTTACGAAGCTCAATTTTATAGCGGTATGCCCGATTTAAATCTTCAAAATGTTTTAGATTATCCAAATGGATATTTAGCAGAAGATATTAAAAGCATTCTAAAATTTTGGCTTATAGATCACAACGTCGATGGATTTAGATTAGATGCAGTTACAAGTTACTTTACAGGATTAACAGATAAAAACTTGGAATTTCTTACTTGGCTTAATACTGAAGTTAAGAAAATAAAACCTAACGCTTATATTGTTGGTGAAGGTAGTTGGGGTAATCCTAATGAAAACAAGGTTTATTACTCTTCTGGCGTTGACGGATTCTTTATGTTTGAGGATTCTCAATCAAGTGGTTATATTGCACAAGCTTTAATTCAACAAGATGCAACATATTTGCCTTATGCAATTAATAAAAACTTGGAAATTGCTACAAATGGTATTCCTGCTCCATTTATAGCAAATCACGACACTGGTCGTCTATTAGGAGCTGTATATGGTCGAACAGATATCAATAACGCTAAATTAGCAAATGGTATCTTGGCGATGATGAACGGTTGTACATTCTCATACTATGGTGATGAAGTCGGTATGGCAGTCGCTAGCACAAGTGCAAAAGCTAAAGATGAAGATAAGAGACAGCCATTACCTTGGGGAGACTCATACACATGTAAACCAGTTAATGGTTCGTCTATAGCAAAAGACAGTGAAAAATATCCATACGGAACGATTGCAGAGCAAGCAAAAAATACTGAATCTTTACTAAATTATGTTAAAAAAGCTAATAAAATTCGTTTACAAAATCCGGAGATCGCTCGTGGTACGGTAGAAACAGTATATGAAAATGAGCGCGAAACATTCTGCGTTATTAAAAAAACTTATAATTCAGAAAGCGTGTATATTGCCCTCAATTGCGACAAAACTAGTGAAGTAAGTTATGATTTTACTTCAATTGGTGAAAATGTTGTTGGTCAATTATGTTCAACTTCATATATAAAACAAGCTGATAAAAATATTAAAAAAATTGTAATTCCACCATATGGAATAGCGATAATTCGATAAAGGAGCATCTTATGGCAAATCTAAGTTTAAGACATATTTACAAAGTTTATCCAAACGGATTAAAAGCCGTTAGTGATTTCAATATGGAAATCAAGGATAAGGAATTTATTGTTTTCGTTGGTCCATCAGGTTGTGGAAAATCAACAACTTTAAGAATGATTGCTGGGCTTGAAGACATCACTGCTGGCGAACTCTATATCAATAATGAACTTGTTAACGATATGGAACCAAAAGATCGAGATATTGCAATGGTTTTCCAAAATTATGCTCTTTATCCACATATGAATGTTTATGATAATATGGCTTTCGGTCTCAAATTGAGACATGTTCCACGTGAAGAAATTCATAAAAAAGTTTTATGGGCCGCTAAAGTTTTAAAGTTAACAGAATATCTTGATACTAAACCAAGAGCAATGAGTGGCGGGCAACGTCAAAGAGTTGCCTTAGGTCGTGCAATTTTACGTAATCCTAAAGTATTTTTGCTTGATGAACCATTAAGTAATCTTGATGCAAAATTGCGTACCGAAATGCGTGCTGAAATTGCTAAATTACATCAACAATTACAAACAACCTTTATTTATGTTACTCACGATCAAGTTGAAGCTATGACTTTAGGAACTCGTGTTGTGGTTATGAAACTTGGAGTTATCCAACAAATTGATACTCCACAAAATCTTTATGAATTCCCAGAGAATAAATTTGTTGCTGGTTTTATCGGAACTCCGCAAATGAATTTCTTTGAAGCAACTCTTGAACGTAAAAAGGACGATGTTATTGTTAAATTTGATTATTCTAATGAAATTTTACATGTTCCATTTAATGATTTACTTAAAGTGAGACCAAAATACCTTCATGGAAAAGATCATGTTTGGGTAGGCTTACGTTGCGAAGATATTTCTTTGAATCAAGATGTTGTCAAAACAAGTAAAAATAAGATGAAAATAAAAGTCTCTCATTTCGAAGAATTAGGTAATGAAACATTAGTTTATGGTGATTTAAATATGGAAGGTAACGGATTCGATGAATCTTCAACAAGAGTTATCGTTAAATCTTATCACAATACTATCGCTTTAAAACCTGGTGATGTGATCGAGGCTGCTTTCGACATGAAAAAAGCACATTTCTTTAATAAAGAAAATGAGAAGACTATCTTACCAAGAATTCCTTATGAAAATGTCTTTGATTGCGATATTAAAGACAATGTTGCTTCGTTCCTTAATTTAAATTTAAAACTTCCAAAAGCTTTAAGTGTTAAGGATGTAAATGATGCAGAATTATTCGTTCCAACCAATGCAATTACTTTCGACGGAAAAATTCCGGCTGAAGTAGAAAAAACAGAAGAAGTAAACGGAACAAAAATTTGTTATTTAAAAATTGAAGATCGCACATTCTTTGTCATTGTTAATAAAGAATATGAGAAGGGGACTATAGTTAAACTAAATTTTGATTTTAAGAAGATTTTAATTAAGAAAAACGATGTCGACTTTATTAAACCTCTATTTGAAAAAGATGTTTTTCTCGGTAGTTTTACAAATCTTAACAACAGCAAAAATGCTGTTAAGAGCATTCTGAATTTAAAGAAAAATCTTCTCGATGAAAAAATTAAAAATTTAACGCATGAAATGAATATAAAATTATTGGACTTTGGTGTAAGCGATTATCTTTACAAGACGTATAAAGAAGAATATATCGAAAGATTAAAAGCTAATAAACAAGAAAGGTCTTCATCAATTACTTCGCACGACCTTAGTAAAGAAGGCAAGAAGAAAGTAGAAGAAAAATATTTAGAGAGCAATATAAAAGCTAAGGCTGATTATGATGAAAAAATTGCCTATTTAAATAGTAAAAAAGTTCTTAACGACGGCAAAGGAAATTCGAATGAAATTGTAAAGATTAAGGATGAATATGCTTCAAAGATCGATTCGTTAACTAAAAATTATGAAGAATATAAGGCCATGACTATAGAAAGCGCTAAAAAATTAGCTTCTGAAGCAAAAGCTGAAGAGATAAAACTTAAAACAAATTTACTCTCTGCAAAAACCGCTTTAAGTGCAAAACTTAAAGAAAAATTAGCAAATATTAATGCTAAATATGGAAACGATAAGGAAAAAGAAACTGTTAAAAAAGCAGCTATTAATGAAGCGAAAACTAATTATGATAAGGAATTACAAAATATAACGCTTAATTCTAAATTATTCTACGCTTGCGTTAATGGAGAATATGTTAAAAGCAATATTGATATAAACAAAAAGATTATTCAAGCGTTGGGAGTTGCCGTTTTTAAAAGTAATTATCGTTATGAATTGAGTCACTATTCATATAGCATCGTGAATGATGGTGGGTTTAAAGCTCTTGTAATTGATAATCTTGACTATGGTAATGAAAAATTTGTGAAATGTTTAGTTTTTGGTCAAGAGATTTATGTAAGTGTTATGTCGCCAATTCAAGTTGGTTCGGAAATTCACTTAACATATTCACTTGAAGGTGTTCAAATTTACGAAAATAAATTTGACATCAGATTATATTAGGTTTTAAGAGTTTAACTAAAACTCTTTAAATAAATTTAAAAAAACGATATAGGAGGTTAAAAATTAACTATGAAAAAAAATCGTTTATTAATGGTTGCTATGACGGCTTTAACTGTTGGTGCTTTAGTTGCTTGTGGTGGTAACGGAGATACACCTGAAGATCCAGGAACTGACGAACCAAACACATCAGAAGTTCCAACCGAAGCGGGAAAAGTTACTTTCTACTTCACACTTTCTGATAAGAGCGTTGCTCTTGATAGCTATGCAAGCTACTACTTAACTGGTGGTTTTATTGGGTTTGCTACTGGTACTGATGCTTATGAAATGCAAAAAAATGGCGATACTAACATTTATTATTGCATCGTTGATGTCCCTGATACTTCAAAGACTCAAGGAAATGAATATCAAATCGTTAAAGGCTATAATTCATCAAGCAATATGGCTGCTTCGAAACTTGGTTTACAATGGGTCGATGCCTATAAGAGTGATGAAGAATTAGCTCTTGAAGCTTTGAAAAATTTGACTTTTGAATTTAAAGCTGGTGATGCAAAGGTCGATCTTGGAACTCACACTTTCTCAACTGCTGTTAGTGCTCCATCAAAACCACTTGCAAATTACACCTTATCATTTAAATTCAAAGCAAGTGTTCCTGAATACGCTACTCCTTATGTTTTCGGTAGTTTCAGTGGTTGGAGAACTCCAAATGGTGAAGATACTGATGAAAATAAGGCTAAAATGGCTGAAGGTAGATTAACTACTGTTGATCCAGAAAGAAAAGTTTGGACCAAGAAACTTGACGTAATTTATGCAGATAATTACGTCTTTAAATTACTTGTTGAATACAGTTCAGCAACTTTAAACGTTACTTGGAACGCTGTTGATGAAACACAAGATAATACCCCATTTACAATCTATCAAAGCGACGGAGATAATTACACACTTGATATGGGTGAATTTACAATGGATTTTGATAAGAAATTACCAGATCCAACTAAAGTTGTTAAAGTAGATTATGTTTTTGTTAATAGTGGAACAGCTGCCTTACCAGAAGGTGTTGAACCAGGTCTTTGTGGCGATTTCTTAAGTTGGACATATACCGCTATGACTCATTTAGATGATGGAACTTGGGCATTAAGCGCATATCAAACAACTATTGCTGAACATCAATTAGGTGTTATCAATATGAAAGAAGGCGCAACAAACTGGGCTGGCTCAATTACAGCCGAGGGAGGTAATAACCTTTATTTCACACTTACTGCAGAATCAAAGAAAGTTATTATCACTGGTGATTATTCAAAGTTAGGTGGTGCTGAAAAATCTGTTGGCACTATTGTTGTTGAGTAGTTGATTTGTAGTAATTTGTTAGTAAATACAAAGTATTTATTTAAGGGAGGCCATTCCTCCCTTAAATTTTCAGTAAAAAATTATGAAAAAAAACACAAAAATTGTTGCCTTATTATCAGCTTTAGGCGTACTAAGTATGCTTTTTGGATGCAATGGGAGCAATGGTGGCAATGACGAGCCAATATATGATGACTTAATTGCACCTCCAACTTATAAAGAAGACAGTGTTTCTATCCATTACTATCGAAAAGATAGAAGTTTTGAAAAATGGGCATTATGGCTTTGGGATTATCCTGCAGGCGAAGGAGTTCAATATGATTTCAATGGTATTGACGAATACGGAGCTGTTGCAGCTTATCCTTTATCAACATGGTCTGAAAATATTTTAAAAGATGGCTTAGGATTTATTGTAAAAGGAAAAGAGCTAAGTGATTGGACAAAAGATTTCGATGGCGATCGTATAATCGATTTTTCAAAGTTTGAGAAAGATTCTAATAATATTTATAACGTTTATATTGAAAGTGGAAAAGGTGAAATATACACCAATAGTGAAAAAGTTGCTGCAGATGCTATTATTTCTGCTGAATTTACTGACTCTTCAACAATTAAGTTTAGTGTAAATAACGACTTTGAGTCATACAAAATATATGAGAATGATAAAGTAATTAAAGAAGGAAATGCTACAAATAACGCAAAAACAATAGAGTATCGCTTAACTGATCATGAAGCATCATTTGATTATGCTTATAAAGCAGAAGTGAAATTTAAGCTTTCACAAAAAACAATTTCTTCGATTATATCTACCAAGTCTTTATATAAAACTACGGATTTTGAAAAAAAATACACATATACCGGCAATGATTTAGGCGTTACATATACTGCTGAAAAATCAACTTTTAAAGTATGGTCACCAGTTTCTAGCGAAGTTCAAGTAAATATTTATGATAACGGAACACCAAAAAGTTTAGATGCAAGCAAGGGAAACGATGATATTAAGTCTTTTATGATGAATAAAGGAAGCAATGGTGTTTTTTCAACGATTATTGAAGAAGATATAGCAGGGAAATATTATACATATACTGTTAAAAACTCTTCATACCCTGATGGAAAGGAAATTGTTGATCCATATGCAAAATCATGTGGAGTGAATGGTTTACGAGGTCAAATTGTTGATTTTACGAAAACAAATCCTGAAAATTGGAATGAATCAACCCCTCATGCGATTGATCGTAAGGCTCTAACTGTTTATGAAACACATATTTGTGATATAACTAGCGATTCATCTTGGGGTGGTACCGAAACAAATGCAAAATTATTTAATGGTGCATATGAAGAAAATACTAAATATTCTTCTGATGGTGTAAATTTTGTAACTACAGGCTTTGATCACATTAAGGAATTAGGAGTTAATGCTGTGCAATTTATTCCGATTTTTGATCAAGCAAATGATGAAATCAATAAAAGTTTTAATTGGGGTTATAATCCTCTTAATTATAACTGTTTGGAAGGTTCTTTTTCATCAAATCCTTATGATGGTTACGTTAGAATTAAAGAATTCAAAAACCTTGTTAAAGCTTATAACAAAGCTGGAATCAATATTATTATGGATGTTGTTTACAACCATGTTAATTCAGCAGCTGGATCAAATTTCGATGTATTAATGCCTGGATACTATTATAGATATAATGCAAATGGTGGATATTCTAATGGTTCTGGTTGTGGAAACGAAACGGCAAGCGAGATGCCAATGTTTAGAAAATTTATGATTGATAGTGCGATGTTTTGGGCAAAAGAGTATAAATTGGGTGGTTTTAGGTTCGATTTAATGGGCTTACATGATTTAGAAACAATGAAGCAACTTACTTCTTCTTGCAAGGAAATTAACTCATCAATTGCAATTTATGGTGAACCTTGGACTGGTGGAACTTCAACCCTTAGTGGAAGTTTAAGCGCAAAACAATTAAATGGAAATAATTACGTTGGGTATGGACAATTTAATGACCAAATGCGTGATGCGTTGATTAAGGGTGGATTAAATGGTCCAACATCAATAGGGTGGGTCGACAATAATACTTCAGCCATTAGCTCTTCAGATGTTAATCGATTAACTAATGGAATAAAAGGAATTACTTCTAATGAAGAGACTGATGTAAATAAAAAAGTTTATATTACTGATCCTGACAAGACAACAAATTATGTTACGTGTCATGATAATTACACCTTAAACGATCGATTCTTAGCAACACAAAAATTTGGTCGTGGTGGTGATTTGTTAAAGAAGATGAATGTTCTTGCGAACTCGGTTGTTTTTACTTCACAAGGAACAACTTTCATGCTTGCAGGAGAAGAATTTTTGAGAACAAAGAACGGCAATAGTAACTCATACAATGCATCATACTCAGTAAATGCTCTTAAATATAATTTAAAGGCAAGGAACATTGATATGGTTAAAAACTATCAAAAATTAATTAGTTTAAAACAAAATCTTGATGGACTCCATCTTGATAAATCAATGAATCAAAACCTAAATGTAAGTTTAAATAGCAATTTTAATACGCTTGATTATGTTGTAAAAGATTCTAAAAACAATAAAGAATATCGCATTATTCATACTAATGGCTATAAAACTAGTGAGTTAGCAAAACTTAATCTTGATGGCTACACTTTATATTTAGATACCATAAATCCAGAAAAAGAACTTACTTCAAGCACTCAGTTGGAGGCTTATGAAACGTTGATTGCTTACAAGTAACTAGCATATTTTAAGGAAATAAATTATTATAAAATGATGAGAAACAAAAGAGTTTTACTGTTGTCATTTAGTTTATTATTTTTGACAAATTGTTCAAATCCAATTCCTAGCGACTTAAAAGCTTTTTTGGATCCGGTTTCTTTTAATTATGCTTATGACAATATCGACTCAGGGAGTATAATTTCAACTTATCAAGAATTTGATAATAAAGATAATTTACTAGGCGAGGAATCGATAAAACTATCGTTTAGCAAGACAATCGATGATAAAGACTATTACATTCATTACTTATACAATTATCGTGGTAACAAAATAGTCGATAATCGCGCTTCCTACGAAACAATAATGACTTATGACTCTATTAATTTGAATTACTCATATAAAGAAGTTATTAATGGTGCTGACCCTCTAGTTTCTAGTATTCCTTCATCTAAAGCTTATGAATATTTTGTTTCGATTTTTTATACAAATGAATCAACATTCAAGTATGGTGGCTATTATTATGGAGATTATTTTAGTGCAAATTCACATAATCCAAATTTCACATACAAAATAAGCGATGACAACTTAATTTTTAAGGCAGATGATGAAAATTATGTAGAAGGCGCTTATTCTTCGCAAACTTTATGTATTGA
>Ga0172377_10002801_pt1 | contig 17915 bp, 17 predicted proteins | sample Pumphouse3metaG_FD_119749 | JGI IMG/M metagenome (GOLD analysis project Ga0172377, IMG submission 119749) | Leachate microbial communities from a municipal landfill in Southern Ontario, Canada - Pumphouse #3 metaG | ecosystem: Engineered > Solid waste > Landfill > Unclassified | place: Canada...
CATCCAAGCTTTAGAAGCATATGTAAGCCGCTTTTTATTGAGCCAAAAATAGATAAAAAAAGTTACAGGCAAAAAAGCAAATATAAATACATAGCTGTTAAAAAGCAAATAATTCCTTTAAGTAATTAAATCAATCTATCTTAATGATACTTATCATTTAATTAAATATTTTTTTACGTTATAATAAATTTATTATAGCATTTTTTTATTTTAATATAGATTTAATCTTGCTGAATAGCATGTTTTATAAAAAACAAATATTTTTTAATTATTTCATTTTTGTCAAATTTTTTCGTATATTTATCAGTTATCTCTGGATAGCGCGCAAGTGCTAAATCTATTTTTTTTGTCAAATCATCTGAATCGTTTACTTTGGCTAAAAATTCTTTAAGCTCATCAACCAATATCTCTCTTGGGCCTGTATCGCAGTCTGTACTTACAACAGGTGTTTTCAATATCAGACTTTCAACAATAACCCTAGGAAGCCCTTCTCTCTCAGAACTCATGACAAGCGTTTTTGCATTTTTTATAAAAGGATACGGATTTACAGCAAATGGTTGAAATATAATTCTCTCTTTTGTGATCCCTAAGCGTTTGATCAATTCTAATATTTGTTTGTTTTCTTCTGTTCCCAAAAGCAATAATTTTATTTTTTTATTTTTTATTTTAGAAAAGGCTTCCAGTAAAATATCTTGTCTTTTCCTTTTGAAATCTGAGCCAATCTGGATTAAATATTCTTCGTTAGGCAATACTGATGTCTCATTTGATAAATCTATAATCCTTTCAAGATCAAAAGGATTATAGATAGTTTGGATATTTTTCGGATGTATAAAACTTAATAGATTGTTTTCAGTATCTTTTGAAATTGTGATCAAATTTTGATTATCAAAAATCTTTTTATATAAGTTTTTTCTTTTTTTATATCTTAATAATGACCTTTCTTTAAATGATTGCAATTCTTGGGCAATATCAACTCTCATATAATAAATCTTTGGAAGATCTATAAATCTCAAAACTTTTGCGGTAGCTTCCATGTGTGATATAACAATATCAATCTGTAGCTCTTTTAATAGTTTATTTAGTTTTTTTGAAAGCAGATAATCACCCAATATATCTAATTGTTTATATATTTTTCTCTTTTTACAGAGCGAAAATGTTTTAATATCATTTACTTCATATGCTCTCTTGTTTTCTAATAAAATCAAATAATTATCAACCTTATCACTAGTGCTTCTGATTAAATCTATTGTACTTCTCTGCCCTCCGCCTGCTCCTAAATTAACAATAAAATGTGCTATTTTCATATGTTCTCTTTTAATAATTGCTCTAATTTCTTATAAATATTTTGCTTGCCAAATTTTTCTACAATATGGTCTTCTATTTTAATATTTTCATCCAATGCTTCATCTATTTTTTGCGCCAATAGTTTTGGATTATCCATTAGGACAAGCCATCTTGACAATTTATCCACCAAAACCTCTGCCGGACCGGTTGGACAATCTGTGCTGACTACAGGCGTTCCCAAGCTCAGAGACTCAACTACTACTCTTGGCAATCCTTCTCTGTCGGATGCAAGAACCAATAACTTGGCATTTTTGATATATTTATAAGGATTTTGTTGAAATCCTAAAATTATAACTTTTTTTTCAAGACCTCTTTCTTTTATCATGCTAATAAGTTTTGGATGCGGGGTCGCTAAAATTACAAGCTTTATATTATGTTTTATTAACTTGAACGCATCTAAAAGCACATCATATCTTTTTTGTTTTTTGAATGCCGATGAGGAAATAATATAGTCATAATCAAGTTCTATCGGATCATTGCCTTTTTGCCTAATTTCATCAATATCAAAAGGATTATATATTACTTCTGCAAATTTATATCTAATGTCCAGCTCATCGAAATCTTTTATCATGGCCTTTGATACAGTGATAATCTTTTCACCTTCATACAAATATCTATATAGTTTTAATTTTTTTGCAGCTCTTCTTTCGCTAAACTTTTCAAGTTCGGCTTTATAGGACATATGAATCACAAAATATTTATTTGGATGTTTTATAAGCTTAACTACTCTATCTGCTCTTGGCAAATGTGAAAAAATAATATCAAATTTTTCAAATTGCTTCATTTTCGATTCTAGAATTTTAGCATATATATAGTCCCCTATTTTGCCCAGGAATTTAAAGGTATCTCTTCGCTTTGTCAATGCAATAATTGGAAATTTATAATTATCAACGTCATAGATTTTTACATTCTCTATTAAAAACAATACAACATTATGACCATTCTCAAAAAGTATTTTTGCTCTATTTAAAACAGATTTTTCAGCACCATTACCTCCTAGGTCTGTTACTACGATTGCAATATTTTTAGATTTCATTTTTCCCCTTTTGTCGTTGTTATGATCATTTAAATTTATTACAAATATGGTTGGATTTTCTCTGCTAAATAATCAATAGGAAGTTTTTCTATATATTTAAAATCAAATTTATCCAAATTTGCATTTAACAAATCACTACCTATCGAAAGCCTAACTATTCTTTGATTGCTGCTAAGACGTCTCAAATATTTTTTATATTTTTCATATTTCTTTCCTTTTTGCACTTTTTTAGGATACAAAGCAAAAACAGGTTTTTGGAAACACAACGACTCAGTTATCATTGATTCGCTTTCTTCTGTAACAAAAATAGCAGATCCGAGCTCAAGATATAATTGAACCACTCTTTCAGGATTTTCGCCAAAATATACGCTATATGCCATATCATCCCTATAGTCTGCAAAAAACCTTTTTAATAACTTTTCGTTTTTTTCGCCAGTTCTTCTGGAAGTTGTTATTAGCGCTTTTACTTTATGTTTTTTCACTAAAGACATAAAATTATTAACTAAATTTTTATAATCATTTTCTGTGTAGATATGTCCTTCTCCGTCACCGCCGATAAGCAGAACAAAGTATTTTTGATTTTTATCTATATTTTTCTCATTGCAAAACTTTTCTACTCTCTGTGGCAAATCTTCAGAACCTATTTGTGTTGGTGCTATTTCCATCTTTATACTATTTTTCAAATCTGGTTCGAATATGCTTACAACAAGAGAAAAATACTTTGGATCGACCCCCCTTAGGGAGCTGCAATATATATTTTTTGCATTTAATACCTTGCTAAGCCATACATTGAGAAACAATGTATCGCCACCCGATGAAATGATCAAGTCTATTTTGGCATCAGGTTTATGATAATTTTTATAAAAACATCTTATAAACAAATCATTTAATATCAGCTTGCTTGAAAAGAGATCGTGTTTTAATATAAATTTCAAAATTAACAAAAATAACTTTGCTCTAATCTTCACATTTAATTCAATAATTTCTACGTTATTGTTTTTTTTAATCGCTTCAATGACACCGTTGCTAACCGAAATGTGACCACTTTTCCCGTCGGTAATTTTTAATATTTTTAATGCCATATACGTTTACCGATTTTTTTATAAGTTATCATTTACTAACTCCTCTCTTGCCGGTTTTCAGCTTTAACATAAATGCCAAAAAATTATCCTTTCCACTAATAGTAATGCGGGTAATTTCAAATAAATTACAATTTTTCAAATCCATAATCCCGGTTTTTGTTGTAACTGCATTTGTGTATCCACAATTTTTAACGTCCAAAACATCACTGTTTTTATATAGTCCAAACGGATAAGCAAAGCTATCGCATATTATATTAAATTCTTTTTCTATCAAATCTTTTGATTTGCAAATCTCTTTATGACTTTCATCATTTCCCAAAGTAGAAAGATTTGCATGTGTTATGGTATGGGCACCAATTTCAATTAAACCGCTTTCTATCAATTCTCTAACATTATCGTCGCTCAACTTTGGCTCATCTTTTAATCCTGCACCTTCGTTTTTGCTCTTTCGATATCCGGACCAATCACGATCATGTCTGTCATTTACAAGATATATTGTTGCTTTGAAATTATATTTTTTTAGTATCGGCAAGGCATTTGTCAAATTATCCCGATACCCGTCATCAAAAGTAATTATTACACTTTTTTCAGGCAATTTGTCTTTATTTGCTATTGCTTCTGCCATAGTAAAAGAATGCCATCCTTTTTCACTCAAATATTTTATTTGCTTTTCAAACATACCAGGAGGCACCCTTAATGAATTAAATTTTTTTCCGGCGATCTGATCCCTTATCATATGATACATGAGAATTCTCGGATATTTATAATCAGTACTTCTTCTCCACCATACATAGCGATATGAAAACCATGCCACAATCATAAGCATCAAAACAATAAACCAGATCATTTATAAAATTCCCTTATAAACTTTCAATGTTTTTTCTACCATTTGCCCTAAAGAAAAGTTATCTGTTATATATTTGTATCCATCAAATTTTAAATCTTTAGATTCTATTATTTTAATAGCCAATTCATTTACGTCTCCAACATTGATCAAATACCCGTTTATACCGTCTTTTATTATATCCTTGACTCCTCCATGATTTGTCGCAATTACTGGAGTATTCATAGCGATAGCTTCTGCTACACTTCTACCAAAACTCTCAGGTTTTTTGGATGCACTTACCACCACATTACTCAGCATATAAATTTCAGCGACTTTGATTTGCGACCCTGCAAAAATCACCTCATCATCCAAATGCAACGCTTGCAGCAAATCTTTTAAACTCTCAAAATAATTTTGTTTGTCTCTATGAACACCGCCGACAATGAGTGCCTTAATTTGCGGCATTGTCTCTTTTGCAATAGCTATAGCATGAATAAATGTTTCAAGATCTTTAAGCTGGGTTATTCGCCCAACTGTTGATACAATAAATTTATCATCCAAATCATATTGTTTTTTAAAATCAGTAATAAATTGTTTATCTAGATTGTTTGGATTAAATAATTTTAAATCTATGCCTCTTGGAATAACGGTAATTTTTTCCTCTTGGGTATGATAATGTTTTTGTATATATTCCTTAATACTGTTGCTGACACATATAACTGCATCTGCTTTTGCCATAATACTGCTATAAAAATTAACTGAATTGAATCCATGTACGGTACTTACGATTTTGATATCCAATCCTCTTTTGGCAAAAAAGCAAAGCCATGCTGGCACACGGCTGCGCACATGAACAATATCAGGCTTGAGATCTTGCAATACTTTGCGTAATTGATAAACTTTCCGTGGTGCAATAAATGGATTTTTTTTGCATACATCAAGTTTTATGTGTCTGCCTCCGTCTGCTTCAATTTGCGATACCAACCTGCCGCCGCAGCTAATAACGATGCTTTCATGACCAAGCTTAACAAACTCACGGCTAAGCTCCACTGTACCACGCTCTACACCCCCTTCGTTTAACTCTGGTAATATCTGTACAATTTTCATAAGTCTAAACCTTTTAGATATTGCGTAAAATCTATCTTTTTATTTTTATTTATTATTTTACCGTCAAAAATATGCAGATATCCATCAGTTTCTAATTTTGATATAAAACTTGTAAATTTATTTGTACCTTTATTAACGAAAGGCAACACTACTACATTTGATTTGCCGTAAGATATAGCCTCGCTTATCATAGATGTACTGTCGCTTGTGATAAAAATGGTTTCACAATTTTCCAAAAAATCCGGTATGGGATTAATGGGATTTTCGGAATATATCACCTCATAGTCAAATTTATAGTTCTTGCAAAGCTCCTCAATCTCAATTGAAGTTCTTGGCGATGTAGTAATCGCTATTTTATGGTCTTTATAATGCGAAATTATAAAGTCAAGCTGTTCTTTTAATCTTTTTACGTCCATTTTAAATACGCTGTTGTTGCCGCCTATAACAATTCCTATTGATCTTTTATTTGGTTTATATAATCCCAATGGTTTAATATGGGAAAAATTTGCAGGGATCTCTATGATATTTGAATGTCTTGGCGGATTGTCATGAGTTTGTGCGAAGATAACATCAAAATCATATTTATATCCCCGCGGCAGCATCATGGAAATAGACTTGATGCCTAGTTTTTTTGCTACTGTTTTAGCGGCATAGTATGTCCCTGAGCCTGCACAGACTACCAAGTCATACTTGACTCGAGACCCTGAAACAGGTTCAGGGCGACAAACTGAGTCATTCTGAACTCGTTTCAGAATCTCATTTTGAATAAATATCAATATGGTATATAAACCAACCTTATCAAGCATATATGAGAGTAATTTAAAAAATTTATTTTTAAACTTAATCTCTAAAATGTCATATTCTTTGTCAATATAAAAACAAAAAGCTATCGATTGATTTAAGTGACCCTTTTTGCCGTCACTGACAATGAGCGCTTTTTTCAATTCTTCCACCTATTATGCATCCAAAACCATTGTTCAGGCGCTCTTAATATCATCTCCTCTAAAGCTCGATTATAACGCAAGGTCATAGCCTTCATCTTCTCTTTTTCATCTTCTATTTCGCTTGCAGTATACTCAAGAGGCGGTTCTATATACATTCTGTAACATCCTCGTTTTTCTCTGACGACATATGTAGGCACAATAAGAGGGTCAAATTTTAATTTCAGTGCAGCCGTAGATAAAGTGGTACTGGCTTTTTGTCCGAAAAAATCTATTTTGGCACTATGTGTTCCGCTTGTTTTTTGGTCTATAAGCATACCTATGGTTTCTCTATTTTTTAGAGCTTTTGCCATTGAGATCATTGCCTTCTTTTTATATGCGGCCCTATTGCCGTATTTACTGCGAAACGGTATAGTAATATTTTTATCAATGATCTTATTGGTTCCCTCTCTTCCTATGACCAAAAACGGCAAACCATGTTTTGAGATAAAATGCGCCAAAAGCTCCCAGTTGGAAAAATGAGCAGTAAAAAGTATAACACCTTTTTTGCTGCTGCCGATCTGGGCTATTTTTTCCTTGGCTTCATCGAAATTTATGATAGCGTTATCAATGTCAAATCTATCAACAAACATCAAAAGTATCTCGGCAACACTTTGTGAAAGATTGTCATATACTTTTTTTGCAAACCTATCTATCTCATTTTTGCTCGACAGAGGAAACACATTTTTAAGATTTCTATATACTAATTTTCGTCGTTTTGGTAATATGTAATACAAAACAATTGCCATAGCTTTGACTATACCGTATATCAAGCTTTTTGGCATCCAACTCGCACACCAAAGCAAAAACTTAACTATGAAATATTCTATATTTTCTCTCATACATTTCCATTTAAATACATTGTGCTAATTATATCGCAATACTCTAAAAACGCACTCCATAAAGCTTAATGTGCTATAATCACAATACTTTAAAATAATACAAAAGGTATCCATGGTAGGTATTGTAAATTACAATATGGGCAATCTTGCCTCCGTCATAAATGCATTTGCCAAACTCGGTATTGATGCTCAGATACAAAGCGACCCTGATAAGATAGCACAATACGACAGACTTTTACTTCCAGGCGTTGGTGCATTTGGTGATGCCATGGAGCATCTAAAAAGCAATGGGATGGATAAGGCCGTGCTGGAATTTGCAGCTAGCGGCAAACCGCTTTTAGGAATTTGCCTGGGTATGCAATTATTATTTGACAACAGTGAAGAGTTTGGCGCTCACAAAGGCTTAAGTTTAATAGACGGCACAGTAGTCAAATTTGATGAAACGAAATTTGACCACCCTCTCAAAGTTCCGCATATGGGATGGAATGAGATGTTCGTGCAACGTGATACCCCTATTTTCAATGAAATGCCAAAAGATTTCTATCTCTATTTTGTTCACTCATATCATGTAGTTTGTGATGATAAATACGCTATTGGCAAAACTCATTATGGATACGAATTCGTAAGCAGTGTGCAAAAAGATAATATATACGGCATACAGCCGCATCCGGAAAAAAGCCATGACAATGGACTTAAGATTTTAACAAATTTTGCAAAATTATAAACAAGGAAAAAAATGACGATACTACCGGCCATAGATCTAAAAGATGGCAAAGCAGTAAGACTAAACAAAGGGCTTATGGAGAGTGCAAAAATATATAGCGATGAACCATGGCAGGTTGCCGCACATTTTGAAAAGTTGGGCAGCGAGTGGGTCCATTTGGTTGATCTAAACGGCGCATTCGCTGGATCGCCTCAAAATCTTGAGCAGATAAAAAAGATAAGAGCAAATTGCAATCTAAAACTAGAGCTTGGCGGCGGTATCCGAGATGAAGAGACCATCAAGATGTATCTTGATCTTGGTGTTGATAGACTTATCCTTGGATCTATTGCTCTCAAAAATCCATCGTTTGTCAAAGAAATGGCTTCTCGCTATCCCATTGTTGTAGGTATAGATGCAATAGATGGAATGGTAGCTGTTGAGGGCTGGGCGGAAGTAAGCGATATGAAAGCTACTGATCTTGCAAGGGAGTTTGCCAATGCCGGAGTTCAAGCTATCATCTGCACGGATGTCGGAAGAGACGGCATGATGAGCGGAGTGAATGTTGATTTTACTTTAGCCGTAAAAGAAGCGAGCGGATTAGAAACTATAGCAAGCGGTGGGCTTAGAGACATGGAAGATATTCGTAGATTGGTGGAAGCCGGAATTGACGGAACAATAGTAGGTAAAGCTTTTTATGAAGGCACATTGGATCTAAAAGAGGCATTTGAGTTAGTGGCAAAAAGAGTGTGTGAGCAGTGAATAGAGTGTGTTCATCATTTGCACTAGATACGGAATCTATAAAATTAAAGAGTGGATCCCTGTCTTTGCGAGGATGTCAGATAAAGCAACAAATAATAAGGAAATAAATGAAAGAAGAGTATTTTGAACTGATAATAACAGCAGATGAACAATACATAGATGCATTATCAGATGCGGTAAGTATGTTGTGTGATGATGGGCTGGAGATAGACAAAAATCAAATCATAGTCAGAAGCGAAAACGACCTCTCAGATCTGCAAACGCAACTAGAAGAGATAACAGCTCCGCTAAAGATAAATATAAATTTTACTCTTGCCAAAAAAGCAAACAGCGATTGGATGGGACAATATCAAGCTTCAATCGAACCTATAGAAGCCGGAGAGTTTTATATATTTCCTAGTTGGCACGAACCAAAAGCTGACAAGATCAATATCACTATAGACCCTGCTTTGGCATTTGGTTCAGGCCATCATGCTACAACTGCTAGCTGCCTAGAAATGATAAGCAAATACGTCAAACCAAATGACAGTATTATAGACGTAGGATGCGGCAGCGGAATACTAGGACTTGCTTGTAAGAAAAAAGGCGCATTAAGCGTAGATCTATGTGATACTGACCCACTAGCAGTAGAAAGTTGCAAAGAAAATTTTCAAATCAATAATGAAACTTATGATGCCATCTGGGAAGGCTCTGCCAATAATGCATCGAAAGAATATGATGTAACAATAGCAAATATCATTGCCGATGTTTTAGTGATGATTGCAAAAGACTTAAAGAAAATAACTAAACCTGGGGGCTTATTAATTCTTTCGGGAATTTTAGATAAAAAAGAGGCTCTAGTTACTGAAGCATACAATGATTTGAAACCAATAAACAGAAAATTAAAGGATGAATGGGTAACTTTAGTTTACCAAAAGGAAATAGATGTCAAATAATATGAATAATAAAAATCAAAATAACGATAATAATAATAATTTTTTTAATAATAATCCGCTTCTTGTTTTTGCTATTTTTGCAATAGTAATAATACTTATTTTTAAATCTTTTGTAGGCGGCAATGGTGATGCTCCAGGCGTTGGAACTATTCTTAATAATGGAGTAGCACAAACCAAACAAGTCAAATACTCAGATGTAAAAGATGCCATTAAAAGTGGCAAAATTCAAAGTGTTAAAATAACACCGACGAACATAGAGGCTATCGGCACTGAAGGCGGAAAACAGATAAGATATGTCGCTCAACTTGTACCTACAGGAGACAAGGAACTTATCCCGTTGCTGGAGGAAAAAAAGGTTAACTACGAAGGCATAATGGGCGGCGGTTTTTTCTCTGAACTCTTTAGTATGCTATTGCCGATTTTAATCTTTTTTGGTATTTGGATGTTTTTAGCCAAACGCATGAGTAAAAATATGGGTGGAGGAATACTAGGTGTTGGCAAAACCGGCAAATTAGTCAATTCTGAAAAACCGGAAACAAAATTTGATGATGTAGCGGGAGCTGAAGAGGCAAAAGAAGAAGTCAAAGAAATTGTTGATTTCTTAAAATATCCCGAAAGATATATAGAGCTAGGCGCCAAAATTCCAAAAGGGGTTTTGCTTGTAGGACCTCCTGGTACCGGCAAAACACTGCTTGCTAAAGCGGTAGCAGGAGAGGCTAGTGTTCCATTTTTTTCTGTAAGCGGTTCAAGCTTTATAGAGATGTTCGTTGGCGTTGGCGCAAGCAGAGTTAGAGATCTGTTTGAGCAAGCCAAAAAAGAAGCACCGTCTATCATATTTATCGATGAGATTGATGCGATAGGTAAAAGCCGTAACTCCGGCGGGCCAATGGGCGGGAATGACGAAAGAGAACAAACACTCAATCAGTTATTGGCAGAAATGGACGGCTTTGGGACAAATACTCCTGTAATTGTTCTTGCTGCTACAAATAGGCCTGAAGTACTTGACGCAGCATTATTACGTGCCGGCAGATTTGACAGACAAGTGCTTGTTGATAAGCCTGACTATGAAGGTAGACTAGCTATTCTTAATGTTCACATCAAAGATGTTAAGCTTGGCTCAAAAGTAGATTTGGCCATAGTTGCCAAAGCTACAGCAGGACTGGCTGGTGCAGATTTGGCAAACATAATCAACGAAGCAGCTCTTCTTGCAGGAAGAAATAACAAAAAAGAGATAGATCAAAGCGATCTTATGGAAGCAATTGAGAGAGCCTTCGTTGGACTTGAGAAAAAAAATAGAAAGATCAATGATCTTGAGAAAAAAATAGTTGCATATCATGAAAGCGGACATGCCCTTATAGCCGAGCTTACTCGTGGCGCCACTAGGGTTACTAAAGTCTCTATTATCCCTAGAGGTCTTGGGGCGCTTGGATATACTTTGCATCTTCCGGAAGAAGAAAATCGCTTCTTAAAACAAAAACATGAGCTTTTAGCTGAAATAGATGTGCTGCTTGCGGGTCGTGCGGCAGAAGATGTATTCTTAAAAGAGATCAGTACAGGAGCTGCAAATGATTTACAAAGAGCTACTGATATTCTAAAAGCAATGATTTCTGTATATGGCATGAGTGATGTAGCCGGCCTTATGGTTCTTGAAAAATCACAAGGCAGCACTTTTTTGGGTGGTGGACAAACGCTCAAAGACTATAGTGAAAAAACAGCCGAAGAGATTGACAATGCTGTAAAAAATATGCTCGATAAACATTATGGCATTGTAAAAGATAAACTTAACATATATGCCGAAGCAATAGAAGAGATGGTCAAAGTTCTTTTGGAAACAGAAGTCATTGAAGGACAAAAAGTCAGAGAGATTATCAAGGCATATGAAGAACAAAAAGGACTTCCTAGCCTGCTCGCCCATCCTGATGAGGACAAACCGGCATCATGAAGCCAAGATTAGCTTACATATTACCAAATTTTTTTACTGCATCAAGTATATTTTTGGGTATGTTGAGCATCACAAAGGCTAGTCAAGGTGAATTTAGTATCGCTTCGTGGCTAATTATGATAGCAATGATTTTTGACGGTTTAGATGGCCGTATAGCAAGAGCTACAAAAACTATGAGCAATTTTGGAGCAGAATTTGACTCTTTAGCTGACATAGTAGCTTTTGGAGTGGCGCCTGCAATGCTTATATTCTTTTTTGCAGGAGACGATTTTGGCAAATTTGGTTTTTTGGTATCTGCGCTTTATGTAATATTTGGTGCTTTGAGACTTGCAAGATTCAATAGCACATTGGCTATTTCTGATCCGTCTGTTTTTATAGGCCTTCCCATTCCGGCTGCTGCATCTCTTGTAGCTATGGGGGTTTTGTTTGTTTTAAATTATGGATATGAATCTTATAAAGTTTTGTTTTTGGCCATAATGCTCCTTGTTGGAGTACTAATGGTAAGTCATATACGATATCCTTCACCAAAAAAAATAAAGATAAACCACCGCTTTTTTTATAGACTTTTAGTTGTATTAACCATAATAGCATCTATGCTATACATATACAGCATAGAAGGGCTTGCACTGCTTGTTCTGGGTTACGTATTGTATGGCCCTATTCGCGCCTCATATTATCTTATTAAAAAACTTTTGGCATCATAATAAAAATAATATCAATTCCTTGATAGACTTTTTAGTAAATTGTTGCTAAAATGATTATAACGATCTATCAAAACTAAAATTTTTCTATACTATAAGTATGGTCTTATTTATATAAAGGATTTATTGAATGATAGAGTATAGCATAGTAAGTCATATTTTTCTCTCTCTTGTTATAGGCTTTATCATAGGGCTTCAAAGAGAATTAAATAATATTTATAGAAATAGAAAAGATTTAGCAGGCTCAAGAACATTTGCCCTTGTTGCTCTTTTGGGATATCTTGGTGCCTTTTTAAATGTCAATATATTCTTGGGTCTTATTGTATTAATAGGTGTAGGTTATTATATCAATGCCAAACAAGATGACCACAAAGGAATTACTACCGAAGTTGCTCTTATACTGACATATTTATTGGGAATTTTAATAGCAAAAGACCAAGTTCTTACAATATTTATTGCTGTTTTAATAGTATTTATTTTAAATATCAAAGATAAATTAGTTCAAATAGAGGAAAAAATAGACAAAGAAGAAGTTGATGCAACTGCTATTTTTCTCTTAATAACATTGACTGTTTTGCCAATTTTACCAAATGAAACTATTGATAAATGGGATTTGATAAATCCGTTCAAGCTATGGCTTTTTGTGGTTTTGGTCTCTTCTATATCTTTTGTTGGGTATATATTAAGCAAAAGATACAGCGATAAAGGAATTTATCTGACCGGTTTTCTTGGTGGACTTGTCTCATCGACAGCAACAACTGTAATATTCTCCAAAAGAAGTAAAGAAAACGAATCAATATCAAAAGAAACAGCTATCGGGATCGGACTTGCCAATTCTATGATGTTTTTTAGAGTCTTTTTCTGGGTCTTGCTTTTAAATATACCACTTGCAATGTTTATCATAGCGCCTTTTGTACTAGCATCATTTAGCGGATTTATATATCTCTATATTCTTTCAAAAGGAGGAGAAAAAATAACACAAAAAATTAATTTTACCAATCCATTTGATGTGTTTGAATCTATAAAATATGGTTTGCTTTTTGGGGCTGTTTTCATTGGTATTCAGCTTGGGTATGATTATTTCGGCAACAAAGGGGTCTATATAGTTTCTATAATTGCAGGTATTAGCGATGTTGATGCTGTCACAATAGCAATGAGTGAAATGAAAAATATAACCGCTTCAATTGCAGGACTCGGCATAATCATTGCTACTATATCCAATCAGATATCCAAGCTTATTTATAATTTTTTTATAGGAAGCAGAGAAAATTTCAGATACTTTGCTATTTTTAATACTATTACGATTTTAGTTTTATTGGGCAGCTACTCACTAGTTGCCCTTATAATGCAATAACCACTATGGCCAAGCAATAATTTGCTTTTTAAAAGTAAAAATTGACTATAATGGTTATAAAAAAGGAGGTTATTTTTGTCATTAGCCCTTGCACGCAAATATCGTCCTAATCTTTTTGAAGACCTAATAGGACAAGAGTCCATATCGCAAACTTTGTCTCTTGCCCTTGATTCCAAACGCCTATCACATGCATATCTATTTTCCGGACTTAGGGGTAGCGGAAAAACTTCTACTGCACGTATATTTGCCAAAGCTTTATTGTGTGAGAATGGAGAAACATCAACTCCTTGCAATAAATGTGCCAATTGCCTAATGGCAAATGAAAACCGCCATATGGATATTGTAGAGATGGATGCTGCGAGCAATCGCGGTATTGATGATATCAAAGAGCTTATAGAACATACAAAATATAGGCCTAGCAGCGGTAGATATAAAATATTTATCATAGACGAAGTACATATGCTCACTACTCAAGCACACAACGCCTTGCTAAAAACGCTTGAAGAACCGCCTAGTTTTGTAAAATTCATATTGGCTACTACTGATCCGCTCAAAATCCCAGCTACAATTCTTTCTAGAACACAGCATTTTAGATTTAAAAAAATCCCGGAAAAAATGATATTTAATCATTTGGAACATATATTAAATCTTGAAAATATAGAATATGAAAAAGAAGCGCTTGAGATAATCGCACGTACCGGTGCCGGGAGCCTTAGAGATTCATTGACTTTGCTTGATCAAGCTATCGTATATTCTAAAAATTTTGTAGATGTATCCACTATAACTCATATGCTGGGTATTATCGAACCGTCTCATCTCAAAAATCTTATTTCATCCATTCTTTTAAAAGATCATGATAGCGTTTTTGATTTTATAACTTTGGCTTCAGAGTATGAAACAGAGATGATATTAGATGAGCTTTCTCTTTATATCAAAGATTTGATGTTTGCTCAAGACAAAATACTCTCACCTCTTATTATAGAGAGATTTTTTCGTGTTATTGCCGGCTCTAAAGAGTTGCTAAAAATGGGGAGTGATGGAACCTTTGTGCTCTCTTTGACGTTTTTTAAAATGATGGAGTCTTTGGAGATTAGGGACATTGATACTCTTATTAAAAATTTAGAAAAAGAGCTTCACACTCTGCCAACAACATCAGTGCCACTGCAAACTTCGGCTACAGAGCAGCCCGCTTCTGCTATTGTAGCCACTAATGCGGTTCAGACGATACCTTCTATTTCCAAAAATGAGACAGCAAATACGACTAACTATCATAAAATATTTGAGCAATTGGTACAAAAAATATACGATAGAGATTATATGCTTGGCAGTTGTTTTGATAGAACGACTACTTTTAACCGATTTGAAGACGGAATTTTGTATTGGCATTCTAGCGCTAATGAGGAAGATAAAGATAGGCTCAGAGCCGGTTTTGGGGTTATTAAAAAATTAGCAAATGAGATTTTTGGCTCAAATATTCAGATCAAAAATCTGCCCATAGAGCCTGGTAAAACCCAAGAAAAAAAGACTCAAGAAGAGCAATCCGCATCCGATGAAATAAATAACACTGAGCCTCTATCAATACAAGAATGTCAAACAGGCTCCATGATAGAAGAGATCGAGATGTCGTCAAGCTCTTGTATGATGCCGGAAGCTGTCAATGAGGCCGGAAAAGAGAAAGATCCGTCATCATTGCTAGAAGAGCCAATGGTCAAAGAGGCTATTGAGCTTTTTAACCCCTCAAAAGTAAGGGTCATACAAAAAGTTTGACCTATTGCAGCATCAATTAATTATTAATTAACTTCTTTGTTATAGATATTGGAGAAAAAAATAATAATTCAAATAATGGCTCCATAATTGTCGTATCGGCATCTACTATCTTAAATGCTTTTGTCTCAAATATAATATTAGTTTTGTCATTATTTAACGCTACAGACACGCTCAAAGGAGAAAGTGTTCTAAGCATATTGGATATATTTTTATATGATTTATTGTCACGGCTTGGCATTAAGTTTGCATCATCTTCAGTTCTTGCATTCATTTGAATACTTAGCATTGAGAGGTTATTTCTATGAATCTGTTTGTTCCATTTCATAAGCCCGCCGGAAAACTCTAGTGCTGTCTTTTTAGAAACCAATGGATGTGGAGAAGCGTTGCGAATAGCCTCTAATAGCTTTAAAAAGGCATTCTTTCCACCCATTGCAATTGCATAACTATTGATTTGTTGTTCTAATTCTTCTTTGGACTCTTGTGATAGTTGCTTGATAGGATGGTACATTAAATGCCTTTGTTTGTTGTATTATATCTAATTAGTTTCTAGTTGTTGGCTATTAATTACCAACTATTTATTGCTGGTTGTCAATTTCCATAAAAGCTTGTGTTATGGTACGCTCGCCACTATCATAATACTTTATTTTCTTGGCTTCTATGCATCGGCCATTATTATCTAGAGTAAAAACTATGATTTGAAGCATAGATTTACAATGTTTTGGTACATCAAAGTACTCACCTATGCCAGTTAAAAAACGCTTAATAGGAGCTTTTGCATCCATACCTATAACACCATCACGGCATCCGCTTAGCCCAACATCGGTTACATAACAGCATCCTTGTATTATACTAAGATCATCGGTGCCAATATGGGTATGAGTGCCTAATATTGCGCTTACTTTATCTTTAAGTAAATGGAGGAGAACTTGCTTTTCACTTGTGGCTTCTGCGTGCATATCTATAACAATATGCTTTATCCCTTCTAATTGCAATTGCTGTATGGTTTCAGTAATAGCCGTAAATGGATTATCCACCATAGGCATAGCATAATGACCCATTAAGTTAATAATAGCAACTTGTGTATCTAATATCGCAGTACGCAAGATGCCGCTTCCTGGCATTGCCTGTGGATAATTAAGCGGACGAATAATAGAGTGCGTATCAAATAGAGATATGATCTCTTTTTTGTCAAAACTATGATTTCCTCCGGTCATCATATCTATACCACAGGCAAATAATTCATCAGCATTTTTGACGCTAAGTCCAAAGCCATGACTAGCATTTTCATAATTGGCTATCACAAAATCTATACCAAACTCTGATTTTAAATTTAGCAAATATTTAGCGATTATGTCCCTACCGGGTTTGCCTACAATATCACCGATAAAACCGATGGTCATTATAGTTCCTTATTTAGTTTTGCCGGCAAAAGGAAGCAAAGCGCTAGCCCAAGTAAGACCACCGCCAAAGGTATCTAATAGCATCAAGTCACCCTCTTTAAGTCTGCCTGATTCATAAATATCATTAATTGCTATAGGAATTGAAGCTGCAGAAGTATTACCATATTTTTGGACAGTTACTACAACTTGATCTTCGCTCATGCCAAGGGCATCACCAACTGCTTTTATTATGCGATAATTAGCTTGATGCGGCACAAAGTGAGGAATATCCGATGCTTTCAAATTGTTTGTTTCAAGTATCTCTATGACATCTTGTGTCAAAGTCTTGACAGCAAGCTTGAACGTCTCATTTCCCTTCATCTGTACAAAATTTAACTTTTCATCAATCATTTTTTGATTTGCAGGGTTTACGCTGCCAGGAGCTGGAGTAACCAAAAAATCCGCGTAAGTACCATCTGCGCTTGCATGAATATCAATAATAGATTCTTTTTTGTTTGGTGTAGCACTAATTACCGCTGCTCCGGCTCCATCACCAAATAAAATACAAGTACCACGATCTGTGTAATCCACAATAGACGAAAACTTTTCAGCTCCAATAATGAGAACATTTTTTTTCATTCCGGATTCTATAAAAGCTTTAGCTATCGAGAGAAGATATACAAAACCGCTACACGCTGCACTAATATCAAAGGCTTGAACATTGGTAATATCTAGTTTTTTTGAAATAATACAAGCAGTTGATGGCATATTAAAATAATCTGGTGTTACCGTAGCACACAATACCAGATCTATATCTTCTTTGGTAATACCAGAACGTTCAATAGCTAGGCTTGCAGCTTTAGCGCCCATATCACTAGTGCTTTCATTTTTGGCTGCTATACGTCTCTCTTTGATACCTGTACGTTTGACTATCCATTCATCGGTAGTATCTACCATTTTTTCAAGATCATTATTTGATAAAACCTTTTCTGGCACATAAGCTCCAATTGATCGCATTGCCGCATATTGTGCCATTGTATATCCTTTTGATTCTTGTAATTTAATGTTGTGGTTGTGTCATAAGTGATTCAATTACACTATTGACATTCGAATTGCTATAGCTAATTGCTTGAAAAATAGCATTTTTAATAGCTTTAG
>Ga0172377_10002802_pt1 | contig 17914 bp, 15 predicted proteins | sample Pumphouse3metaG_FD_119749 | JGI IMG/M metagenome (GOLD analysis project Ga0172377, IMG submission 119749) | Leachate microbial communities from a municipal landfill in Southern Ontario, Canada - Pumphouse #3 metaG | ecosystem: Engineered > Solid waste > Landfill > Unclassified | place: Canada...
ATCTTGCCCTTGAGAATGTCGCGGGTGATATCAGCATTTTCATCAGGAGTGCCGCCGGTGATTTCATCCTTTGTGCCGACAGGCAGGCCAAAATCTTCGGGACTGATCTGCATGGTGCGGTAGAAACCGTCCTTCAGTTCACATACAGTTGTGGGGGCGGAGGCTGAGATCTCGTCGAGTTTATCTTTGCCGTAAACGACAAGAGCGCGCCTCACGCCGAGAGATGATAGAACCTTTGCAATTGGCTCGACCAGGTACTCATCATAAACACCAAGCAGGAAAAACTCAGGTTTTGCCGGGTTTGTGAGTGGCCCGAGAATATTGAAAACAGTCCTGAAGCCGAGCTCCTTGCGTATGGGGCCGACATATTTCATGGCTGAGTGATATTTCTGTGCGAACATGAAGCAGAAATTCGCCTCATCAAGCATTTGTCTGCATTTGTCGGGATCCTCGCTGATATTGACGCCGAGAGCCTCGAGACAGTCAGCGGTGCCGCAGAGCGATGAAGCCGCGCGGTTACCATGTTTTGCCACTTTGATACCACTGGCTGCGATGACCATCGCGGAGGTCGTCGAAACATTAAATGAGTGAGCACCGTCGCCGCCTGTTCCGACGATCTCAAGAACTTCCATTCCCGGATGATCGACGGGTGTTGCGAGAGAGCGCATTGCCTCGGCACAGCCTGATATTTCATCGATCGTTTCGGCCTTCGCGCTCTTTGTGGAGAGTGCCGCGAGGAATGCCGCGTTCTGCGTGGCGGAGGTCTCGCCCCTCATTATTTCGAGCATCGTGCTCTTTGCCTCGTCGTAACTAAGATCCTCTTTGTTAACGATTTTGATGATTGACTCCCTGATCATTTTTTGCCTCCATGCCGGAGCTTTTGCTCCATTAATTGTTTTCCGCGAAGTCCAGAAAGTTCTTCATCATCGCGGCGCCGTCCGGTGTCATTATGGATTCGGGGTGGAATTGCAGACCGAATACCGGATTCAAAACATGTTGCACAGCCATGACTTCGCCGTCCCCGGTGCGGGCCGTCACCTTGAGTTCAGCTGGTAAGGTGTTTTCTATCACCGCGAGGGAATGGTATCTTGCGACGGGCATTCCCTGCGGGCAGCCCTTGAATATGGGGCAGCTTTCATCGAAGGTAACGGGGCTCTGCCTGCCGTGCATCAATTGTTTTGCATAGGAAACAGTTGCGCCGTAGGCAGTGCAGATTGCCTGATGCCCGAGACAGACGCCGAGGATCGGATATCTGGCGCCGAGCTCGCGGACCACATCTGTGCAGATGCCGGCGTCCTCGGGGTGACCGGGACCGGGCGAGAGAATGATTGCCTTCGGGTCAAGAGCTCTGATCTCATCGATGTTCATCGCGTCGTTCCTGACGACGCGTATGTCGGGATCAATGGAACCGATGAGCTGGTACAGGTTGTAGGAAAAACTATCGTAGTTGTCAATGAGAAGGATCATGAAATTCACCTCGTTGTCATAACCTGATTCAGTGCATTTATCACGGCCGCGGCCTTGTTATTGCATTCTTCGTACTCTTTCTCAGGGACAGAATCGGCCACAATGCCGGCACCGCTCCTGATGAAGACTTTGCCGTTTTTCTTATAGGCTGTTCTGATAGCGATGCAGGTGTCCATGTTCCCGGTAAAGTCAAGATAACCGATAGCACCGCCGTAGATGCCGCGCTTGTTGTCCTCGAGATCGTTGATCAGCTGGCAGGCGCGGATCTTGGGAGCCCCGGAAAGTGTGCCGGCGGGGAGTATTGAATCGATCGCGTCAACTGCGTCGCAATCGTCGCGGATGATGCCACGCACTGTGGAACCGATATGCATTATGTGGGAATACTTCAAAACATCATGATACCGTTCAACTTCCACAGTTCCGAATTTTGAGATCCTGCCGATGTCGTTGCGGCCGAGGTCGACAAGCATATTGTGCTCGGACAGCTCCTTTGGATCTGAGAGAAGATCCTTCTCAAGAGCCATATCCTCCTCATATGTTTTGCCGCGCGGACGAGAACCTGCAAGAGGAAAAGTGTGCAAAACTCCATTCTCAAGTTTTGTCAGCGTCTCGGGCGAAGCACCCGCAATCTCGACGTCGGTTCCTGATATGTAAAACATATAAGGCGACGGGTTTATCGTCCTGAGCACGCGGTATGTGTCAAGGAGACTTCCTTCGAAATCAGCTTCAAGCCTGTTTGAGAGAACGAGCTGGAAGATGTCGCCTTCGTGGATGTAATTCTTGACCTTCTCGACTTTTTCGCAGTATTCCTCTTTGCTGAATAGAGAGCGAAAATCTGATTTCAGTATGCCGGGAGCCTCGTGTTTTGGCTCGCCGTGGAGAATGAGCTGCTCCATACGGCGAATCTCAAGACCGGCCATGTTGTACTCCTCATCGATGTTATCAAGAGAGATGTTCGCGATGAGGAAGATCTTCTGGAGCTGATTATCGAAGGCGATGACCTTGTCGAACAGCATCAGATCGAAATCATTGAAACCTTCGCTGTCTTTTGCGTCGAGGTGAAGAGACGGCTCGGGGTATTTGAGGTAGTCGTAGGCAAAGTATCCTACAAGACCGCCGGTGAATGGCGGAAGGCCGTCTACTTTGGGACTTTTATGTGCTGCAAGCAACTGCCTTATGTAATCTTCAGGATGCCTGGTTTCAATTGTGACATCACCGAGTTTCAGCTTCCCGTCAAGGCATGTTATTACTGTCTTGGGGTCATAGCCGAGGAAGGTGTACCTGCCGAACTTCTCGTCGCCGGACACGGACTCCAGCATGTAGACGTGGCTCGAAACATTACGAAGAATGCGCAGCACCTCGACCGGTGTGCGGACATCGGAGAGGAGAGTGCTGTAGACAGGATAATTCTTGTAAGCACAGTTGCTTCCGTTATCAGCATTTGATCCAGATCCAGCAAAAGATCCGGATTTTACGAAGGATTCAGATTCTACGAAGTACTTTATCTCTTCAAGTGTAGGATTAAGCATGCGGAGCTCCTTTCTGAGAAAGCTTATTCCACTCCTTATTCAAGCAGAATCGCATAATATGTTGTGGATTTTATATAACAAAAGTCCCTGACAGAACATAAACAGTCCTGTCAGGGACGAATAATTCGCGGTGCCACCCTGATTCCGGAGTTTCCTCCGGCTCTTTGTAGGATACTAACATATCCCCGGCTCATGACGTGAGCCATACGTTACGGAATACTGAGCCGGTAAATATTACGACTTTTCCCCGTACCCTCAGCGGGCCATTTGATGAGCTGTTTCCCGCCTGCGTCTCACCATCGCAGACTCTCTGTAGAGGCTTTTCTCACCGTTATTTCCGCTTCATCGGTTTGGTTTGCTATTTGAAATTTTCTATACTTTATTACATTAAAGTGATGGTGTCAAGCTGTTTTTGAACAAAGCATGGCGTATATTTACATTCGGATAAACGATGCTAAAGAGTCAGAATCTCTGAAGATTTTTTAGCCTGATTTCTGAAAGTGGCCGGAATAACGGTCGTGAGTGGAAAAGCCATGAATTGCACTCGTAAAAGAGCCTGAATAATGGCCGGAACCTTGCCAACAAGTCAAAATCTATGAAGTTCCGGACTTGAAGAGTTTCAGAGTGGCCGGAATCTGTGCCAACACGCTGATTCCTATGAAGAATTATATGCCGATCTTCCTTTGATCATTGTCACATTTCATGTGCACCTAGATGAACTTGTCCCAGTCGAAGTTGTTGTGCTATGTCTTGTTGAACTTTGAGCCCCTTGTCCGTGGGATCAGAATGAAAGGAATGCTCCAGTTTCCTATCTTTTTGATACTCTCTTCGTTGAAATACTGTATACTCTTAATCATAGATGGCACCTTCTCCTGACGGTATTGTTGTGGTAGCTATACCTTATCAGGAGTTGGAGCCATCTTTTATCTAAATATCATTTTCAGAATGAAACTTTGGGCTAGCTGAAAAAATCAGCGAAGCGATTTCCCGGAAGACCCTGGTACTGAATCGTCAGCGCATTTACCAGGAACTCATTCACCTGTCAGATGGTGCTCTTTGCAAAACATATAAATCCCGTCATTTTCTGCGCTGTCACAAACAGCGCCGGCTGCTAGTTTTACATCATCGGAAGCGTTGCCCATAGCTACTCCGAGGCCGACCGCTTGCAGCATCGCTATATCATTGCCACCATCACCAAAGGCCAGCGATTGGGATTTATCAAGATGAAAGTACTTGAGCACTTTGTGAATCCCGAGAGCCTTGCTTCCGTTCTTAGGTATAATGTCTACTGCGCGCGGCCACCAGGTAGTAATTTCAGCCCCGGTCACCCCATGCAACAGAGCATCGTACTCAGACTTCTTGCCACCGGACATGATTTGATAGATTTCCTGATTTGCGAGTTCTTCAAAACCTTCACCAGATGGCACCTCTACTTTGGCAATCTTAAAATATTCCACCAGGTCATCATCACGGCCGTTTGCACTCATTCTGTCTATTGAGGACAACACCACAGGTCTGCCGATTTGGCCGGCATTGCTGATAATCTGGTGTACTGCTTTTGTCTCAATGGGATTTTTGTAAATTACATCTTTTCCCGCAATACAATATGAGCCGTTGAAGTTAATTATCGCATCAAAAACAATCCCATCAAATTTTGGAGTTGTCAAAGGGGGTCTGCCCGTGGCAATGCAGATGCGAATATTGTTTTTCTGCAACTGCAATAAAGTATCATGCGTTCGGGGAGACAATTGTGTGCTGTCGAAGACCCTCAGAGTTCCGTCAATATCGAAAAAAACAATTCTTATGTCATCAGTTTTCACTGTAATATCCTTTCACGGAGATTAAGTCAATTTTTGCTTCCTGAAGTGCCCAGATGCATATGGCCTGATAATCTGGCACTTGAGTCATGAACAGGCTGGTAGTTATTATATTAAAAATGATATCAGTTTGATTTACATTGTAGTTACTGTTCACAGTTGACGGAGCATACAGGAATTCGCGGGTAAGAAAACGAGTCCGGCAAGACGTTCTTTAAATCGTTTACCCGCGAAACAGGGAAGGCCGTCGAATTCGCGGGTAAAGAAGCGAGTCCGGCAAGACGCACCTTAACTCGTTTACCCGCGAAACAGGGCAGACCGTCGAATTCGCGGGTAAGAAAACGAGTCTGGCAAGACGCACCTTAAATCGTTTACCCGCGAAATGGGGCAGACCATCGAATTCGCGGGTAAAGAAGCGCGTCCGGCAAGATGCAGCCGACGCAAGCATACCCGCGAACAGTAACACATCGTAGTATTTGCACCATAAACTTAAGTATCCTCATTTGGCTTTGCAGTGCCATCAATGGTATAATGTTCTCGCAAGTATTATGTTTTGACAAGGAGGACTCATTATGGCAGAAGTGAACAGTAGAAAAGTAGCTATTATCGGATGCGGAATGGTGGGTGCGTCCAGCGCATTCTCTCTTATGCAGAGCGGAATGTTCTCAGAAATGGTATTGATAGATGCCAACCAAAAGAGGGCTGAGGGAGAGGCAATGGATATAAGCCACGGGCTTCCTTTTGCCAAACCCATGGACATATATGACGGGACATATGATGATATTACGGATGCGGCAATTATTGTAGTTACTGCCGGTGCCGGCCAGAAGCCGGGCGAGACAAGACTTGACCTTGTCAGGAAAAATGTCGGGATATTCAAGTCAATAATACCTGAGATAGCAAAACGCGACTGCGGCGGCATTCTGCTGATCGTGGCAAATCCGGTGGATATTCTTACGTACACTGCGGCAAAACTATCGGGATTTCCGGAAAACCGTGTGTTGGGTTCAGGAACAGTGCTTGACAGTGCACGCCTCAAATACCTTTTGGGAGAGCACCTGAATGTGGACTCGCGGTCAGTTCACTCATTCATTATCGGCGAGCATGGCGACAGCGAGATCGCGGCCTGGAGCACAGTAAATGTTTCGGGGGTGCCGCTTTACAAATTCTGCGAGATGAGGGGATACAGGGATCATGAGGACGCAATGCTCAGGATCGCAGAGGATGTCAAGAACAGTGCGTACAGGATAATCGAAGACAAAGGCGCAACATATTATGGAATAGCCATGTCGGTCAGACGAATCTGCGAGGCCATAGTACGTGATGAGAAATCAATACTCCCTGTTTCAAGCATGATGCATGGTCAATATGGAATTGAAGGATGTGCGCTGAGCATGCCGGCAATAGTCGGGGCTGACGGCATTGAGACCCTTATTCCACTCGAACTTGATGAGGATGAACTGTCAAAACTTCATGAATCGGCTGATACGCTTAAGCAGGTAATTGTTGACTCGGTTGGCCTATAACTTATTTGTAAGAAAACGAGGGCTGATAATTGAACCTGTACATAAGTGATTTGCACTTCGGGCACAGCAAAATAATACCGTTTGATAAAAGACCATTTGCAGACGTTGATGAAATGGACCGCATTATGATCGAGCGCTGGAATGACTGCGTCCGGAATGAAGATGATGTTTACATTGTCGGAGATTTCAGCTTCATGAGCAGGCATCCGGATGACTGGTATCTGGAGCAGCTTAAGGGGCACAAACACCTTATTGTCGGCAATCATGATGACCCGTTGCTCAGAAATGAAAAGGCAATGGCTTATGTTGAATCGGTTGATAAGATGCAGCAGGTGGCAGACGGCGATAAACAGATAGTCCTGTGTCACTTTCCTCTTGCCGAGTGGGACAGAGAGATATTCGGATCATGGCTGATATATGGACATCTTCATGCTAAGAAGGATGAAGTATATGAGTTCATGAAAACAAAGAAGAGGGCACTTAATGCTGCAGCCTGCATAAACGGATATACGCCGGCTTCATTTGAGGAACTGGTCAGTGCAAATGAAATATTCCAGCGGGAGCAGGATTGAGACGATCTTCTCCTGCAGACTGATACTGATGAATTCGAAACTGAGGTAAATGAGCATGATCCTGGGACTTACGTATTATGAAATTTGCATGGACTTTCTGGTTTATTCTTTTCTGGGCTGGGTCCTGGAGGTGGTTTTCCATGCGTCAAAACTTGGCAAGATAGTTAACCGTGGTTTCCTTAACGGCCCGGTCTGCCCGGTATATGGTTTTGGCATGGTGGGACTTTTGATGCTGCTTCAATCCATCAGTTCGGCAGATACTGTCGAAGACACTAATGTATTTGTGCTCTTCTTTATATGCATGTTATTTGGAAGCGCAGTAGAACTGCTGGCCGGCTGGCTGCTCGATGTTATCTTCCATATGAGGTGGTGGGATTATTCAGATGAACCGTTCAATCTGCACGGCTATATCTGCCTTCGCTTCAGCCTGCTGTGGGGAGTGGGCGGCATCGTCGTGATCGGTATGTTATACCCGATGCTCAGCAATATTACAACAGCGAAGATCCCACAGAAATACGGATGGATCATCATGCTGTTGTTATATATTGTGTATTTTGTTGATTTCATAGTGACGGTCGCATCGATACTCGGGCTGAATAAAAAGCTGAAAGAAATCGACAGATTGCAGAAAATGCTGCGCAAAGTATCAGATAACATGACCGAGCGTATTGGAAAGACAGCATACAAAGCTGGTGAGCAGATTGGAGAGGGCGCAGTCCAGGCAAGCCTTGCAATGGACAATGTGCGTGATAAGGCATATGCCGCCAAAACAAATGCAACCATCAGGAAAATCAACATGGAAACCGGCATAATAGAAGGCCGCAGGAACCTGCACGAGAAATATGCAGCAGCTGTTAAAAAGCTTGATGACCTGCAGCAGCAACTGAAGGCACAATCCAAACAAAAGCCTGATTTTCCAGTTGACAAGGACGTGCAGTAAATAGTATTATTATCAAGCGGTTCAAAAAACAAACCGCTTATATTTATGGCGAGGTAGCTCAGCTGGCTAGAGCACGCGGTTCATACCCGCGGTGTCGAGGGTTCAAGTCCCCCTCTCGCTACTTTTAGAGAAAGACCGGAAGCATGGCAAATGTTCAACAAACGCCGTGAATCCGGTCTTTCTCGTTGTTATGATCCTAACTTTATAATTAAGATTTTAACTGTAAAAACAGCATTTTAACAATTTTTCGTTCACGTTTTCGTTCACGAAAGGACAATTTACGTTCACGCGTCTTACATCATCTCTTCTCGTGTTTCATAATTTCGGCGTTGATACTGATCTTCTCACTGTTCAGAGTGTGCGTATAGACATTATGGATTAAGGATCTATTCCATGATCGTGGGATCACTGGCGGCTATGAGGGCATAGATCATTGCATACTGGGGTATACAGATGGCGAATAGCCTGCGGATAAATCAAGAAGAGACGTAACGGTTTATCACGTCTGAGATACTGAGACAAAACTAAAGTGATTACTTCCAGTTTGTCACTGAGATCTTTATTGTTCAAGTCTATGGCTCGCATAGCGAGACATTCCTCCCGCTACGACTTGAGATCCTCGAAATGCCAATAAACACTGGCTTCCGGGGATTTTTTTATTTTGTCTTTTGTCCTGATACAAGTCACGTGTGACCAGTAGCCATTAATTACCACCACTGCGGTGGGAGCAAAACACTACGAAAATTTCTATAATTGATTCAAAGGTCAGGTCGCATTTTCTACAAGTGACCAGAAGAAAGGAAGGCATATTATGTATTGTAAGAATTGTGGTAAGGAACTGCCTGATGGTGCAAAAACCTGCCCGTCATGTGGGGCAATAACTGAGGCAATAACTGAGGCAATAACCGGGGAAGCCGGTGCTCAGGATTTCAAAGAGAAACATACTGCACCTTCAGATGATAAAAAACATAACAATAAACAGCCAATTATCATTATATTGGCTGTTGTTATCGCTGCAATAATGGCGATTGTCTCATTTTCTGTGATAAAACGCACAATGCTGACTCCTGAAGAAAAGGAGTCTGTGAATCAGGTCATCTCACAGATCGATTCCATCGGAGAAGTGACAACTGACAGCAAAGACAAGCTGGATAAAGCGGCTAAGTTATATGATGATCTGTCTGAAAAATGCCGTAAACACGTCAAAAATTACTCAGTGCTTAAGGATGATTATGTTTTGCTTGATCAGAAAAAAGCCGGTCAGGTCATTGACGAAATAACCGCAATTGGTACTGTGACTACAGACAGCGGCGATGCAATCGATAAAGCGCAAATGGACTATGACAGTCTGTCAGATGATCAGAAGGCATTAGTCACAAATGCGGCAACCTTAACTGATGATGCCAGCGCCTTTTTCGATGCGTGTGTCAAAGGAGCAGAGGATTCCATCGGCAGCATCGGAGAAGTGACTTTGGATTCTGGTGATGCAATTGCCAAAGCTCAGGAAGCCTATGACGGTCTGACAGAAGAACAGCAGCAGGCCGTGACAAACGCCGATGAATTGAAAAAGGCGTCTGAAACACTTGAAAGCTTAACTGCAATTAATGACTGTGAAGAGTTGATTGACTCAATTGGGGATGTCACATTAGACGACAAAACTGTAATTACTAAGGCATGGCAACAGTACGGAGGTCTAAGTGATGCTGACCAGAAAAAGGTCTCGAACATCAAAGTGCTGCAGGAAGCACGCAATACACTTGATGCTCTCACTGCCGAAGCAAAAATACTGAAGGTCGGGGAAACTGTAAAGAGCAACAACTGGGAGATCACACTTGTTTCGGCTTCTCTGGAAGAAAAGATACTGCCTGGTGACACTAACGGATACTATCAGTACTATGATTCCGGAAATGATAGTGTATATATTGACCTCCTCTTCAAGATCAAGAATACTTCCAGCTCAATGAGAGGCATCGATGAATTTATAAAAGGTTATGATGTGACTTACGGCGACAATCAGTATAATAAAGATTACTCTATCTGCTATAGTGCGAGCTCAATAATGCTTGATGTATATTCCTGGGACGGGATAGATGCGCTTAATACGGAGTCATTCCACGTCATAAGTAAACTTCCTGAAGAAGCCAAAACAAATGACCTTCCCATTACGGTTTCTGTCACTTTGGGAAACGAAAATAAAGATATAACAGTCAGGTGACCCCGTTCGATTATTTTGTGTAAAACTGGCAGTAAAAAACCTCCGGCGCATTTGTTTTGCACCAGAGGTTTTTACTGATAAGTCGGGTCACGCACTTCGTACGGTGTCCTATTCCTGCACTCCGCTCGACTTAAGCGGTATCATCCCATTGCGAAGGAGAAGCTCGTTGACAGTGATGACTGACCCCGGTTTCTCGTTAAAACAAGTCATCAGAAGGGCATCTCTCGGATCTCTGGCATATAGTGTATTCATGTGATATATGCTCAGCGCCTGCTGCACCTCCTGTAATGAAAAATCTGCGGCATAGCATATCCGCAGTATCACATCCCGTTGCCTTGTTACCTTTTCCTCCGTGAGAAGCTTGTATCCGTACCCCTGCGCAATATCTGCCTTGAGAAAAACATCCTGTTTGCGGATCTTCTTCTCCCTGAATTTCTCGTTCATGTATTCCATGAAATTGCGATCACCGTTCATTATATCTTCCGGATTCGCCTTTATATATTCTGAGATTTCCGAAGGGTGGGTGTGTTCGAGTTTTTTCTCAAGATCAGATGTTTTCTTTTTGTACATTACTTTAACCATTCCTCCAATATATTTGACCCTGGCATCATGCTATACTACTGATAACAGTTCTCTGACTCGGAATGCATACGCATGAGGCATGATACATACATGTTTGATTCAAGATTGCCGATATCTTTTTATAAACAAATAGCTGTTCTTAATGAAGAGCACAGGATATATATCGTCCAGCATATTGAGACCGGAAAGATATATGTCGAGAAGATTATGTCTGTGTACAACATCAACGTTTATGAGCAGCTGTTCCGCGACCCGATAAGAAACATTCCCCGGATCTATGCTATATGTGAGAATAATAATACTCTCACTGTCATAGAGGAATATATTTCAGGCGAAACACTGCAGGAAGTACTTGATATCTGCGGACCCATTCCGGAAGAACAGGTTATCGATTATACCTGTAAGCTATGTGACATTCTTTCAGACATTCATTCCTTATATCCAGCCATCGTTCACCGGGATATAAAGCCTTCCAACCTCATTCTCACTGAAGATGAGCGGATAGTACTGATCGATCTCAATGCCGCCCGGCAGGATACCTGCAAAAAGAGCAGCGACACAAGGCTTATTGGCACTGACGGGTTTGCCGCACCGGAGCAGTTCGGTTTCGGCAGTTCAACGCCTCAGACTGACATTTATGCCACAGGTGTTCTCATGAACACACTCCTCACAGGAAGCATTTCCACTCAAAACATATACTCCGGAAGGACTGGCTCAGTTATCAGAAAGTGTCTGCAGCTTGATCCCAAAGAGAGATATCCCTCCGCAACACAATTAAAAATTGCACTACGTGGCAGACAAAATCTATTTTAGTTCATAAATCGATTATAGCGTGTCATTGATGATTCTGCTCACACCGCTACAGTGGTAAAATTACTGACTTCGAAAAGAGGTTGTTTATGTTACTTATCAATTGTCCCGTGTGTGGAAAAAGGATTCCCGCATCATCAGCAAAATGCCCTGAATGCGGCTTCAACATTCAAAGCTACCTGAAAGGCAATAATGACCACAACCTAAAAGAGTCCGTCCTCTCACATTTCACTGTGAGAAGAAGGATTCTTGCGGCTGTTGTTCTTGTAGGCATTATAGTATGTATGATTCCAATCTTATACATCAGTGGCAAATCATCTGCAGATACTATCGATAATGAAAACACAACAGACTCAGGGATTTCAGGAGTATCCGAAGATCGTAACTTAACTACAAATACCGATTTGACACCTGTGGGAGTTTACAGCGGTGATGATAATGAAATACTTGTTATAAACAGTGATGGTCTGGCGTATTATTACTGCGCAGACCAGACCTATACAGAATTGCTGTGTCCATGGTCATTTATGAACGGAACCCTGACGATAAGCCTTTCGAAGCTTCACTGTGATATATCAGCTGATTTCTCAGGTGATGATACATCACAGCTTGTATTCAAATCTGACAGCATCAATTGGAACACCGAAGTCTTTGAGAAGATAGATGTCGATCCTGACAATTACATAAAACGATCTGTTACAACATATGACACTTCCGCTTCTGTACAAGGTGATGGCACTTTGCTGTATACAATCGACAATATCGATTTTGTGATTCCAAGACAATACATTGATACCGAAGATGAATTTGACAGCGATGATTCCCACTCAGTTTTTCTTGATATTGATACTCAAAAAGACTATATTGCGACACTGATCTTTGCTGCAGAAGATGTTTTGCCTGGACAGGACTCAAAAACTGAAGACTTTTTATCAGGATTCCTTGATGATGTCAGCATATCTGACACTTCAGGCAGAATTATCGCCGGGATGAATGCCAATGTAGTTGAGCTGAGCGGTAAGATGAACGGTGTTTTTGGCAAATACGCAGGTTACAACATGTCAGGGACTCTGGCAGAAATCACAGATGTGGACAATAACAAAACAGTCTATTGCCTGTTTGTCCAGACAGATGACAGAGGCATTGATACCAGCGATGTTTTCACTACAATGATAGATACCGCGCAATAAATACAAGCGCTTACTGATTCCACATCACAAATCTATATACTCACTTAAGGAGTCACAGACTTTCTTTATATTGCATCCTGGCTCGGCAGTGTATATTATGCCACTCATGTCCTGCCAGACAATGATTCCGTCAATATTCGTTTTTTCTATAACATAAAGGTTCCCTGAAATCTGCGTATTATTCTTTCTTTCAGTCTCAGTAACATCGACGACATTAAGATATGATGTTTTGCCTAAGCCAGTCAGCTCGTGACCATTTACCGCTGCAAGACCGAATGCTCTAAGGCATGCTGAATAGTCATCAGAAAACTTAAGCCCGAGGGCTTTTTCAGCTTCCATTATTTGTTCATCTGAAGCGCCTACGCATGATGACATGTCTTCAATAGATGCTATTTTTTCAACAATATTCATTTTGAAACATCCTTTCTTGTTATTTACTTGCGAGTTCTGCAAATGATTTCCAAAACGCTTTTCTAGTAGTTGCAAATTCCACTCGTCCGATTTCAGATTTTTTTTCTGCAATATTGAGTATTACAGAATTACCCTGATGTTCACTTTCGTTTAGAATAGCCAATGTCCCATTGTTTGCCTGGTTAATGTGATGAAGTTGATATGGCAATCCGGTTTTCGGATCTAAAGGTGCATAACCCTTAGCCATCCTCTCAAGGTTTGTGACCGTTTTTCCATTCAATTCACTTTTATAATCCAAATCAATATTTCGTATCAATGCAGTTTTTCCGTCTATCATTCCGACTTTCAGCCCTGCGTTTTTGTATACTTCGTATTCATCCATAGACTTGAACTGCTTGATTACATCAAGGGGATATTTCGATTCCTTCTGTATCTTTGCTGCTTCATTAATTGTAAGTCCATTCGTTGTCGCTGCCTGTAATCCCACTGCCTCTTGCGCACCACCAATAAGAGCCCCGGTTATAGCTCCCCATTTAAAACTTTCACTGCCTGCAAGAGCGGCTGCTTTTACCGAAGCGGCAAAGTCATTTGTCTGATATGCAGTTACAGCACCTGCTGCCACACCGCTTATTACGCCAGATGAGAGAGCAAACAATGTTCCAGTTTTGGCCGCAGCAACAAATACCATACTGATTGCTGGTGCTCCGGCTCCTGCAGTAACAACTGAGACCGTTACGCATATAATTATTACTCCGGATCCGATTGCGACATTTTTGATTATCCGGTCATAGGTATCATCGTAATCTTCAAATTCTGTGACAACAGTAGTGCCGTCATCTCCGAGTGTGAATACGTATTTTTCACCCTTGAACTGATTCTCAAGATCAGAAAGGGAATAGCCATAATAAATGTTCTCTTTTGAATTGTATTCTGCTTCTTGCAGATACTCCTGCGAAACATAAACAGCACTTACATCTTCGACGTAATACTGGTCACTGTCAAGATTATCAATAAGCTCGGAGTAGACTGCATCCTCAAAGTATGGTAGCAGCTCAGGGGTGTTAAGATTTGCAAATTCAACATCTGTTGAAACATCAGGAATTTCGTATGACGTTTCAGCGACTCCAGCCGGAGAACTTTCCGATGCTCCAGCTTCAGAATATTCCGATGCCGAAGTCTCAGAAGAAGATGTCGCAACCGCCTCGCTTGTCGTGCTTTCGGATGCGTCTTCTTCGTAATTTGAAACAGTATTGGTTGACCCAGTATTACTGTTTGTGTTTGTAGCGTTTGACCCACAGGCAGTCAGTATCAGCGAGCAGGTAAGGACTATTGCAATGATTCTTTTTATCATTTTGTATTGTCCTCCGCATCATCTTTCTCTGAATCATCCTGCTTTTTATTGTCAGCAGAATAATCAGTATCTGTCGTTTCATCTTTTCTGCAATTATCTTTATCTACTTTTTTGTTTTTAAAATACCTGGATATAAAAACTACAGTAGCTACGATAATGATTGAAAAAATTACGATGGCCGCTACAGGTGCTGATTTTTTGTTTTCTGTCGCAGAGTCTTCTATGATGGTTTCTCCAGCGGCACTGGCGTTGACCGAACTATTTTCAGATGAAACCATATTGGATGTTGCATTGGTAGATGCCACCTCACTGCTTTCGCTGGTTCCTGTTTCGGCCGATTCATCTGCAGCAATAGTTGATGATTCAACTGCAGCTTCTTCTTGAACTTCTTCGACCACTGGAGCAATAAGCGATCCATCATCTTCAAGTGTATATCCCTGAGCCAGAATACCGTCAATATCACTCACGGACAGTCCTGTTGTAGCAAGAGCTTTGATGAATGGATCTGATCCAATGTAAATTGTCTTAACTGTTTCCTGATCGGTATATGAATTTGATACAGTCAGCTTGTAAATTCCTGGCTGGGTATACTCTTCACCATCTCTTGCTGGCTTATTCTCCCTGATATCAGTTGTGTGCCGATTTGCTGCTTCATTTATTATTGTTCTCTGAACATATACCTTTAGGTCGCGTGAATTTGCTAAGTCGATTCTGAACCCATCAGGTGTTATTGCATTGTCAGACAATTCAGAACCCGTCACAACATCAAAAGGAAACAGCATGGTATTGCCATTATGAATAGAGAATTTGAAATTAATTCGGTAGTACGTGTATGAGGGCACAATTGAGACATTTCCAATTTTTCTGGGATTATCCTCTATGACATAATCTAGCGCAACTTCATAATCGCCTTCTTCATATAGAACAATTTTAGTGTCAGCGCCAGTCCTTGCACATGCTGCCAGATAATCAGTATATATGACGGGATCATGTTTTGCTCCTTGCCAATCCGTGTATTGCATTATCAGGGCTCCGTGCTTGAAGTCAGTCTTGGTGACTTCGAATTCCTGATCATATCCTTTTTTGTCTTCAGCGATACTGAGATTTTCATTCCCATTCAGTTTTGAAATATCCTGCGATAAGGTAAACCATAATGTTATTCTGTCTCCGGCATTTTTCAGAAAAACATAATCGCCATTGCCATTTTCTTCCTTGTCAGTGTAACCATTGACAGTGAATGTGCCGAGATCCCAACCAAAATGTGGATCATTGCCTTTGATCTGATTTTCTTCTGAAAAACCGTTATCCTTACCAGTATTTACTTTTTCACCAAGCTCAGTTCTTGGCTCATCAGCTGAAGATGGAACTCCCTTTGCCGCTTCTGTTTCGTTTATAGCATAGAACTCATAGACTTCCGCACGTTTATGTGTATCTGAGTCTGGAACTTTCAACGGGGTTATCCAGAGCTGTTTACCCGGCAGTTTCTGCATTTCCTTATATACAACAATAACCTTGTAAAAACAGCCATTCAATAGTTGAATGTCGTTTGTAGAATACAGCGCTGCTCCATTGTCAGCTTCTTTTGTGAATGCATTACACTGTTCGGATTCTATTACCCATTTTTCTCCATCAAGAGATGATTGGATTATTATGGCGCCATTGCCAATTTTGCTATCCAGCTCGATGCCATCAACTGCTTTGCCACCATCCTCTGTTATATGCCATTCGGTCTCATCCACATCCAAAGATGTGATGTCGAATGGATATGATACAGTGATATTTCCTTCATTAACGTTATATATCGGAAGACCTTCGTATGCACCGTCTTCTTCAACATCCCCGGTAATGGTTAATGCTCCAAAAGTATTGCTGCTGTTGGTTGCAGTCCCAGATGCATCGCTCAGGGAATACTTGCTTTTTTCACTGAGTTGATATTGCGTGCCACTTGGTTTTATAGATGTTTCTGCTGCCATTGTGGTCATTGAATGAAAAAATGATAAGCAAACAGTAAATGATACGAAAACTGCTGTTTTTATGAGAAGAATGCATCTGTTATCGGTAATCTTGTTATTCACCATAGTATTACTCCCCCGGAAATATATTCTTTGCTTGATATGATACACTCTTATTTTACAATACACTAATTCATTAATTTGCATAAGCTAAGGCCATTCCACTTGTATAAAGAGAAGGATTCGAGTGGTATTAGTATCATAGTAGTGAATCTATGAAACTGCCCCGCTAATACAGCGGGGCAGTGAGGCTGGATTATTTTCAAAAGAGAAAGTGATACCAGAATGAGAAACACGATTAGAAAGCACTTAGAAAGTGTGCGCTTGATTTAAAAACACCTTATAATCATCAAAAGATACTCCGAAAGTGTTTTCTTCTGCTATTACAGTTTTCCCAGGTGCATTATCATAAATATCTTGGGGAGAACAGACATTAACCGGCTTTCCATCTTTGTAAAAAACAACCTGTAAATCCAGATCCGGTACAACAAATGGATTATTGTTCGTAATAAGCACAGCTATATCGCTGTCATCCTCTTGCACTTCAACAGATATATTCTTGATTACAGTGTCTTTGTTTTCAGATCATTCAAAAGCCAGATCTGTATCATCGCCGGATGCCAGCAAAGCAGTGCCGGTCATATCTTTATTATTTTCTGATTCCCATGAGTATTTCTTTTCAGAGGAAGTGCTGCTTCCTCATGCAATACAGCTAAATGCCAACGCTCCGATAACAAGTGTTATAAGTAGTTTCCTCATGTTTTGCCTCCCTGATTATCAACGTAATCTGCTCTCATTAACATTATAGAAATAATCGTGATGGTTTGCTGCCACCGTAACGGTGGGAAACTGTGGTTTTGTAGCGAATTCAGCAACTTCAAGTCCCGCCTCTCACTACGAATCGGAGTCCCGGAATTCATTGAAAAATCAATGGTTCCGGAACTTATTGCCGATCCCGATCTTCTCGAGACCATAAAGCCGAGATGTGGACAATTACTCCTCCAAAATCCAGAGCTCTCCAGCATCTTTGATATGTTGCCCTGTCATAAGCAGAGCAGTGATTCCCGAAGATCTGACAGCTGTCGTCCTCATGTATTCTGGGCGGGCGATGATCTTAAGGTTCGCGACACCGTCTGCACAATAAAGAAATCTGCACTCTTAACGACTGTATCATTGATAGTGATTATCAGAAGAACAGAACTATTGGAAATACCTGAAGTACAAACTGAAGCGTGAGAACAATCAACTGGGTAGTGTGACTACCCAGTTCACGTTTGTTGAGGTAAAACCATAAGAGGAATATAATGATTGAAACAAAACAGTTGATATTCAATGTTGCATTACTGAAGCTCCTTTTATCAGAGAAGACAGCAGACGCTGACACAGCAGTGCCATTCGCATTTTGCTGCGTAACATCGACAAATCGGAAAAGAAGAATATAAAGGTGGACACAATATGAAATCAAATGAAATGTGGCAAAGATATGCCGGAG
>Ga0172377_10002806_pt1 | contig 17906 bp, 13 predicted proteins | sample Pumphouse3metaG_FD_119749 | JGI IMG/M metagenome (GOLD analysis project Ga0172377, IMG submission 119749) | Leachate microbial communities from a municipal landfill in Southern Ontario, Canada - Pumphouse #3 metaG | ecosystem: Engineered > Solid waste > Landfill > Unclassified | place: Canada...
GAGTCTATAAAACTGCTTGTTTAGTTTTCAATGATCATACAAACTAAGACTTTAAAAGCTTAAACTCTAAGCTCTCTTTGTTTGCGGAGTGGAAGTATATGAAAGTGTTGCTTAAGGGGAGCTAAAAGTTTACAAGATAGATCTAAAAATGTACATATCCTGTTTCTGGCTCAACATATATAATTTTGCTTTCATCACCTTTTTTAAGAACGATGCGGCACTGATTTTTCATTAACCTACTGAGTGTTTCTGTCTTATATGGTTTCTTTAGAGATGTGGAGTTGCCTACGACAGGACGACCTAGGTAGTCAAACGCTAGTCTTTGCGAAACACTACACCCATTACTTTCACTCTCAAGACTAATATCTCCAATGCCATAAGTCTCACCAAGGTTTGCACTCTTTTCAGTTTTTCCACTATTGTAGGTCAATCCCGTAAAGCCATTTGATATATATTTGCCACTAAGCGGATCTTTTGCTATTTCATCTTTACTAGGGTTGCCCGTATAGTCTCCTGCACTATCAGAAAAGACTATGTACCCCCATTTACCATTAGCATCACCGTGTTTGTTGAAATAGATCTGCCATCTTTTTTTATACCAGTTGCTATCATTTGGATCATAAACATCATCAACCATAGCCAAATGCTGGGTGTATCTGATGTGCTGGGCTACCTGCTCGGCAGCTAGATCTAATGAGCTGGGACCGCCACGAGATGCGATCACTGCGGCTAAGATCCCAATAACTAAGATCACAAATATGATCTCTATCATCGTAAATGCTTTTTTCATTACTTTTCTCTTGGAAAGATTTTTATTACTCCACTAGCTAAGTAAGCTAGAGTCTAGCAACTGGTGTGGAAAAATAGATCTAGGCAAAACTGCGAAGGTTTGCTTATTGCAAATCAAGTAGTTTTAACGACGAGCTATAAAGCCACACAGTTGCCCTTTGGGAGCCTTTTTTACTTTAGATCTAGTCTTAGAAAAACTTTTGAGCTACCGCAAGCAGCCCTACAAGTTTTTTAAGCCGATCTCTTTTGTAAAAAATGGCTCTAGAGTAAACTTAGTTAGCTAGTGGAGTAATATGGGTAGTATAACAAATAATTATTAGAAATAGATAAAGACCGCTCCGCAAAGGAAGCGGTAGAAGTTAAATCTCGTCTGCCATCGCAACATCGTAAAGAATGTCATCAAATGGGTGTCTATACATCGGCATTGCTAGGCGTTTCTCATCTAAGACATGACCAATAAAGCCGATCGTTCTACCTGTGATAAAGAACGCATTTAGAGTTCCGCTTGAGATAAACTCATCGATCTCATTTTCGCCATATCCTAGTGCTCGCCACATATCTACCATAAGTATGCCGATAGTTCCATCAACATTTAGGATCAGGTTATCTTTTTTGCTAGTTGTTAGCTGTTCTACACTTAGTGCATAATCTAGTAGTGGCGTAGCTGGGAAGTGCTCGCTTGCAAACTTTTTAAGTCCTACAACTCTTAGATCTGGGTTTCTAAGTGACTTGATACGGTGTCCGATTCCAGGGATTGGGATACCCTCTTTTTTCATATGGTTGATAAACTCAGCTGGAGTAAGGTTGTTGTCGTTTGCATACTTAAAGTACTTAGCAGCATCATCGATCGCCCCACCAAATCGTGGTCCAATAGTAAGAAGTCCCGTCACAAGCGACTCAACAACACTTTTGCCCGCTCTAGCTGTTACTTTTGCATTGTGTGCACCACTAACTGCAGGACCATGATCTGCTACTGTTTTAATCACAGTCTCTATAAAGTCTGTCGCCCATTTTGGGTACTGTTTTTTGAACCATAGTAGAGATATAACATCGCCGATCCCCTTGCCTGTGTCAGGTGTAGCAACACTAGAGATCGGGAAGCCTGCGTAAGTCGCCTCATCGCCACGATCATCAGATATAGTACAGATAAACTGCTTGCTTCTTCTAACCTTTGGTACACTTTTTAGCTCTGGCTCTGTGATCTCACCGATAACGCCCTCGCTTCTAAGCTTGCCATAAACCTCAGCGATGGTTTTTGGTAGGTCATTAAATGAGTCTGGAACAAAGATGTCCGCCTCTTTCATCGCTCTATTTTTAGACTCTGCAGTTTCACGCTCAGCATTTGCACTTGCACCCGCGTGACCAAACTGCACACCGCTACTATAATGTTTAGCGATTGTCCCTATACACCACGCAATGATCGGCTTTGTGATCTTGCCACTTTTTACTGCGTCGATCACTTTATACTCTTCAATCCCGCCAACTTCGCCTAAAAGTAGCATATATTTTACTTGTGGATTATCCTGCATACGAAGTAGGTTATCTACAAAAACAGATCCAACAAAGCGGTCACCACCAATCGCCACACCCTCTGCGATACCATCAGCATTGATAGAGATAATATTGCTTAGCTCGTTAAATAGTCCGCCAGATCTTGTAACAAGACCGCAAGATCCTGCACGATGAAGCTTTGAGTTGATGATATTCTCAATAGTCCCACCAATGTTTGCTATCTTAAACGCCCCAGGGGTGATCCCGCCAACTGTTGCAGGCCCGATCACAGTTACGCCCTTGGCGTTTGCAGTAGCGTTCATCTTTCTTGCAAGTCTCTCAGGGATCCCCTCTGCTGTTATCATCATCACTCTAAAGCCACCTAGCTCTAACGCCTCCATAGTGACATCATAAGCGGTTCTAAAAGATGCGAAGTTTAGTAGCACATCTGCTTTTGGGCAGGCTTTTTGAGCTTCAGCTGTATTTTTGTAGAGGTTGATCATGATCTCATCGCCACCCCAGAAAAACTTAGCAAACTTGCTATCTGCCGTTGGTGCAACGATCGCTGCAACTGATGGAGTCGCTCTTCCAATCGTATAGTCATAATCTAGCATTCGTTGGATCGCACTTGCGTTGTTATTCCAAAAAATAGCTTGTGTATCTTTAGTAAATAGTATTTGTGACATTCCCTCTCCTTACTTGCCAACTGCCATTCTAACGATGTCTGTGACATGCGTTTCTGGTCCATAAACATCGATCCAAAGCCCTAGTCTATCTGCTGCTTCTTTGATATCTTTTAGACCCTTTTCATAGTTAGGGCCACCACGGCGAACGAAGATCTTAACACCTACATCTTTCATCTTATCTGCATACTTCTCAAACGCGTAGATGATCCCTGTAAAAGTCTTTGCCACATCTGTAAAGTTAGCAATCGCCCCACCGATGATAAGCACCTTATCTCTACCTTGTACATCTTTTGTTCTTGTCATTAGATCTAGTACTGTCTCAGCATAAAACTGTGTTTCACCTGTTGTTGGCCCGCCACTATACTCACCATAGTTTGCAAGATCTTCTATGCCCGCTAGATCTGCGATAGTATCGGCATAAACCACACTAGCTCCACCACCTGCAACCATCGTCCAGATCCTAGCTTCTGGCTTTAGGACAGTTAGTTTTAGTGAAGCCCCACTCTTAGCGTCTGCCTCTTCGATAGCTACTACTTCAGGTGATTTCTCCTCCATACCAAATGATGTAGGAAACTCTATGTCACCCCACTCCTGCGTCATCATAAAGCCCGCAGTATCATCAAGTTTTGCAACCATATCTAGTAGCTCGATCCTATTGCCTTGCATCACAAATGGGTTGATCTCAAGATATGCAAAGTTTAGCTCTCTATACGCTCTGAAAAAGCCGATCGCAAACTCTGCAAACGCCTCTTTATCTTTTGCTTGGATATCTTTTGGCACATTTGCTCTGATCTTTGCTGCGATCTCATCTTCGCTCTCGGTGATACAAAAAGCAACTTCAGTTACCTTCTCTTCCCACCCCTCTTCTACTTCCATACCGCCCTCAGCAGACATATAAAGTACATCATCATCACCTACACAAGTAGCACTTATATAGTACTCCTCCTCTTGTGCATGCGGAGTAAATGGCTCAACGATAAAGTGCGTTAAGTAGTCGATTTTTGCTTCGCCTCTTGGCTCATCTCCATCAAAGTCAAAATATACACTCTGCTTTGAGCTAGCTTTCTCACCAACCCACGAAGCTGCCTTATCTAGGCTCACATCACCAGGTTTTTGATCGCGAAAAAGCACAAGGCTATTTTTGCCTCTCTTACCAAATAGCATATCTGGTTTTGCTACAAGTGGCTTCTCATTTAGCCAGCCTTTGCTTTTTGCTGCCTCCTTAAGCTGTGATCCATCTTGCACCATAACAGTTTCATAAGCATACGAAAAGCTTGGAAAATATCTATCCCAATGTCTTGCCAAAATCGTCTTAGCGTCATACTCTCTAATCGCTTTTTGAGCCATTCCTACTCCCTACTTTCAAAATTTTGTGAAATTTTAACACATCTATATAAATCTATACGCTTTATAAAAGTTTCTATAAAAATTTATCTATATAGTGTTATGTTTCGTAACATAAGGGGTAAAAACTAAAGCTTTTGCGTCACAATATGTAACAATTTCAACTATTTTCGGCACTTACCCTTACGCAACCAACCTTTTGGCGTTGCATTTGGTTACAGCTTGTTACTAGTCGAGATGATCCCAGCGGAGTAGATCTCCCTGCCTACATAGCTCACACTCACTCGTCTTGATGAGCCATCATATTTGACTAGCTTATGATCACTACACTCTCCTATGCCATAAAACCTCAGCCTAAGTTGCATCTTGGCATCACTCTGCACACACTCTATACCCATCTGTTTTAACTCGCTTGCTAACGGTTTTGCCACATGCATATTGTACGCAAAGTTGCTCTTTGGCTCCTTTACATATAGGTACAAAAGCTCGTTAAACGCTACTGCAAAGCTATTGAGCACCAAAAACGCCAATGCACTTAAAAATAGCACTCTATAACCTTTGCGAAACTTAGGTAGTCTCACGCGATATGAGTGCTCAAAGATCTGAGCCACAATAAGTAGCGATGGTATAAGTAGCGGTGCAAAATACTCAAACTCGATGCGTTGTCTAAACGAAAGCAAAAGCGAGACAACAAGGATCACGCTAGAGATAAACCACACGATATCTAGGTCGCGAAGTAGGAGTTTTCTATAAAGCGAGTAGATCAAAAATATAAATATAATAGGCGAAAATATAGCCGCATAGATCCCAAGAACATCGAGGAAATAGCCCTTTGGCGAGCCGTGCATATCGATACCAAAAATAGATAAAGAGAGGGCAAAAAGCACTATATTTAGCACCAAAAATCGCCACTTTTTGTGCCAAAGAGCGTAAAATATAAGCCCAAAATATAAAAATGCAAAGTATGGATCTATAAAAATAAATAGTAGCAGTGTAATTATCGAAGTGGTTTTGTACCCATTTTTATAAAGCCATATATATAGGAGAGTAAAGCAGATGAGAACTCCCGCACTATTTACCACAAGCGATGAGCTCATAATCCCAGGTAGGAGCATAAAGATCACAAGTAGCCAGAGTCGATTTCGCTCCAACTTGATATAGTGCTTGCTAAGTGAGTAAAAAAGTAGTAGTGATGCGATATGCATCGTAGCCATCGGAAGTCTAAGGGCGAAGTCACTGCTACCAAAGAGGGCTAAAGAGCCACTAAGTAGAAGCTGTAAAAATGTCAGCTCACCATACAGAAGTCTCGCCTCATCATAAGAGATAGAGAGCCGATCGATCCAAAAGAGTACAAAAATAGCATCTGCCACCACCAAAAGTAGCAAGATAAGCTTTGTGTTCATAGATCTAAAAAGTTTCCTATCATCTCTTTGCCATACTCACTCATAATGGATTCTGGGTGAAACTGCACGCCATAGATCTCTTTGTCTTTGATCTTGAGTGCCATTAGCTCACCATCATCTCTGCTATATGCAAGTGGTTCTATCTCATCATTTAGACTAGATCTATCCACTACTAGCGAGTGGTAGCGGGTGGCTCTAAACTCATCTGGGAGATCTTTAAAGATCTCATTCTTGCACACTACTCCTACTTGCGAAGTTTTGCCATGCATCATATTTTTGGCTCGCACCACCTTTGCACCAAAAGCTTGTGCGATGCTTTGATGCCCTAGACAGATCCCTAAAATGGGCACCTTATCTTGAAAATGCCTAATCACCTCCAAACTCACTCCCGCCTCATCAGGCGTTGCAGGGCCAGGGGAGATGATGATCTTAGAAGGATTAAGCTTCTCTATCTCCTCCACGCTTAGCTCATCATTGCGGATCACTCTTAGATCTGCCCCCAGCTCTCTTGCGTACTGCACAATGTTATATGTAAAACTATCATAATTATCTATCATCAAAATCATGGCAAACACCTTTAAAATATTGCAAATTATACACCATCTGTCTTTATAATATTTCTAACTATTTAAATCCGCGGATAGACACAGAGTGTTAGATTGCTATCCTTATTTAAAATCAAAGCTCACATTGTAGACATTACAACACTCAATTTCACTGGCTTTCAGTTTTTCATCATAAAAAATGGCAAAATTATCCCCATCACTTACAGAGCTTTTATACACAACACCATCAAACCCACAATGCTTGATTAGCTCGCAAAGGTACTGACTAAACAAATATTCCAAATGTGCCTCTCTTGGCAAAATAGGCTTTGACAGCTCCTCGCCTAAGTGGCAAAGATAGTCTAGATCTAAAAATATTTGATTCAATCCATTGTCATCTAATGCAAATGGTGATATTGATTGTCTAGGGTTTCTCAAATCTGCCAATTTTAAAGGCTCTAAAATATCAAATTTTGCAACCGTCACATGATCACCCTTGTGAGGTCTAATTTCTGCAATCGCAGTTTTAGTATCTGAGGCAGCATACAGATAGGGAATCCCTACTGGATTTGCTCTTCCCCCTGTTGATATTTTTGCTGGTGGTTTACCCATAAGATCGATATCTATAGGACAACCATCTTCATTGATTCTAGCCCTATATATTTGCTTTGGAAGCATTGCTTTTGGCACAATCAAATATTGTAACAAACCGTTCAAATGATCATAGCTTGGTGCTTTTTTAGGGAAATATCGATTTGTATATTTCAATTCATTTTTAAAATCTTGCCAATTTAAAATATTGCCAACATCGGCATTTGCCTTCGGAGCATATGCATCATCAAATTTTGTTTCTAGAATACTCTCTAATAATTGTTTTGCCAGATCCATCTCAAGCGCATGAAATAACATCCAGTCTTTTTTCAATAAGTCAATTAAAGATTTTCCGCTTTCTGTAATATCATACAAATCAATTAATGGCTGAAAATAATCACTTAGCTCTGAAGGATTAATAATCTCAATATGTTCTGATTTGCAATAATCACAATTGCCAAACTCTCTAGATATATTTCGAATCTGATCGGCTAAAAAATCATCACCAAAACAATTTGAGCAACAATTCATTTTATTCGCTTAAAAATTTAGCTAATGTTTCAATATGATGTTGCATAGATAACTTTTTTGCTACTCCCAATCCTGGGAAATGACCTTTATCATAATACTCTTTATATTTTTTATATGCTTGAGTTTTAATTATTTTTGAGTCTTCACTTTCAACTTCCATAACTAAATTATGTAAAGCCTCTGCAAATTTTCCTGCTGGATCTGTTGGAGTATCCATTCTAATTGATTTAAAATGTTTAATATACATTAATTCTTCATCGCCAATATAAGTTAAATGAAGAGCAACCGCATAAGCTGGACCACCATTTTCAGAGTAGTCATCACCAACTATTAAAAAATCACCAAAACCGTTCATGCCTTCTAGCTTGAATGTTAAGTGTAATTCTGAAAATTGCTCGTTATCTGGATAATCACTATTCTTATTTTTATTGAAACCATCTCTAATCAGTACTTGAGAAATACCTTCTTTAATAAATTTACTTTGATATAATTTTCCATTTTGAGATTTTTTATCTATAAATATATGTTTTTTTACATTATCAAAATCTTTGAGAACATTAGCTAACTCATTAGCTTTTGGATAGCCATTATGAATAAATGCAATACTTCTATTAGTATTATCATCCAAAAAGCTTTTTATATTTAGTAGTGTACTTTCTGCATCTACAATATAACCAAGACAAAACTGTTCATAATCTTTTAAAGTTGTATCAATTAAATCTGAAAATAAAGGCAATGAGTCATTCTTAAAATCACCATTTTTGGGATTAATTATTAAAATAAAAGGTACATTCTCTTTAGCTAAACTCTCTATAGCCTTTTCTAAAGGAGCAAGATTTTTCTTAACTGGCTCAATAATAGGAATCATTCCCGCACTACTTAATAACTCTGCGTTTTCTCTTAGCAAAATCAATTCATTTTGCTTACCCCTAAGATATGGATGATACATATTTACCCCTTTGTGAAAAGATATTTCCTACCTTTGTGTTTAATAGTTTTAAAAAATCTTTCTGCTCTTCAAAACTTAAGTTAGCTTCTAAAATAGCAACTTTAAGAGAATCAGGAAATTGTTTCATATTGTCAATTAAGCTTCCATAAGACACTCTACTTTTTAAAGTTTGTAAAACTATTTTATGAACTTCACTTACAGGTAGTGTTGTAAATAATTTTAAGCACTCTGTATAGATTTTAGTATTTGGAACATCAGGAATATAGCCAAACTGTTTTTTAACTATTTTCAAATACTCATTTTTTCTTAGAAGATTAAAAAGCGATGCTTTATCTAGTTTTTCTAAATTGGACTTCGCTTTTCTTATTGGCTTGAGAGTGTAGCGTTCTGTCAATACCAATATTCCTACATCTTCATCTACAATCTTTTCAATAATCTCTACTTTAGATTCTACCGTTACCACGGTTACAAACTGAAAAGCTTTTTTATAATTTGATATTTGATTTTCAAGCCTCTCAATAGTATCTAGTTCGGTTTTTATTTCATAAACATGAGTTGTACCATTTAAAATAAGCACATCAGCTTTTGAAGTCCCTACTCTAAGCTCTGTAAGCAGTACTGATGAGCGAATAGAGTGGCTGCCCAACAAAATCTTTTGAGCAATAGCATTTTTAAAAACATACTCATTTCTGTAAGTTTTAAGCAACTGCTTATAAGCCTTTTCAAACAGCTCTTTTAGTGTTAAATTTTCATAAAATAAGTTTTGCATATTGAACTCTTGAAATACACTCACAAGCTTGTTGGATGATTGATTTTTATATATGTCTTTTAGAATAGTAGAGGTAAATAAATAAGATAATGCTATAGTGTTTTCTTTCATCCTTATTTACCTCCTTTATAATTAATTTATTTTATCTTTTTCTAGTTTAATTGTCATAACAAATAAGCACTTCATTACAATTCTTGTATGCATTGATAAATCAAATCACTTATCTCTTTTTGTTTTTGTTCTATTTGCTCATCTATAAGTTTTTGAGAATCTATTTTTGATTTTATTTTTTCAACAATTTGTTTTTGTTTTTCTAATGCAAAATCTAATATTGGAAACTCTTGAATTTGACTAGGAAAAATATTTGTATTATTTCCTAATCCTTTTTTATGTGTGTAAACAAGATATTGAAAAAAATCACTTCTAAAATAGTAATATGCAAAAGTTGGATTATACTTTTCCAATCTTATTCTCATAGTAAAGTCAGCAAAAATTCCTTCTACTTCTTCATCTTCAATAATAGCAACCTTTCCAATAGTCCCCTCTCCAGAACGAGCCAAAAGAATATCATTAATTTTTATTGATTTATTAATGTTTTGCTTATAAAAATCAACCCCAACTTTTTTACAATCTTCTACTTCAAAAATATAATTTTTTATATTTGACATAGCTATATAGTAATATTCTCCATCATCATCGTATAGCAATGGAGATATTCCTTTACCTAAAACGATAGGTTCACTTATAAAATCTTTGATTTTTTTTGATGTTTTAGATATTAAAAATTTACATAAAAACTTATGTTCAAGATTATGAAATTTATAACTAAATCTCAAATCCAAATTATTTGAAAAATCTAAAAGACTACTTGAAAAAATATTTTCATTTTTTAATCTATTGAACTCTTGCCAATCAAAATTTAGTTCATCTCCAAAAATTTCATTAATAATATCTAAATGCTCTTTTTTTTGTAATTTTAGATTTTGTATCTCTTGTTCTATTGGTTCGATTTTTTTAACTATTTCATTTTGAACATCTAAAAAAATATTTGGAATTTGGATTTTTAATAAATCAGAAGACTGTACCCTTCTATGAGTTTTTCCACTCTCCATATAACTCATTGCCTCAAGTGTTTTATTATTTACTAAAATATAATATAAAAACTTTGGGTTTGCGCTTTCTAAATTAATCTTATATTCAATTAGCTCGGTAGAACCAATATATTTTTGATGATTTAAATTCAAGAAAAACTGACCTTTTTTGGGTTCAAGTTTAGGAACAACCAAATCACCTCTTTCAAGCATAGCCTTATCAGAGCCTATCTCATTTACTACTTCAATATCAATTAATGTATTTGTTTTTCTTTCAATTGATTTTAAATCAATCAAATAATATTCATCATCTAATTCACCTTTTTTAAGAATATTGCTTATAATTGGTTGCATATAATATGATAAAGGCTTTGTATCTTTAATATTCCATATATTAAATTTATTTTTATCTGAAAAAATTCTATATTTTGTATCAAGCCTAATATATTTGTCTGATAAAATATCTTTAAATCTTAAAATATCAAACTTCAATCCCATTTAACACTCTTTCTAATACTATCTAAGATTTTAAGCTCTTGCTCTCTTCTTAGTAAAATATCACTTGAAGCCCATCTTTGCATAATTCCATTTTTAAAGTGGTTTATAAGTGTTTCATCTGTTCTATCAAAATATTCATCTTTGATTTTATTGTTTGTTTCATAGTAAAGAGTATGAATATTTATGGCTTCATCTTTTTCATTTTTTAAAAACCCTAGTCTATTTTCAATTTTTTCTATATCTTCACAAATAGAATTAAACTTTTTTTCTAAAGTTTTATTTGATTTTTCTTCTATTTTTTGTTTTAGCTCTTTTTCTTCACTTTTTAACTCTTCTAAAATGTGATTATCTCTGCTTATTAGCTCATCATAATAGTTTTTTATAGTATCCAGCTCTAAAATATTTGGTGCAAATTCTAAATCAAATAAGTCATTTGGCATAGGCTTTTCACCTCTTTTTGTTCTTTTGTATCCTACATTTTGAGCTTCTGCCATAAAAATATCATAGTCTATATTTTTTGCTACTTCACCAAATACCCACCAAGTATTATAAAAACTAAAAACATCTGTTGTGTCTTTGTCAAATTTACAAAGTTCATCTAGTTCACTTTTGTATTTTTTAATAATTTCTTTTGGATTTAAAGAGTTATCATCCTCTAAAATATAATCTTTTAAAAGCCTAGTTAAAATCTCTTTTTCCCTAGCTTCATCTAAATCTTTGATAGATGGTAGTTTTTTTCTATCTTTACTGTGTAAATACACATCTATAAGATTTAAAACTCTTGTTTTTAAATTACTCCATTCACTTCCATATCTGTTCCAAAGTGTATTCCACTCTTGTATCTCTTTTTTTGTCTTTTTCTGCATAAAAAGAAGTGATGTTTTTGTAGAAGTGTATGGTTCAAATGTTACTTGTGGTAAACTCACAACCGCTTTAACTTTAAAGTATTTAAAGATAAATAGCCTTATATATTTGTTTTCTGTTGTATCAAATACACTCTCAGGCAAAACAACTCCAACTCTTCCATTTTCTTTTAGAAGTTGATACCACCTTTCTATAAAAAGATTTTCAGAGTTCTTTTTATCTCCAAATAAAAAATTATTTGGCAAAAATCTTTTTGTTTCTGTGTCTAAATCAACACTAAATGGTGGATTTGAAATAACCACATCAAAGTTGCCGTTTATATCTTTGTCATTATAAACCTCATCTAGTTCATTTTTTGAAAGATGATTTGGTGCTGTATCTTTTGTATAAAATCTAAATGGCAATAATCCATCTTTTACAAAAATATTAGTAGAACCATCTCCATGAAGTATCATATTTACTTTTGAAGCAATTCCTAAATCAAAATTTATATCTGCACCATAAATATACTCTTTTGCCCATTTATTATCTTTATGCTTTTCACTATCTTTTCCAAATAAATCTTCTATTAAATCTTTTGTTTGTCTATTTGCTTTTAATTTTTCTCTTTGTTTATATTTTAGCTCTTTTGTTATTACTTTCATAGCTTCAACTAAATATGTTGCACTTCCTGCACTAGGGTCTATTATAAATGGTAACTCTCTATCATTGTTGAGCCTGTCTATTGCATAAGTATCTAAATGCATAGCATAAAGTATAAAATTTACAACAGGTGTTGGAGTAAAAAACTGCCCTTTTGTTTGTTTAAAACCATCTCTTGTAATTGACTCAAAAAAATCTCCTAAAATATCTTTGCCATCTATTGAATTTCTTCCATCATAAAATGAGTATGCTTCAAGTTGTGAAACACAATAAACAAGCTTATTAAGTGGAAATTTTTCTTCGTTTATTACATAGGCTTTATTAATTTTTGCTTCATCTGTGACATTTAATTTTTCCCTTAAAGCTCTTCTATAGAGCTCATTTATTCTATCAAAAACTTTGTTTAAATTTTCAGTATTTTCTCCATAAGAGTAAATCTGAAAATGATATTCTTCTTTTTCTTCTCTTTCAGATTCATCTTGAAGTTTAGCTAAAATGATATTTACAAGAGAATAAAATATTTCACTATCAGTAGTTCCACCACCACCCCAAAGCACATTATGTAAATTATTAGCAAGTGCTTCTATCTCTTGCTTTTTTATTTTTATTTTTAAATCATATTTTTTATCACCTTTTATAAAGGCTTGTTTTTTGGGTTTATCATAACCAGCTGGAAGTTCACTACCAACAGAAACCAATCCACTATTTACCCAATCACTATATTCTGGATACTTTTCAAAATCTACAATAATCAATTTATCCGAAATATTATCTTCACTCTCTTCAGTTGTGTAGTAAACTAAATATTTTGGTTTGTTTGTTTCAAGTTTTGCTAAAGCATAAAGTTGCCCCTCAATATACTCTTTATCATTTTCAAATTTGTCAGGAGCTTTAACTTCTATAAAGAAAAAAGACTTATTGTCTTTATCCTTTACGATAACATCTATTCTTGCTTTTTGAACCTTAGGGCGACCGATGTTATACTCTTTTTCAAGTTCAATAAGTTCGGCAGGATAATCAAGTTCATTTATAAGCTTATCAATCAAAAAGGCTCTTGAAATCTCTTCATCGCCAGTTATTTTTTCTATTTGTCTATGTAGTTTTATCTTTTCATTGTAAGAGATAGTTTCTTTATCAATATTTATTGATACTATTTTATTTTTTCTAGTTTGTAGTTTTGATTCTATTTTTTCTTGCCAAGTCACTATTTAAATCCTTCATTGTATAGCTAGTCGTCTCACACCATTACTTTTTACTACTTCTTAAACTCTTTCTCTAGGCTATTTAGAGTGAGAATATCTGGGTTTGGTAGCACGCTAAAGCTCTTAAGCACAGCGTCGCTCACCCACTGCGGGTAGATGCGAAAGTTTAGCTTCACACTCGCCTTTAGCGGATAAGCAAGACCCTCTGGCAAGACAAACCTCTCTTCTCGCCTCTGCTTAGCTGGTATGCGAGTATCTTTTAGCATAGTTTTATACTTCCAAAAAAGCAGTCCCACAGGCTTGCCCTCATCATCGCCAAAGACTTTATGAAAAATCCTACTGCCTTTTTCTATCTCACCATTTTCATCAAGCTTGCCACTACTTAGCACCACTTTGCCATTAGCATCACTTACTTCTACCTCTAGCCAAAGCTCTCTAAAGTCCGCCACACCCGTTGGCAAGTGATGTCCTGCACCACTATTTGTCACGCCCACTACTAGTTCACTCCCACTAAGACCTAGATCTAGTTTTGCCGCAGTTTTTAGTAGCTGGATCGTTTGATCAGCGGCTTCATGGTTTCGCAGTGAGGTTAGAAAATAGTTGCTCCCCGCAAAATAGTGCACCTTCACATCATCTTTGATCGCTCCGCCATCGGTAGATCTACCCTTTAGCGGGCTAAATTTACCACCCTCTAAGTAGGTCATATGACAATCTATACAGCTTTTGTGCTTGCTTGGATCTTGCGGGTTGTTATACTCCGACTTGCTCCACTCCTCATAAGTTGCGACGATTTTTATGCCATTTTTGGGGTGCTGCTCATCGTGGCAAGATGCACAGTACCTGCTATCTCTATAAAAATCCTTGCTATAACTCTCCTTGTGCACCTCTGGCTTAGCGTTTACTAGTAAGTCGCTAAACTTTTTAGCTAGTGTGTAGCGACTATCTTCAAGAGCGTACTTTTTACGATCTAGATCTATGGTGTATGAGGCGTTTCCTGCGTGCGTTGCCTCGCTTATGAGATGACAACTCACACATGATACACCCTCTTCTACACGGAAGTTATCATGCTTGGTAAAGCCCCTTTGCAGTGTAACTGAACCCACCTCGTAAGACTCACCATCTATGACATTTCCACTCATACCATGCGTAGTTTTCTCTAGTCCTATGGCAAGTCCGCTAGGGTTATGACAGCTCATACACCACTGCCTAAACTCCTCGCCCTCCACCTCACCCGCAAGCGTCTCCATCACCATATAGTAGCGGTTGCTTCCTACCATGTGGCGGTGGTTTGAGTCCGCCCATTGGTTAAATATATCGGCGTGGCACTCCTTGCATCTAGTGGAGTTTGTAAAATCTTTACTATGAAAATCTTTGGCGTCACCATTTACTATCTGCATACGCGATAGCGGTGTGATCTCTTCTGCTTGCAAGCTTGGATCTGGCAAAAAGAGCAGAAGCATCACCATAACAGCTGGTCTTGCTATGTGCCACAAGAAAAACAGAACTAGAGCAAATGAGAGTAGCAGATGAGTCCAAAATGAGGCTATTCCTACCGCATCACCACCGCGGTTGCCCACCAAAAGTAGGTAGATCCCACTAAGTGTTACAAGCACAAAAGCTGCTAAAACTAGCCAACCATTTGGGCTTTTTACACCCTTTTTTAGGTAGTAGTAGCGTATATGTTTTCTCATAAATGGCACCATAAACAGAGGTATAAAAAGAAGCGACATAGCTATATGAAGCGGTTGAAGCACCCTATATAGCTCCCATTTTACAGCTAGCAGATCCATCAAAACCACCCCACTTACAAACAACAAAACTAGCACTACTTTAAAGATAAGGCGTCTCATTTTAGCTCATACTCCACGATCTCCCCCTCAAGTGATCTTAAAAACGCAACTATCTCGCTGATCTGCTCATCGCTAAGTCTACGACCAAGCTGATGTCTAGCCATGATATCCACCGCCTCATAGATCTTCTCCACCGCACCATTATGAAAGTATGGTGATGTTTTTGTCACATTTCTTAAAGTTGGTACGCGAAACTTTAGAGCATCATCTCTGCCCAAAAATCCCCCGCTATTGTCAAATGGAAGCCTGCTATCGCTAGATCTAAGCTGATCAAAAAGACTCTCATTTAGCCGAAGTTCATAAAAAAACGCAAACGCCCTGAGTGGAAAGTGCTGAAGCGTAGTGCCACCTAGTGCCACACCTCCATGACACCCACTACAACCAAACCTCATAAAGTTTGCCAAACCCCGCTTCGCCTGATGTGAAAGTGCATCATCATCACCGTCCATAAAGCGATCATACGCCCCATAAGTGACAAGCGTTTTGACATACGCCTCGATTGCATTTGCGATAGTATCGATACTTAAGTTACTATCTACAAACTCCGTATACTTAGGATCATTTGCCACGCGAGCAACCACCTCATCTAAGCTAAGTGCATGCTTATGTTTTGCTTCAAAAGATCTCTTTGCCTCATCGGCGATACTACCAACCTCGCCACTCCAAGTGTAGTGCTTAAAAAAGCCACTATTTAGCACAGTCTGTACATTTAGCAGTTTTGGGTGAGGAGTGGCGTTATCACCTTGAGAAAATGTAAAGCGATCAACTCCACTTTGATCTCGCAAGTGACACGACGCACAGTCGCTCACCCCCTCATCTTTGCCCGCTACAAACTCCCCCAAGATGGGTGGATTTGCCACATCTCTACTAAGCGAGTGACACGATGCACAGCTCGTTTTGCCATGCTTTGAGAGGCTAGCGTCAAAAAACAGCTCCTTACCAAACTCCACTTTCGCCCTTGTGATGGGGTTTTGCTTGCTACTTACTAGATCTAGTAGTTTGCCCGCCTCTAGCGGAGTTGAGCGAAGAGATCTACTCTGTGCCTGAGCTCTAAGCGTGGAGCTATCCTCATCTGCTACTATGCGAACCTCTGTCATACTACCTAAAAACACAAGTGTAGATATAACAAAAATCGCAATAGCGAGCGAACCAAGAGCAAAATTTTTCATCTATGTCCTATAATCAGCGTTGATCTTGACATACTCATGCCCCAGATCACACCCATACGCCTTAAAACTTCCGCTACCAACACCTAGATCACAGCTAATGCTAAACTTTTGATGTTGCATAACAACAGCACATTTTGCCTCCATCTGCTCATCAAAGTGGCTTACTCCCCTTTCATAAACACAGTGGTTATCAAACCAGATACTAAGGCTCTCTTCACTACACTCCGCCCCGCTTGCACCCACAGTTGAGGCTATGCGTCCCCAGTTTGGATCTTCACCAAAAAGAGCGGTTTTAACTAGCAAAGAGTCACTTAGTGCCTTTGCTACCATCTCCGCTTCGGCATCATTTTTTGCTCCACTTACTTTATATGTGACAAGCTTTGTTGCTCCCTCGCCATCTCGCACCATCTCCAGAGCCAAAAAGTGCATCACCTTATGTAGTGCGTCTCTAAAAGCCTCGGCGTTAAACACTCCGCTTTTGCCATTTGCAAGTAGTAAAACCGTGTCGTTTGTAGAGGTGTCACCATCAACACTTATGGCGTTAAATGTCGTCTTTACCGCACTATCCAGTGCATTTTGAAGCTCCTCTTTGCTAGCTTTTGCATCGGTTGTGATGAAGCATAGCATTGTAGCCATCGCAGGATCTATCATACCAGCACCCTTAGCGATCGCTCCAATGTTAAAGCTAGATCCATCATCAAGCTTTACCTCAAATGCGATCGTTTTGGCAAAACTATCTGTTGTCATGATCGCTTTTGCAGCGTTTTGTGAGTTTTGGCTTGTTAGATCAAACTTGCTAAATGCCTCTTTGATGCGACTAACTGGAAGTCTTACACCTATGACACCAGTAGAGCTCATGATCGGGTTGGTAGCTTCTTTTGGGGCGTAAGATAGCACCTCTTCTATATCTGCAATACCATCTTTGCCAGTCATAGCGTTTGCGTTTTTGGAGTTTATCAGCACGAAGTTTGTCTTAAGCTCACCCTTAGATCTGAAGTGTTTTATGGGAGCTGCTGCCATCTTGTTGGTAGTAAAAACGCTTGCTACTTCGCAGAGATCGCTACTATATATAAATGCAACATCAAGTGCACCGTCTTTTTTAAGCCCTACGCTTACACCATCGGCAAAAAAGCCACTACTTGCACACACACCGCCATTTTTTGGAACAATACTATACACGATATCCTACTTTTTTTAGAGGTATTATAGTATAAAAATCTTTAAGGTAGAGGGAGAAATACAACCCGAAGAGGTGGGTTGTACTAAGAGTTTTTCTTTAGAGTTCTAAGCTCGCTAGCTGAGATTTTGATCTTTCTTGTTGTTCCATCATCTAGTGTGATGCGAATAGATCTTAGATTTGGTAAAAAGCGTCTTTTTGTTTTGTTGTTGGCATGTGAAACATTGTTGCCAACCATAGGACCCTTACCGCTAATAGCACATCTTTTAGCCATCTTGTGTTCCTTGTGTAATAAAAGTTGCGAATTATACCACC
>Ga0172377_10002809_pt1 | contig 17904 bp, 13 predicted proteins | sample Pumphouse3metaG_FD_119749 | JGI IMG/M metagenome (GOLD analysis project Ga0172377, IMG submission 119749) | Leachate microbial communities from a municipal landfill in Southern Ontario, Canada - Pumphouse #3 metaG | ecosystem: Engineered > Solid waste > Landfill > Unclassified | place: Canada...
AAGACACACGAAGCTACACTAAGACACACCAAGTAGTCTTCGTCGAAAATTAGAATTTTAGCAGAAAATTTGCTTTTTTCATGCTATTTCATCGAGTTTTTTTGCTTTGTCCGGCTCCCTTTTCCCAACAAACCAAAACGCGCCTGCGGCTTATGCGGCGCCGCAGGTGCCGCATAAGCCCTTAATGTGTCTTCGTGTCCCTTTGTGTCCTCCCCTCTTCGTGTGCCTTAGTGGCTCAAAGACTTTTTGGACGGAGGCTAAGCCTGAAAATTGTTGTTCTCCGCCGGCTTTAGCCGGCGTATGTTCGTAGTTCAAGCTCATTGCTTGCGCTCTTAGCCGGCTCAGTGCCGGCGCTCCGACCGCCTTAACAACATAAATACCACTTTAGATTGCGTATCTGCCTAGTGGGCTTGCTTTTCCGTGGTTGGACTTAGTCTCTGGTTTGTTTTTTGTGTCTTTTGTGCCTTTTGTGGTTCAATGGCTTTTGGACAGGGAGCAGATGAAAGCAGAGGAATTTATAGCGTATACATTATAAATATGCAAAATTATCTGGAAGAATTTTCCGCCTACCTGCTGCTGGAACGCGGCCTGTCGGCTAATACATTGGCCGCATATAAGAGCGACCTGGAGTTTTTTCTGGACTTCCTGAGGCGACAGGGCTTGAGCGATTGCAAGGCTGTGCGCCGAGACCATATCCTCGATTTTCTCGAAGAGGAAAAAGGCCAGGAGAAGGCCATTAGTACCATCATCAGAAGACTGGTCGCTATTAGAGTCTTTTTCCGTTTTCTGAGTAGGGAGAAAATCCTGGAAGCTAATATCACCGAGGTGATGGACAGCCCGCGCTTCTGGCAGCTGATCCCGGAGTTTCTGAGCCTGAGCGAGGTGGAGGCGCTTTTGCACGCCTTCAAGGGCAATGATGTCTTCGAGTTGCGCAACCGGGCCATGCTGGAGATGCTCTATGCCTCCGGTCTGCGGGTCTCTGAGCTGACTACGCTGCGTTTGGACGGCGTTGATTTTGCGCAGGCGGTCTTGCGGGTTAGCGGCAAGGGTGAGCGCGAGCGTCTGGTGCCCTTTGGCAAGAGCGCGGCGCGCAGTCTGCAGCGCTATCTGGAGCGGGGCAGGCCGCTTCTGGACCCGGAGGGCCTGGGGATCGAGCTTTTTTTGTCGAAAAGCGGCAAGGCGCTGACCCGTGCCCGCGTCTGGGCCTTGGTGAAGGAGGCGGCGCTGCGGGCCGGGCTGAGCAAGAATATCTATCCGCATATGCTGCGGCATTCTTTTGCCACGCATCTTTTGGCCAACGGCGCGGATTTGCGCGTTATCCAGGAAATGCTGGGCCATGCCGATATAGGCACCACCCAGATATATACACATGCCGACAGTGCAAGGCTGAGCCGCACGCATCAGCGTTTTCACCCCAGAGCATAGAATCCCCAAGGAGACATCATGCCGCTAGTCTACGATCCAAGTCAAGTAAGCGCCGAGCTGCATCCCCTGTTGCAGGAGCTGGGCCAGGAATTTCCCATACGCAGTGAGGGCGAGGGCCTGAAGCTGCATTTCGAGAAGTCGCAGGATAGTACGCAGCTTGAGGTGCACCCGGGGCCGGAAGGCATTCGCATCGTTTACGGCAAGCTCTCGGCTGCCGCCCGCGGCCTGGGCTACGCCCTGTCCGGCACAGCGGCGCAGGAGGAAATGGACTTTCGCAGCTACGCGGTGCTTTTCGATTGCTCAAGGAACCCGGTGCTCACCGTGAAACACGCCGCACACTGGCTGCGCCGCCTGGCGCTGATGGGCTACAATATGATGATGCTCTATACCAAGGACGCCTATCAGCTGCCCGGCGAGACCTACTTCGGTTATATGCGCGGCGCCTATAGCCAGGAGGAAATCAGGCAAATTGACGCCGTGGCGCAAAACCTGGGCATAGAGATGATTGCCTCCATACAGGCTCTGGGCCATCTGGAGCCTATATTGCGCTGGCCCGCATATGCCGAGGTCAAGGACACCGACAATGTTATCCTGGTGGACCACGACAAAAGCTATGAGCTTATCCGTAAAATGCTGGAGTTCTGGAGCGAGGCGCTTTCCTCAAGACGCATACACATAGGCATGGATGAGACCCACGACCTGGGGCGGGGACGCTTCCAGGACTTGTACGGCAAACAGGAAGCCTTCGACCTTTACAACCGGCACCTGCGCCGCGTCTGCGATATCTGCAATGAACTGCGCCTCGAGCCTATGCTGTGGAGTGATATGTATTTCCGCCTGGGCAACAAGGACCTGAGCTATTATGATACCGAGACGCGCATACCCGCGGAGGTCAAGGCGGCCATCGCACCGGAGGCGCAGCTGGTCTACTGGGACTACTATCACCGGGACGAGGAGTTCTACAGCAAGATGCTGCAGTTGCATCGCGATCTGGGGCGGCAGCCCGTGGTTATGGCCTCCGGCGTCTGGACCTGGGTGAAGCTCTGGTACGACCATGAGGTCACCACGGAGACGGTGAGGCCCTGTCTGAAGGCCTGCCGCAAGGAGGGCGTGCAGGAGATCATCTACACCATGTGGGGGGATGACGGCGGCTACTGCGAGTTCGACTCGGCTTTCGCAGGCCTGGCCTGGGCGGCGGACGAGGCCTTCAACCAGGGCAGCGACGATGAGCGCCTGGAAAGCTTCTTCCAAGGCATATTCGGCACTAGCTACCGCCGGCAGCTGCTGGCCTCGGACCTGAATATAACTGTGCCGCCCGAGAGGCTTAGCGAGAGCATGCGCCGGCGGCGCGGCGAGACGCCCTGCCGCCTGAATGCCGCCATGATGCTCTGGGATGACCCGCTTATGGGCATAGTCTGGCATGAATACAAGGCATACGATGCGCAGGTCTGGGAAAGACATCTGCCGCAGCTGCAAAAGATCATGGACGAGTTGAACCCGCATCGCAGCAGTGATTGGCAGGCCGGACACATAGACCATGCCTGGCAATGCGCCAATCTGCTGAAACTGAAGATCGAGTTTAGGCTGCAGCTGCTCGAGGCCTACAAAAAACGCGATTCCCATGCGCTACAAGCCCTGAGCCGGGCTAAAATCGACGCCATGCTGGCAGCCATAGACGCATTCTGTCAGAGCTTTCGCCGCCAATGGCTGCGCAGCTTCAAATATGATGGCCTCGAGGTCATGCAAATAAAAATGGGCGGTCTGAAAGAACGCTACCGTGAATGCAGACGACGCCTCGAAGAACTGCTTGCAGGCAAGATACAGAATATAGCGGAGCTGGAGGCCGAGCCGCAAGCCTACGGCGGCCAGGAAACACGCTACCGCATGGTGGCAACCGCAGGCTGGTTTATATAATCAGGGGGAGGACACGAAGACACACGAAGGGGGGAGGACACGAAGACACACTAAGACACACGAAGGGACACTAAGTATCCGGATTCTTCTCCATCATGCCGTTGTGCAGGTGCATGCCGCCGTCGACATAGATAATTTGTCCGGTTATGGTTTTGGCCTGGGCCAGAAAAAGGCAGGCCTCGGCGATCTCCTCCTCGCTGCTGCGCTTCTGCATGGGGACAAATTGCAGTATGCGCTGCATGCTGGTTTCCGGCGGCAGCTGTGGCGGCGGCAGGACTATGCCGGGAGCCACGGCATTGACGCGAAAGCGCGGGGCCCATTCGAGGGCGCAGGCCAGGCCGGCGTCGCGCAGGCTTTTTTTGGCCAAGGCATATGAGCCGGCGCCAGGGTCTACCGAGACCACGCGCTGGTCCAGCATATTGATAATATTGCCTGTGGAGCAGGCTTGGCGGTAGAGGCGCATAAGCTCAAAAGGCACCGCAAAGTTGATGCGGTAGTCCTCTTGAATCTGTTCGGGGCTAAGCTCGAGCATACGGCGGCGTCTGTATACCGAGGCATTATTGACCAGGCAGTCCAGCCTGCCGTAGTGCTGTAGCACGGCAGCCATGACATCTTCTTGCAAACGGCAGCGCAGCAGGTCCTGCTGCAGGATCTGATGGCCTGCCTGCGCGCCGCCTATGTCTTGCAGCAGGGCCTCGGCCTCCGCCCTCGAGTCGCGGCAGTGTATTGCGAGGCGCCAGCCCTGCTCGGCAAAGCGGCGCACGATGGCCGCTCCGATGCGCCTGGCCCCACCAGTGACCAAGGCCACCGGTGCATGCTCTCTGCTTGACATTATAGCTACCTCTGAGTGCTAGGAGTAGGACACGAAGTTAGTGGCGCCCCTACAGGGCGCCGGATTCGGGGGGGGGCTTTTACCCAGGGTGGCGCTCGGCTCCTGCGGAGCCTCGCTTACCCTGGGCTTTATTAGGTTGCCCCTTCGGGGCACCATGCGACTGATTCTCATAAAAAAATTAAAATTCAGCAGGAAATTGCATAAAAAACGGGATTAGAGTAGACCCAGCCTAAAAGTAAAAGTTCAAAAAACTTGGTGTGCCTTCGTGTGTTTTAGTGTGTCTTCGTGTCCAATATCCTGCCAGGCATCCTTTTTGGACGGGTTCTAAGTTACACGAAGTCAGGGCGTTAGCCAGGTTTTACTTGAGCACTGCCTTGATGCGCCGCACGCCGCGGCTGGAGCTTTCCTCCTTGACGATCTTGAAACCCGACAGGGCGCCGGTATGGCTGACATGCGGCCCGCCGCAGATTTCCATGGAAAAGTCGCCCACCCGGTAGAGTTTTACCAGGTCGCCATAGCGGTCCTCAAAGAGGCCTATGGCGCCGCGTTTTTTGGCCTCCTCCAGGCTGACTTCCTCCCAGGTCACTGGCAGGTCTTTGCTTATTTGTTCGTTGACGATGCGCTCGACTTCGGCGAGTTGCTCTTTGCTCATTTTCTCCGGGTGGCTGAAATCGAAGCGCAGGCGTTCGGCGGTGATATTCGAGCCGCTTTGTTCCACGTGTTCGCCCAATACCAGGCGCAGTGCCTTGTGCAGCAGATGTGTGGCGGTGTGCAGGGCGGTGGTGTTCTCGGACTGGTCGGCCAGGCCCCCTTTGAACTTCTGCTCGGCGCCGGCTCGCGAAAGCTCCTGGTGCTTCTCGTATGCTTTTTGGAAGCCGGCCTCGTCCACCACGAAGCCGCGCTCGGCGGCCATCTCGACGGTCAGCTCCAGTGGAAAACCGTAGGTCTCATACAGGTTGAAGGCATTTTTGCCGCTGATTTGTTTTTTTGTGACGAAATCCGGAATGCGTGCGATCAGCTTGTTGAATTCCCGCGTGCCATTTTCCAGGGTTTTGCTGAACTGTTCTTCCTCGCGTTCGAGTTCCGCCAAAATCGCGGCTTGTTGATGCTGCAGTTCCGGGTAGAATTCACCGTATTGCTGGCAGACGATGGCGGCGATCTTGCTGCTGAAGCTTTCCTTGATGCCCAGTTGTCGCGCCTCTCGCACGGCTCGGCGTATAAGTCTGCGCAAAACATATCCCTGGTCGACGTTGCTGCATTTCACGCCGTCTCCGATGAGGAAGCTTGCGGCGCGCAGGTGCTCGGCCACGATTCTGGCACCGCGGCAGTCGTGATTGGCTTTGGCATTGCCTGAAAGCCTTTGTATTTCGGCGAAGATAGCGCTGAAAAGCTCGGTCTGGTAGGCGCTTTGCACGCCTTGCATCAATGCGGTGACCCGCTCGACTCCCATGCCGGTGTCGACATTGGGGTGTTCCAGGGGCACATACTTGCCCTCGGCGGTCTTGTTGTACTGCATGAAGACGTCGTTCCAGATTTCCACCCATTTGCCGCAGCCGCAGGCCGGGCCGCATTCCGGTCCGCAGTCGGGCTGGTCCACGGCGACGAACATCTCGGTGTCCGGCCCGCAGGGGCCGGTTTGTCCGGCTGGTCCCCACCAGTTGTCCTCCTTGCCCAGGAAGTAAATATTTGCTTCGGGGATGCCCAGTTGGCGCCAGATATCGGCGGCCTCTTCGTCCCTGGGGGCATTTTCATCGCCGGCGAAGCAAGTGACCTTGATCTCATCCTTGTCAAAGCCCAGCACGCCAGTGAGGAACTCGAAGCTCATGGCTATGGCCTCCTGCTTGAAGTAGTCTCCCAGCGACCAGTTGCCCAGCATTTCGAAAAAGGTGAGGTGGAAGGGGTCGCCGACCTCGTCGATATCGCCGGTGCGCAGGCATTTTTGCACGTTCACCAGGCGTTTGCCGGCGGGATGCTTTTCGCCCAGCAGATAGGGCACCAGCGGATGCATGCCGGCGGTGGTAAACAAGCAGGTGGGATCATTTTCCGGAACCAGGGGCGCGCTCTTGATCTCGGCATGTGCGTGACTCTTGAAAAACTGTATGTACTGCCGACGCAGTTCGGCTGCGGTGATTGCTTTCCTCATGAATTGTACCTGATATAAAGTGACGCGGTGCTTAATGATGTAAAGAGTTTAATTTAATACGGGTTTTGCAAAATACATCCCGAGGGCCTTTTCGGAGGGCTGGCCGCGGCGCGGAAAATATCATCTTGCCGCCGCGCTTGTCAGCCTCACTTGAAGAATTATATTATGATTTTGAGGCACAACTCGGTCATCGAGGCATTCATGAACATATCCGATTTGCAACTAGGCGGGCGCGGCCTGCTCAAGCTCGCTGATCTGAGCGGAGAGCAGATACTGGGTCTGGTGGACCTGGCCATAGAGCTAAAGCGTCGCAAAAAAGCTGGCGAGCATCTGCAAAAGCCGCTGTTGTTGGGCAAAAACATCTGCCTGGTCTTCCAAAAATCGTCCACCCGCACGCGTTGCGCCACTGTTATTGCGGTGCGCGACGAGGGCGGCAGCGCCGAGTATCTGGGGCAGCAGGACATACACTTCGGCAAGAAGGAGTCGGTGGCCGACAGTGCCCGCGTACTGGGACGCATGTTTGACGGCATACTCTTCAGGGGCTTCAAGCACAGCGTCGTCGAGGAGCTGGCCCGGCATGCCGGCGTGCCGGTCTGGAATGGGCTTACTGATGAATGGCATCCCACGCAGATACTGGCCGACCTGCAAACCGTCAAGGAGCATTTCGGGCATCTGCGGGGGCTGAGCCTGGCCTTTGTCGGGGACGGGCGCAACAATGTGTGCAATTCGCTTATGGTCGGCTGTGCTATGATGGGGATCAACATGGTTAATGTCTGCCCGCCGCAGCTTGCGCCGCCGCCGGAGGTGTTGGCACTGGCGCTGCGCCATGCCCGGCGCAACCACTGCAGCGTTTCGGTCTGCCATGATCCGCAACGCGGGGTGCAGGGCGCCAATGTGGTCTACACCGATGTCTGGGTGTCAATGGGCGAGGAAAGCCTTTTCCAGCAGCGCCTCGAGCTGCTTAAACCGTATCAAGTGGATATGCAAATGATGAAAAACACCGGGAATCTGGACAATGACCAGGCTATCTTCCTGCATTGTCTGCCCGCATACCACGACCACAACACCGAGACCACGCAGGCCTGCGGCGCACTGGAGGTGAGCGACCAGGTCTTCGAGGCTCCCTTCTCGAAGGTCTTCGAGGAGGCGGAAAACCGCATGCACACCATCAAGGCCATGATCCTGGCCTCCCTTGCCTAGCTCCGCAGTCCCTGCCAAACGGCAGGGATTTTTTTTGCCCGGTTTTCACCACTCACTGAATATACCTAGCCACAAAGGAGACTGCCGTGTTGGACTGGAATAGCTTTCTATTGAAACGCAAGCATCTCGACGAGATTCCCTGGGATGTGTTCCAGCGCCTGCCCCTGGAGGAGAAGGCGAATTATTTCGTGCAGAATAACGGTAGGCCCTTCCATGTTTTGATCGCGCAGCAATTTGAGCGCGAATCGCTGGACAAGCTCTGCGACCTGGCCACGCGCATACGCCGCATCGCCAAAAGCAAAACCGGCATGGACTTCCTCTCGATTCTGCTCAAGCACAAGCGCGCCATGCTCGATTTCACCCAGCCCAGCAGCAGGACCTTCCTCTCGTTTTACGCCGCCTGCCAGATATTGGGCATCAGGCCGGCAGAAGTGCGCAACTCCTCGACCTCCAGCGAGATGAAAGGCGAGTCACGCATGGACTCGATGCGCACCTTCAGCTCATATTTCGACCTGCTTATCATGCGCACGCCGGAACAGGGCCTAGCCGAAAAAACCGCCTGGATGCTGTCCAACACTGAAAGACCGGTGCCCATTATCAATGCCGGCTCGGGCAAGGACCAGCACCCTACCCAAGCGCTGCTGGATATCTACACCCTGCAGCGCAGCTTCGAGAGGCGCGGCGGCATAGAAGGCAAGCACATCGTGTTTTGCGGCGACCTGGCGCGCGGGCGCACAGTGCGCTCGCTGGCCAAGCTGCTCACGCACTACCCTAAGGTGCATATCACCTTCGCCGCCCCGGGAGCCTTGCAGGTAGGCACTGACATCCTGGCACAGCTCGACGCCGCCGGACTGCCCTACGAACTGACGGCAGACTTCAAGTCAACCATAGGCGAGGCCGACGCCATCTATATGACACGTATCCAGGATGAGTGGGACAGCGAGGAGGAGAAGCCGGCAAAATTCAACCTGGCGGAATACTCCTTTGCCGCCGAAGACCTGAAACGCCTCCCGCCGCAGGCGGTAATTATGCATCCGCTGCCCAGACGCAGCGAGATAGACCCGGCCTGCGACAACGACCCCAGAGCGGTATACTGGCGACAGATGCGCAACGGGATGTGGATACGAAGCGCGCTAATCGCAACCATCTTCGTCAGAGACAACGAAATAACCAATTACTACATGATGAATATCAAATAAAACGACTGGTGGAAACACGGCGGTTTTGCCCAGGACGCAATTATTTTTTCAATATTTGTGTTCCTATGCCCTGGTCGGTGAATATTTCCAACAGCAGCGCGTGTTTCAGCCTGCCGTCGATCAGGTGCACCTTGCCCACGCCTTCGGCGATGGCTTGGGCGGCGCTTTCCAGCTTGGGCAGCATGCCGCCTGAGATGCTTCCCCGGCGCGCCATTTCCGGGATTTCTTCGCAATAGATACTGGAGATGAGACTGCTGGGGTCTTCAGGGTCTTGCAACACTCCGGGCACATCGCTGAGAAAGACCAGTTTACAGACCTTCATTTGCGCCGCGATAACACAGGCGGCCATGTCGGCATTGATATTGTATGCCTGCCCGTTCATGTCGCAGGCCAAGGGGGTGATGACCGGGATTTGCCGGCGCTTGAGTATCCAGCCCAGTTGCTCGGTGTCGACATTCACCACTCGCCCCACATAGCCCAGGTCCAGAGGCTGGCCAGTTTCCAAGTCCGGCGTGCTGATGCGTTCGCAGCGCAGCACATTTTTACCGGACACCGCGGCGGCCTCCGCGCCACAGTCCTGCTGCAGGAAGCGCAGCAGCTCGCGGTTGATCTTCTCGTGCAGCACCTGGTCCACCACCTTTATGGTTTTTTCGCAGGTGTAGCGCAGGCCGTTGATGAACAGCGGCTCGATGCCGTACTTCTTAAGCTCGGCACTGATGGCTTTGCCGCCGCCATGCACCAGCAGTGGCTGCAGACCGGCAGCCGCCAAAAAGGCGAGGTCGCGCAAAGCCCCCTGGACGACGGCAGGCTCCTCCATGGCGCTGCCGCCAAACTTGACCAGGATGCTCTGACCCTGAAATTTCTGGATGTAGGGCAGTGCCTCGACTAAAACATCGGCTTTGGCTATCAATTGCTGCATATCGCACATGGTGAAAAGCTGGGTTGAGAATAGGGAATATAAGGCGTAAATCATAAAGTATTATATATGCCTGAGATAGCAAGCCCGAACATAGAAAAAACACAAAGGTAAAGCCGGCAAAATATGAGAGGCCAGGCAGTGCATAATGTGACTTGATGTCCAAAAAATGGTTCTGCTCTCTGTCGCCACCGCATTGCAACTTATCCCTGTCAACTCTAGACAAATTCGCATTAGGCATTAAGTTTTAAAGTATTCCATTTTTTGTTTTTTGAAGGTTAAAAGCATGGATGTTTCAGTTCTACCTTTAGGCAAGCAGAAGCCGGCGCTAAGTTTCCGGCATTTTCCCAGCACATGGCAGGCGGTGCTGTGGCGCAACTGGGGCATAATACCACTGCCCAGACTGGCCAAAATGCTCGGCTGCAGCCAGGAAAAACTGCTGCAGGCCGGCGAGCAGCTCGGCCTCGAACCCGACGACTCGCTCTGCGAGCTCTGGCTAAAACGCGGCTATCAGACCATTATACGGCAAAATTGGCATCTGCTAAGCTATGAACAATTATTGCTGGCCTTGGACTGGAGCGCCGAAAAACTGGAGTATATCCTGCGTGAGGACGACTTCCTGTGGACTAAAATGGGCAATTTCAAGCCGCAGCTGACCCCCCCGCAATACGCGGAACTCGACGAGTTGCAGCTGGCAAAAACCGGCAAGCTGAAAAAATGGCGCCTCGAGACTACGGCAACTTTGCCGGAACGCCAAGAAAAACCCTTCGACTTCCTGCATGCCTCGTACAATGAAAAGCTCAGCCTGCCGGAGCCTGACGGGGGGCTGCGTCTTATCTACTCATATTCCGCGCTCTATGGAGACCCGCTTCTGGACGAGGCTGCCGATCCATACCCGGAGCAACTGCTCGCCGACTATGCCGCCAGCGGCATCAATGCCGTCTGGATGCAGGCCGTGCTCTACAGCCTGGTGCCCTGGTTTGGCCAAAGCGAGTACAGCAAAGACTGCGAAAAACGCCTGCAAAACCTGCAAAAACTGGTGCGCCGTCTGCAAAAACACGGTTTGAAGCTTATCCTTTACATCAATGAACCGCGTGCCATGCCGGAGGCCTTCTTCAAACTGCATCCCGCCTGGCGCGGAGCCGTCTCGAAGAGCAATCCAGACCTCTACGCGTTGTGTACTAGCAACCCGGAAGTGCTCGACATGCTTAGCAAAGGACTCGAAGAACTCTTCCGCAAAGTGCCGGAGCTGGGAGGAGTCTTATGCATCACCATGTCCGAAAACCTGACCAACTGCTTCTCGAAAACCCCGCCCGCAGAACAGCCGGACTGCCCGCTCTGCGCCAGGCGCAGCCCGCAGGAGGTAATCGTTGAAATCCTGCAGGCCATCGAGCAAGGCGTGCACAAGGCCAGCCCGCAGGCCGAGGTCATCGCCTGGAGCTGGGGTTGGGCGCCGGACTGGGACGAGGAGCTGCTCGCCGCCTTCCCACCCAATGTCAAGCTGCAAATGGTCAGCGAAACTCATTTGGAGACACATTGCTGCGGCGGCATTCGGGGCAGCGTAAGCGACTATTCCATCTCCAAGCCCGGCCCGGGGCCTACCTTTGTGCGCCTGGCCGAGAAAGCGCGCAAACAGGGTATTCCACTTATCGCCAAGGTGCAGCTCAACAACACCTGGGAGAACTCCGCGACGCCTTACATCCCGGTGCCCGGCCTGGTCGAAGAGCACTTAGGCAATTTGCGCAACCTGGGAGTGAAAGATTTCATGGTGAGCTGGACCCTGGGCGGCTATCCGGGCGGTAACCTGCCCCTGCTCAGTATCAGCAAAGAGGAACTGCTGCAACAGAAATTTGGCGCGGCAGCCGGCGAAATACTAAAGGCCTGCTCATTTTTTGACCAGGCTTTCAGACACTTTCCCTTAAACGGCACCGCACAGCTCTACACCGCGCCGCAGAACTACGGCCCGGCCAACCTGCTTTTTACCCAAGAAACCGGCTACAAGGCCACCATGGTGGGTTTTCCCTATGACGACATCAGCACTTGGACCGGACATGATTTCTACCCGGGGCAACGCTTCGAGGAGGCCTTCGGCAAGCTCTCCGAACTCTGGCAGGTAGGCATGAACGTGTTGCAGAACGCCAGGCAAATCATGCCTGCCGAGAAGCTGCCAGCCTATGAAGACCTGTGGCGCGTGGCCCAGGCCAGCTCCTGCCATTTCCTCAGCACCTGGCTGCAGATCATGTTCGTGCGCCGACGCAAAATCGGCGACCGCGCCGGTATGCTGACCGCATTGCAGGGAGAGCTGGAACAGTGCGCCCTGCTGCTCGAACTCTGCCGACTGGATTCGCGCATAGGTTTCGAGGCCAGCAACCACTACTACTACAATGAGAACACACTGCTGGAGAAAATTCTCAATTGCCAGCAGCTCATCAGAGAACTGCAGTAGCTTAGGCTTCGTGTGCCTTAGTGTAACTTAGAACCCGTCCAAAAAGATGGTCTGGCAGGAATTTGGACACGAAGACACACGAAGCTACACTAAGACACACCAAGTAGTCTTCGTTTAAAATTAAAATTTCTGCCCAAAAGTGCGTTTTTCATCCGATTTCATCGATTTTTTTGTTTTGTCCGGCTCCCTTTTTTCCCAACAAACCAAAACGGGCAAGCGGCTTATGCGGCGCCGTAGGCGCCGCATAAGCCCTTAGTGTGCCTTCGTGTCTCTTCGTGCCTCTTAGTGTCCTCCCCCTTCGTGTGCCTTTGTGGCTCAAGGGCTTTTTGGACGGGGTGTGATTTAGTGTCCAAAAACCTTCCTCATATTTAGGAACAAGGAGAAAAAATGACGGTTCCCTTCAAGATTGATTTGCAAGACAAAGTAGCTCTGGTCACTGGCGGCGGCGGCATCTTGTGCAGCGGCATGGCTTTGGCACTGGCCGAATGCGGCGCCAAAGTAGCCGTGCTTGACCTGCGCAAAGAGGCTGCCGACAAGGTGGCTGCCAAAATCACCGCCCAGGGCTACTGCGCCATAGGCGTGGCCTGCAATGTGCTCGACAGAGCCAGCATCGAAGAGGCCAATGCGGTCATCGAAAAAGAGCTGGGTCCCTGCGATATACTTATCAACGGCGCCGGCGGCAACCACCCCAAGGGCACCACCTCGCAGGAAACCTTCTGCAAAGAACTCTTTGACAATCCCGATCCGGCACAAGTCTCGTTCTATGACCTGGACCCGGAAGGCATCAAATTCGTCTTTGACCTCAATTTCCTCGGCACCCTGCTGCCCACCCAGGTTTTCAGCCGCAGCATGGCGGCCAAGGGCAGCGGCGTGGTCATCAATATCTCCTCCATGAACGCTTTCAAGCCCCTGACCAAGATACCGGCCTACAGCGCCGCCAAGGCCGCTGTGAGCAACTTCACGCAATGGCTCGCCGTGCACATGGCGCCGGCAGGCATACGCGTCAATGCCATCGCCCCGGGATTCTTCCTCACTGACCAGAACCGCTCCCTGCTTTGCAATGCAGACGGCAGCCCGACGCCGCGTTCCAGCAAAATACTCAACCACACTCCAATGGGCAAATACGGCGAGCCAGAAGACCTGCTCGGCGCACTGCTTTGGCTGAGCAGCGACCAGGCCGCCGGCTTCGTCACCGGCACCGTCATTCCCATTGACGGCGGCTTCAGCGCCTACTCCGGCGTCTGATTTTTTTGGACACTAAGACACACCAAGTCACACAAAGACACACTAAGGTTTTTTAAGCCTTGCTTTTAATCAAGCCCCCTAGGCAGAGGATACATATGTCAAAGAAGAATTTACTTATAGCGCAGTCCGGCGGCCCTTCGCCGGTGATCAACAGCTCCTTGCGCGGTGTGGTGGAGGCGGCCCGCTGCTTCCCGGACCACATAGACCAGGTTTACGCCGGCTGGCACGGCATCGAGGGCGTGTTGAAGGAAGAACTGCTAAATCTCAGCGTGCAGGATGAGCAGGAGATCGCACTTTTGCGCAATACTCCGGCTGCTGGAGCCATAGGCACCTGCCGCTACAAAGTCAGAAGCAAGCAGCTCGAAGACTTTGAGCGCATCGTCGATGTCCTGAAGGCACACAACATCGGATATTTCCTCTATAATGGCGGCAACGACTCGATGGACACGGCTCACAAGGTGGCCAGCCTGGCTCAGGAGCATGGCTTGGATGTGCTCGGCGTCGGCGTCCCCAAAACCATTGACAACGATGTGGGCGACAGTGAATTCAAACTTATAGACCACACCCCGGGCTATGGCTCGGTGGCACGCTACTGGACGCAGATCGTGCAGAATGCCGACGAGGAGAACCGCGGCTCATGCCCCGCCGACCCGGTGCTGGTCCTGCAGGCTATGGGCAGACGCATAGGATATATCCCGGCGGCAGCCAGACTGGCAGACCCGAAACGCGAAATGCCACTGCTTATCTTTATGGCCGAAGGAGGCCTGAGCATGGAGGAAATGGCTGACAAGGTCAATGATATGGTGAAGGCGCGCGGACGCGCCCTGGTGGTGATCAGCGAAGGCTGTGACGTCGGCGACCTGGGACTGCTGCGCGATAGCTTCGGACACGCACAGTTCGGCGCCAGCGAGCTTACCGTGCAGCAGGCACTGGTGAACTACCTGAACCGCAAAGGACTGCCAGCCAAAGGCAGCGCACGCGGACAGACATATGGCACCGACCAGAGAGATACCGCCATCTATGCCTCCGTTGTCGACCTGGACGAGGCCTACCGCGTAGGCCAAAAGGCCGTCGAGCTGGCGGTCACAGGGCAGGGCGGCTTTATGTCAACCATATTGCGCGACCCCGGACTCATCTATAACGTGCGCTACGACAAGGTGCCCCTGGCCAAGGTGGCAAACTCCGAACGCACTTTCCCGGCAGAATGGCTGAGCGCCGGCAAAGATGATGTGACCGACGACTTCCTGCGCTACGCCCAGCCGCTGATCGGCGAAGACTGGCCCTCGGTACCCGTCATTATGGGACGGCAGCGCTTCGCGCGTCTCAAACCGGTTTTCGTCGAGCGCAAGCTGCCGGCATATATACCGGAAGCCGACCGCAAAAAATAAGCCGTTCCTGTCCTCCCCCTTCCCTTGACCATGCTGCAGCTCGAGTCTCTGAAAGTCTGGTTTCCTATACGCCGCGGGATTTTCCCGCGGCTAGTTGGGCATGTGCGAGCCGTAGACGGGGTCAGCCTGAATGTGGCTGCCGGGGAGACTCTGGGCCTGGTAGGCGAGTCGGGCTGCGGCAAGACCACCCTGGGGCGGGCCATCCTGGGTCTGCAGAAACTAAGCTCCGGCAGAGTGGTTTTTCAGGGTGTCGAACTCAATAGCCTGCGCGGCAAAGCCCTGCGCCAGATGCGCCGCAATTTGCAAATGGTCTTTCAGGACCCCTACTCCTCGCTCAACCCGCGCCTTAGCGTGCAGGAGCTGATCACCGAGGGACTGCAGGAGCATAGGCTGCTGGGCGCTGAAAGCCGAGATGAGGCTGCCGCCAGGCTGATGCTCGAAGTCGGGCTGTCTCCTGAGAGCCGTTACCGCTTCCCGCACGAGTTCTCCGGCGGGCAGCGTCAGCGCATCTGCATTGCCAGGGCGCTTTCCTTGCAACCCCGCTTCGTAGTTTGCGACGAGCCGGTAAGCGCCCTGGATGTCTCCGTGCAGGCGCAGATACTCAATCTGCTTATCGAGCTGCGCCAAAAGCACCAGCTTAGCTACCTTTTCATTTCGCATGATCTAAGCGTGCTGCGCCTTATCTCGCAGCGCATCGCCGTTATGTATCTGGGGCGCCTGGTCGAATACGGCGACAGCCAAGCCATTATGGAGGAGCCGCTGCACCCCTATACCCAGGCGTTGATTGCCGCCATACCGGTGCCGGGCAGGCAAAGAGCAAAGCCCCAGGCACCTAGCAAATTGGCGCCGCCCGCCGGCAAACCAGAGGGCTGCGCCTTCCTGCCGCGCTGCCCCCAGGCCCTGCCTATCTGCGCAAGGGAAAAACCGCCGCTGCTCGAAGTCCAGGGGCGAAAATGCGCCTGCCACAGAGTCCAATGATTGCCGGTGAGTCGTTTCCCGCACCTTGTTCCGCCTTCCTGTTCGCTTCTTTATCCAGTGAGTCTCCCATGCTAAAATTTGACACCATACCGGTAGGCCTGCTCAGCGTCAACTGCTATCTGCTCTGGAATACGCAGACTCTGCAGACTTATATCATCGATCCCGGCGCCGAGGCCGAGAAGATCAGCGCGCGTCTACAGAAGCTCTCCTTGCAGCCTGCCGCCATACTTTTGACCCACGCCCATGTAGACCATATTCAGGCCGTGCCCGAACTGGCCACGCAGTATCATATACCAGTCTGGATACATCCTGGCGACCTGGGACTCTATCTCAGCCCGGAAAACGCCTTGCTGCCCTGGATACCGGCCACCGAAAACCTGCCCCAGCCCCTGACCGAAGCGCCCAAACTCGAGGGCCTGGAGTTCGAGCTGCTGCACACCCCCGGACACAGCAAGGGCAGCGTCTGCTTCCATTTCGCCGCCGACAAGCTGCTCTTCAGCGGCGACACCATATTCCGCGGCACGCACGGCCGAACTGATTTCCCCGGAGGCAGCCAAAGCGAAATCATCGACTCGATTACAAATATTATCTTCAAGCTGCCCGAAGAAACCAGGCTACTTCCCGGACACCAGGAACCCAGCACGGTCGCAGCAGAAAAAAATAACCCGATGTATTGAAATATTAACCGGAGGGGTGTTTTTTTTGATCGGACGAATCGGACGTATCGGACGAATCGGACGCATCATTTTATCGGACGTATCGGACGCATCATTTTATCGGACGAATCGGACGTATCATTTTATCGGACGAATCGGTCTTCGTGTCTCTTAGTGCGTAAATGGCAAAAGTAAATATACGTTTTGTCTGGTCATACTTGTGTTTTTCAATGAATTATATGCACTACATATGATTCAACTTATCTGACTGTTTATCAAATGGTTATGATAGTCCATCCTTTAGCTTGAATTTTTGCGGCCTTCCGCGTTTTGGCTTGGCGAGCCTTGCTTTGGCATCTTCACGCAGCTTTACGAGCGGTTGCAGTGCTTCTGAAAACTCCATGAATATATTTTCCAGTTCAAGTTTTACAACTGCCTCTTTGAATTTTTTGGTTACTGTTTTTGCAATGGTTTTGCCATCGACAATCGTCAATTTCGCTTTATTGAGGGCAAGAAGCAACTCGTTTAGGCTCATATCGAGCGAATGTTCTTCTATGGCGTTGAGGAGCATCCTGTGCAGGACTGCCGCACCCCATACGATGAAAACCTGTCCCAGAGTGGTGTCATCCAACTTTGTGCGCAACGTTCTTGCATCCAGTTCGCTTTTCACCGCGTGCCAGAGTTTCTCGACAGGGTCACGGCTATGAACGGTATCCAGCACATCCGCCGCGCTCCGTTCAGCATCTGTGCAAAGGACAATGTGAAAGCCAAGTTTTCTGACGAACTGTTCCAGCAGACTGAAATTGATGTCAACACAGAGTTCGTCTGAGGAGTTGCCTTTCAGTATCAGGTACTTGCCCCAGCCATCCGTTGATGTGTTCAGCCACTCCTGCGCCTGTTTCACCCCAGTAAAATCATATTTGCCAAATGTCTTGCGCCATTGCTCAATGATGGCAAGCAACTCGTTCTTCTTTCTTGAATGTTCGAGTTCGGAGTAGTAGATGTATCCCATGACCACTTTTTTGCTTGCCGGGGAAGTTGTCGTGTCTGTCACTGTGTAACTGCACCTTTCGTACCTGTAGCTCAAACCGCTGTGCATGACAAACACACCATTTGCCCTCAGTTTTTCCTCATTCTCGACAAGGGCGCGTTCCGTCTGCCTGTCCCAGTTCGCCTCAATGGTAAAGCCATCCCCGCTGCGAAGCATATAGGCCATGTTGAAATTTGAAAAATAACCGCTGTCGGACACATATTCACGGCTTACGTCTGAACCGATCCCCTTCATCTCCTCCGATGTTTCCATAAAAGTTGAAATGTCGTTAATGCTCCCGGGATAGGCGCGATACATGACCGGCAGCTTGCTATCCTTTGCAAGCAGGGACATCACATTTAGTTGCCGCAGCCCTTTCTCCTGGTGATGTGTCCAGCCAAACTCTTCCAGATGACAGCGGGTTGCCTATTGGCGCTAACTTAACAGTTTTTAAAGAAGAATCAAGGAAAAAACCATTGTTAAAAGTTCTAGGTAAACACTTGCTATGCAAGGTGTCATCCTAAACAGGGGC
>Ga0172377_10002810_pt1 | contig 17900 bp, 14 predicted proteins | sample Pumphouse3metaG_FD_119749 | JGI IMG/M metagenome (GOLD analysis project Ga0172377, IMG submission 119749) | Leachate microbial communities from a municipal landfill in Southern Ontario, Canada - Pumphouse #3 metaG | ecosystem: Engineered > Solid waste > Landfill > Unclassified | place: Canada...
GTTCATGAGAAGATGTTTGAGTCGAGAATGTATTTCGTTGATTGGTTGATCCGCATGGGAGCGGACATTATCCTGTGCGATCCCCATCGAGCGGTAGTCTCCGGACCGGCACACCTCAGGGGCGCTGATGTGACCAGTCCCGATGTCCGTGCCGGCATGGCGCTCGTCATCGCCGGCGTTTGCGCCGAGGGTACGACAAAGATCGACAACATCTATCAGATTGAAAGAGGTTATGAGAATCTCCAACAGAAACTGTTTTCTTTGGGATTGGATATCGAAGTCTCCAGGTAATTCCCTACCAATACAGAAAATCATTAAGGCGTATCCACCGAGGAATTCCCAAGTTATCCACCGGTTGTCCACAAGCCGTATACACCAAGGAATAGGTATGTAAGATGTGAGAAGCAAAGACATCCGGTTTGTTTTTCAGGACAGATTTTATTCGTTTGTCATTTCCATACATTATAATAAAATACATACCACTTAACGTTTGTTTTTTACTCTAATTTCTATATAAAAACTAATTGGGTTTGTGACTAAAATAACAATTTCCACAAACCGCTCGATCGGAAGTTATCCACCGGTTATCCACCGAATGAGAAAAGGTCCCGCAGAGGTTAATTCTTGGCATAAGGTTTCTTTACGTGAAGCTTCTTGCGTTCTGTCAAAAGTTTTCTTCCTTTTCCCCACTTCTTCCTCCGCTCATGAAGAGAAGGGAAGGAAAGGTTGCTCGTCACCCGAAAACACTTCAGGATCGATACGGATCACGGAGCATCCCTGACTGCGCGCGACAGCTTGCTTCAGGGAAGAGAACAATTCCCTGACATTTCCGCTCCAGAACCGTTGTCTGAGAAGAACGAGGCCTTTGGCCTCAACGGGTCTTTCTTCTCCCGTCATTTGCAGGAAGTGTTCCACCAGAGCGGGAATGTCTTCTCGATGGGCACGAAGCGGCGGTGCTTTGACGGGAAACCCGTTAAGACGATAAAACAAGTCGTTCCGAAGCTTGCCCGTCATACGGAGCATCGGAAGAGGGACATTGGAAGCGGTGAGCACATGGAAACGGGCATATCGCGTGACGGCATCGCCGACTCGCTGGTAAGTTCCGTATTCGAGAAGACGGAGAAGCAACGATTGTACTCCAGGGGAAAGGTCTTCAAGTTCATCCAAAAAAAGTGTTGATCCGTTGGCGATCTCCACCAATCCTTGGGTGTCTTCCTTTGCATCGGTGAACGCTCCTCTTCTGGTTCCGAAAAGTTTGCAACGTGCGAGTGAATCTGAAAAATCCGAACAGTTAGCGATGACCATGTCCGGTCCATCGGGATGAAGTGCCTGATGGATCATGTGGGCGATGATTTCTTTTCCTGTTCCTGTTTCCCCATAGATGTGGACGGGAAGATTGGATCGGGAAGCGATGGCGATTTCCTCGCGCAGTTTCTCCATTATGAGGCTCGAACCAACAAGCTTATGGTGGGGCGTCCCTTTCAATGAACGGGACAACGATGTCGTAATTTCAGGAGTCCTCAGGGTCTTCCATGGGGTGAACATCAAGGTCAGTTCTCCCTGTTCCGAGCCGAAGTTCTCCGCTACGGGGAACGTGAACAGAATGGTCATCGTCTTTTTTAGTTGCTGAAGTGTGGAAATGAGGGAACGTTGTCCCTTTTCCCCAAGTTCCACGTCTATAACAGCGAGTATCCTGTGTTCTTTGGTGGCTTGCAGATGTCGGCAAAGTTCTTCCGGTTGCGAGGCCCCCTGTACGGAAATTGGTGCGAACAAATGCCTGAGCATGTCGATATGATGCCAATTTTGTGAATGAACCGCGATGAAAGCCATAACTACCTCCTATCCTCTCGTAGCATGGAGGAAGGGAAGAAGGAAAGCCGAACGATAGTATCACGAAGGAATTTTCATGAAATCCTTCGATCTTCCGCCGATTCCCGCTTAATCATCCGATAGACGACAAGGAACAACACGGCGACGAATGCAAGGTAAATGCCGGTTGCGGAAGGGTCCTGCATCATCGCCGTGGAGTCGTAGATGCCATGAAGCAAGACTGCGGTCACGTAGGATGCCACAAGATAGAAGTTTTTCATTACGGTGTGGCCGTTGCTTTCCGCAACCTTCGCCTTGCCGTAAAAGTATCCCATGAATACGGCGAATCCCATGTGTCCAGGAACCGCAAGAAACGCTCGGGGGAGGGCGACTCCCAATCCGTAGCCGAATACATACTTTACGTTCTCGAACATGGCGAATCCCATTGAAACGAATACCGCATACACAATGGCGTCAAACGTATAATTGAAGTCGGGGCAATCCCATGTCCGCTTCTTCAAGAAGAAGAATTTCGTTCCCTCTTCGACGACGGCGACGACGAGGAAAGCGAGCACCAGTACATATGCGGGGCTGTCTTTGGAGAGTGACAGATTGAGGATGACTTCTCCGATTCCTTCAAGGACGATGGAACAGAGCGCTGCATAGACACCGCGTAACAAGAGGGATCCCAACAATCGCGGATCCTCTTTCTCAACGGTATCTTTTTCATAAATGTACCGCAGGATGAAGAATCCTGGCAACAATGCGGCGAACAGGTATATCAGTATGATGATACGTGCCGTTTCGGTAAGAATGATCATGATTCGCCTCCAGTCGTCAAATGCTCTGTCAAAATGACTTGACAGGCGGAAATCGCATACAGTGCGGCTGTCTCGGCTCTGAGGATGTTCGTTTTCAACAGGACCGGATGAAAGCCCGAATCGAGCAAGGTGTTGCATTCTTCATCGCTGAGGCCGCCTTCACTCCCGACGAGGATGGAGATTTCTTCGTCTCGAGACGAGCCGGATAATAAATCTGGAAGGCTTTTTTGCTCAAGTATGTCCTGATGGAAAAACAGTTTTGTCCCTTTTGCCGTGTGCGCGAGTTCTTTAAGTGAGATGGTTGCTTCTGTCAGCGTTGTTGGGACGGAAGAACCACTTTGCTGGATGGCTTCCTTGATGATCGCCTCTAGCCGTTCGTTGCGGGAAGCAAGAGCCTTGCCGCTTTTTTCGGAAAGATCGACGGTACAAAACCTGCTTTGGACGAATGTGATCGCCCATACGCCGGTTTCCGTAGCCATGCGGACGATTGTCTCGTCTTTTTTCCCTTTGCACAGACATTGGTAGAGATGCAAGCGGGGGAACGGTCCTTGGAACGAGGGAAGCGTATCGCTGGTCGTTTTGGGCATCCCCTTCATTGCCTTGCTGCACCGTATCGTCGAATCCGGCAGAAGGGTAAGATCCCAGATCCCGCCATATGCGTCGATTCCGGAAAACTCCGTACCAACGGAGAAGCGGAGCACCTTCTCCAAATACCTTGCTTCCTTTTCGGAAAGTTTGAATGTTTCCTCTCCCGCGAAAGAACGGGGAAGTGCATACTGGCGCATGTCAGGATCCTGTTTTCAGATATTTGATGGCGCGCATCAACGGAGGATCATACTCGGTATCGACGATGGGGATGTCCTCGTACTTCATCGTTTTATTGTAGTATGCGTTCCTGATCAGGATTTTCAGAATGGTTGCGTCGATGCCCGTTTCCTTCTCTTGTCCGACGAATTTCTGCATGTTTGCCTCGGTGAAATCGGGGTTGTCCTTAATGAATTTACCGGTAGCGTCGTCCTTGATCAACGTGCTGTACGCTTCAATCTGCGTGTCGGGGACGATGAAATCCTCCACGGTGATGTCCGGTTCGATACCCTTTTCGTGAATGCATTCGCCGTTTGGGGTGAAATACCTGCCGGTGGTGAGCTGGATGTATCCGTCGCCATAGGTGAATACGGATTGGAATATCCCTTTGCCGAAGGTTTTTGTTCCGATCAACGTGGCGCGCTTGTTGTCGTGCAGCGCCGCAGCGAAGATTTCGGACGAGGAGGCGGAACCCCCATTGACCAGCAGGACGATCGGCATGTCGGAAGACACCTGCTGGTTTCCGGATGCGGTGTACCGTTGCTTGGTATTGGTTCCTTTTCTGCCTTCCATCGTTACGATTACGCTTCCTTGCGGAAGGAATGCGTTGGCGCATTTCATCGCCGTATCCACTTCGCCTCCTCCGTTATTCCTTTCATCGATGATCAAGGATTTCAGACCTTTTGCCTTAAGGTCATGCAACGCGTCGAGCAATTGGGAACTGGTATCGGAAGTGTAAGAACTGATGCTGATGTATCCGATGCCGTCATCCAGCATGGTGCTTTCGATGACAGGGGTGTTAATCAATTCCCGCGTCAACGTTACGTCAAAGGAGGTGTTTCCCCGATAGACGGTCAGCGTAACGGAACTGCCGGGGGTTCCCCTGAGTTTCTTCGAAGCTTCGGTGCTTGTCAGGGAATTGACTTTTTCTCCGTCGATAGCTCCGATCATATCGCCGCTGCGTAAACCTGCGCGCTCTGCCGGTGCCCCGCGAAACGGAGATTCGATGGTGATCATATAGGTGTCAGGATTGTTCGGATCACTGTTCTGGGGATTTTGCTTGACGAGATATACCCCAATGCCCCCGTATTTTCCAGTGCTTTCTTCCGAATAATTTTCCGCCTCGCTTGCAGGTACGTAAAACGAATACTTGTCGCCGAGCGCCTCCAGCATCGCTTCCGTCATCGCTTCCTTGACTGCGGATTTGTCGACATCTTTGTAATAAATGGCGTCAACATACCGGTACAACGAGGTGAGGGAGGACATGTCGGTGGATATTTGGTCCACAGACTGTGATTCTTGCGTCGATTGCGTTTTTTTTTGCAATGTCGAGTATTCAGGCATCCCCTCGCAGAAAAGAGGGGAGAAAACCAACAAAACGATAAAAAAGAAAATCACACGAGTCTTTTTCATATTCTCAAGTATAAATACAAAACAAGTTTGAAGCCATAACAAACTGCTATTGACCCTGCATTTGGATAGAAATACACTTTGTCCATGGTCCTGTACGTGCAATTCCCCAGTTGGGTACGAATGGAAATCATTCCGTCACTGCCGTTTCGATGGTATGGCTTGATGTATGTGTTTGCGTTCGCCGTCACCTATGGTTTGACCTTGCTGCAGGTGAAGAAGGGAGAAGTTTCCCTTTCGCGGGACGACGTAGACGACTTGTTCCTTCGGTGCATCCTTTGCCTGTTGTTGGGGGCGCGTCTGTTTTCGCAATTGGTGTACGAAGGGACATGGTATTATTGGCTCCATCCTTGGTTGATTTTTTGGCCGTTCAGGAACGGGCATTTCACCGGTTTGGCGGGGATGAGCTACCACGGAGGGGTAATCGGTGCGATTCTCGGTGCCGTATGGTTTTCCAAGAAACGGCACAAAAATTTCTTCACCTGTGCCGATGCGCTGTGCGCCGGCATTCCGTTGGGCTACACTTTCGGAAGATTGGGCAACTTCATCAACGGTGAACTGTACGGGAGAGTGTGCACCAAGAGTTGGGGGATGGTATTTCCCGAAGCCCCGGGCTTCTCTACCAACTACCAGTGGGTAAGGAATGTGGCGGAGAAAATCGGCATGGCCTACCAGCACGGACAGTATCTCAATCTTCCTCGGCATCCGTCCCAGTTGTACGAAGCCTTCTTCGAAGGGATCGTGCTGTTTCTTTTCCTGTGGTTTTTCATCAGGCCAAGAAAAGGCCGGCATCCGTCTGGATTTGTGTTCGGCTGGTATTTGATCGGATACGGAGCCATTCGATTCGTTCTGGAGTATTTCCGTGCTCCGGACGAGAATCTTGGATATATTATCAAGGGAGGGGCGGGAAGTGACAACATTGCGTTGTTCCAGTCCTTCCGCAACATTTCCTTGGGGCAGATTCTCTGTTTCCTTATGATGGTCGGAGGGGTGATGTTGCTTGTGGTTCGGAAGAAGGAGTCAGGAAAACATGACGATTGATCAAAGGGTCAAGGCCTTGCGGGACTTGATGAAACAAAAAGGGATCGATTGCTGGTATATCAACGGTACCGATCCGCATCAGAGTGAGTATGTGTGTCCGCGCTGGCGTAGTCGCGCGTGGATTTCAGGATTTACCGGAAGTGCCGGAACAGTGGTCATCACCAAGCAAAAGGCGTTGCTATGGGTTGATTCCCGGTATTTTATTCAGGGAGCGCGCCAGATTGAAGGATCCTGTTTCACGTTAATGAAGCTCGATACGGAAAACACGCCTTCTCCGCTTGCATGGATTCGTGCCAACCTGAGGAAAGGCCAGAGCGTAGGTATCGATCATGCGACACTGTCATTGAAGGCTCGAGAGGATATGCTGACGCAATTCGGAGGAAAAGGTATTGTCCTGATGCCCATGGATGACCTTCTCGATGTCATCTGGACGGATCGTCCTGAAGTGCCCGATTCCAAGGTGGAAGAATTGCCCAAGGATATCGCGGGATATTCCAGAAGTGAGAAATTTGCCCTTGTTAGGGAGAAAATGATAGCTTCCGGATGCGATTATACACTGATTTGCGCTCTTGATGACATCGCTTGGGCTACCAATCTTCGGGGGGACGATATCGCATATAATCCGGTATTTCTTTCCTATCTTCTCGTGGGGAAGGAGAAGGCGTGGCTGTTCACCGGTTTGGATCGATTCTCGGAGCCTTTGCTTGCTCGCGTTCAGGAGGACATGGCGGTATTCCCATACGAAGAAGCCGCCGCTACGGTGAAGGAAATCGTCAGATCGAAAAACGTTGTGTACATCAATCCCGAACGAACCAATGTGTTGATGGTTCAAGCGCTTGGGAAAGCCCGTCTTGTCTTCGGACAGGACTTTACCACTGTCATGAAAGCATGCAAGAACGAGGTTGAAATGGAAGGGATGCGCAAGAGCCATGTATTGGATGGCGTGGCATTGGTCAATTTCTTCGCGTCGCTGGATACCGTGCATCCCCATTACAATGAGTTTCAGCTTACCGAGATGCTTCGTTCGCAACGGCTTCGGGCAAAGGATTGTCTTGGGGAATCATTCAGCCCGATCGCAGGTTTTAGCGAAAATGGCGCAATGTGCCATTACAGCGCCACGAAAGATGCGTACAAGGAGATCAACGGAGATGGACTGGTGGTGTTGGATACCGGCGGGATGTACCGGTACGGAATGACCGATGTGACCCGTACCCTCCTGTTCGGGGAGGCTACACCGGAGGAAATCCGCGATTACACGCTGGTGCTGAAAGGCCATCTTGCATTGGCCGCCGCAAAGTTCCCAAAAGGGACATGCGGCTACCAGCTTGATATTCTGGCAAAGCAGTTCATGTGGCGGTACGGGATGACCTTTTATCATGGGACGGGGCATGGAGTCGGTTTCCGCCTGAACGTACATGAAGGGCCCCAGAATATCAGCCCCCGCCCGGTGGCCGTCCCGATGGAAGTCGGCATGGTGACCAGTGACGAACCGGGTATCTACAAGGAGGGTCGACATGGCATTCGTATCGAAAACCTCGTGGCGTGCCAAATGGGGGAAAAAACGGAGTTCGGACAGTTCTACCAATTCGAGACGTTGACCCTTTGTCCGTACGAACGCAAACTCATCGATAAGGAACTCTTGAGTCCGTCGGAGATCGGGCAGATTGATGCCTATCACGCGCGTGTGTATGTGGTGCTAAAGGATCTTGTTGATCCGGAAAGCCTCGCGTACCTGAAAGAAGCGACAAAACCGTTATAAGGAGAAACCAAAGATGGTTGACGCATTACAGAAATCGGGAAGGATTTCCCGCAAAGGCCCGGTTGTCCTAGTGATCATGGACGGAGTCGGGATCGGAAAATACAAGGAAGGGGATGCCGTTGTGGCCGCTTTGACCAAAAATCTCGACGCATTGAAAGAAAATTGCCCGTACACCCAATTGAAGGCGCATGGAACGGCGGTCGGTCTTCCGTCTGATGCGGACATGGGCAACAGCGAAGTGGGGCACAATGCGATGGGATGCGGACGAGTTTTCTCCCAAGGGGCGAAGCTCGTTCAGAATGCCATTGACAGCAAATCGATGTTCAAGGGAACCGTATGGAAGAAGCTGACGGCGAACGTGAAGAATGACAACGGCACATTGCATTTTATCGGCTTGCTTTCCGACGGAAACGTTCATTCCCACATCAACCACCTCAAGGCGATGATCCTTGAGGCAAAGGCTGAAGGTGTGAAACGAGTGAGGGTGCATGCTTTGCTCGATGGACGAGATGTGGGCGAATTGTCCGCGTTGGATTATTTTGATCCGTTCTCTTCTTGGCTGAAAGGCCTTTCCACTGATGGCTTCGACGCTCAGATCGCCAGCGGCGGTGGGAGAATGGTCATTACGATGGATCGATACAACGCGAACTGGGACATGGTGAAAAAAGGCTGGTATACCCATGTGCTTGGCGAAGGGCGGATGTTTGACAACGCTCATGACGCCATCGTGACGCTTCGCAATGAAACGCATGCCATTGATCAGGATCTTCCTCCGTTTGTCATTGCGAAAGACGGCAAACCGGTCGGAACGATCAATGACGGGGACAGCGTAATCCTGTTCAATTTCCGAGGCGACCGTGCGTTGGAGATTACCAAGGCGTTTGAGGCGCCGGAACTGAAGGAATTCGACCGCAAGCGATATCCGAAAGTTGAGTATGCCGGTATGATGGAGTACGACGGGGATCTGCATGTACCTCATCAATATCTGGTTAATCCTCCTTCCATCAGCAGAACGTTGGCCGAGTATCTTTGCGCCAGCGGCGTAAAGCAGTTTTCCATCAGTGAAACGCAGAAATTCGGTCACATCACGTACTTCTTCAATGGGAACCGGAGCGGATATTTCAATGAGAAGCTCGAACAGTACGTGGAAATTCCATCCGACGTCGTTCCGTTCGAACAACGGCCGTGGATGAAGTGCGCCGAGATCGCCGATCGCGTGATCAAGGAAATCGAAGGCGGCAAATGGGATTTCATCAAGATGAATTTCCCCAACGGGGATATGGTCGGGCATACCGGCGTGTATGAGGCGGTCGTGTGCTCCATGGAAGCCTTGGATCTGCAGATTGAAAGGATCAGGAAAGCAGTGGAAAAGGCCGGCGGCATCATGTTGATCACCGCGGACCACGGCAATGCCGACGATATGTTCGAACATAAGAAGGATGGTTCGGTGGCATACAAGGAAAACGGAGATCCCAAGCCAAAGACGAGTCATTCCCTTAATCCCGTTCCATGCATTTTGTACGATCCCGCTTATCACGGAGAGTACGATAAAAAACTGAACAGCGGGCTTGGTATTTCTTCTATCGCTGCGACATGCATGGAGTTGCTTGGGTTCGTTCCGCCCTCCGATTACGACAAGAGTATCGTTTCCATGAAATAGACGGTCTGAAATTCCTTGCTTTGACTTTGATTCGGAGCCGCAGAAATGCGGCTTCTTTCGTATAAAAAGGGGAGAGCCACCTTGCGGCGGCCCTCCATATGTGGAACACCAGAAACCTGGTGATTAGGATTCAACCCCAAATACGGCTCGATCTGGCGACGAGCACCAGAATTACCAGACCAGCGACATGCAACCCCAGGCAGATGAATCTTCCTCCTGAATTCAGGATGTTTGCCTGCAACGTGTGGGCGACGATAAGCATGACGAATGCAATGGTCTTGGTAATGGTTTTCCTGCTGGGAGACTCTTGCAGCAAATTCAGCATCATGGCGCAGATGGCCACGAAACCGAAACCAAACAGAAACAGACGAAGCATGCTACTGGTAATGAACGCGCTCTGTTGGTACGCTCCGCTTTCATAGGTTACCGGAACGGTAAGTCCGAGATACAGAGAAGAGGCTAAGGCGATTAAGACGAACTGCGACATTTTCCGTGAATTAATCTCCGTCTGGAAGATGCCGCATTCCATGAACAGGAACGAACTGAGAATGAACGCCACCTGAAAAAGAAACGCAACGGACTGTAACCACGGTGCGAACAGATGTGTGACGCAAAAACTCAAGTTGATCATATCGATGTCTTTGAGGGTTAATGCCAGAAACAGCAATGGTACGACCTGTACTTCCGCTCCCGTGGCCGTCTTGGTATAATGGGCGATCAACAGCGTAGCGGCAAATGTTGCGAACGCATGAATGCAAAGAAGGAGCATTTTCCCCCAAACGAAGGACATGTCCGTGCCCGTTCCATTGGCGAAAACGACAGTCAGGACAAACACACCGATGACACCTGCGGTGACGAGGCCTTGAAAGACCAATGTCGTAAAACGAAAAATGCTTTTTCCCATAGTTACAAGATATTCTTATATGGATTCGTGATTCTGACTCCGAGGTGCTGGCAGGTGTATGCCGTTCCCATGTTGGCGATCAAATTGTCGATCATCACTCCCATGCCGTTGAGCAATGGCAGGAATGCGATAAGCGTCACTTCGGCACCGTAAAGGTTGATGCCCAGCATTCGCACCACGAGAACGGTGACGAGGAATGTTTCGGAACCGAAGCTGATCGAAGAGCAGAAACTGGCGGCTGCGGCGGCCAATGAAATAAGGAGGATCGCTTTTGTATCGGGGATTTTCCCCGTAGCGCTGTACAAAAGCGCCATCGTGCTGATCGCCCCGACCATCGCCGACCCTCCCCGCCCGATGATGGAGTAGAACGGAACGGATGTGGCGCTGACTCGTTTCTGGCAACCAAGGTTATGGCGGGAGAGAGGTTCGCCGATTACGATAGAGAGCAAAATATCGCCGCTGAACAACCCGATGGCGAGCGAAGCGATGCTCCGATATATCATCTGGTACGGATTGACTTTGAATTTCGTAAAGACGGCGAACAAAAGCGGAAGCACTAAGAGGATCACCACGACGCATCCTATGACCAACATCCAAAGAAATTTTGCCGCAACGAACAAGGATCCTTCGTTCCATATGCGGGAGAAGAAGGAAGCGGATGCGAAGAACACCAGAATCCAGCTGGTTGTCGTGAACGCCCGGGAAAGACGAAACATCACTTCGCTGAAACTGTTCATCACTACATATGCAGGGCGGATCACTTCGACGTTCGGCTTGAGGAAATATCCTAGGATGAAACAAACCAGAAGCAACGGCAACAGGATAGTGTCAAGCGAACTGAGCAACCCCATCGGAAGACCAAATGTTACGGAATTCGAAAGGAATGCTCCGAACGGATACGAAGAAAGAAAGGAGGAATCGGAACCGGTGGTGCTGGTCGCCGGGAATTTGGCGGGGAACAAAGTAAATACGACAAAGGCCGAAAAGGCAACGACCACAGTAGTGACGACCGCCCACAACACGGATGTCCAAAACGTCGTCTTTAGCTTGTCATCTTTGCGGATGGAGGCGATGCCGCTGGGAAAACCGCACAAAATCAGCAGAAACAAAATGCAAAGACCAACCTGTGCATATACGACCGTGACATTCGTCATTACCGTGGCGAACAGCTGGCTTTTTCCCACCAGCAATGTCGCGACAAGCGCCATAAACGTCGCAGCCAGATAATTCACCCAAGTTTTCATAGCACCTAGAGTAGCTTATCCAGCAAGCCAAGTCAATGAAGAAGGATTTTACCCTTTCAGAAGACCATCAAGTCGGTACCCTGCTTTTTCCTCCGCTTTCATCAATACCCGTTGGTATTCCGGTATGGACCTCCCATGCCACAACAAGGACAAGGCGGAGACGAAAATGCATTCCTGAAGCGATTCCTTTTTGTACCATACGATGTCTTGATATTCATTGCATCCTGTGTAATTGTATACGCTTTGGTCGGCAAGAAGCGCTTCAAGGAAACGCTTAGGATCGGTTTCTTCGGGATCCTGCATCCCGCTTTCCGCCAGGATTGCACCCAAATGGCAGATTTTTCTCGCATCGACCTCACCCATGTCGAGCGAAACGAGTTTGTCTTCGTAGAAACGATGGCAAAGGAGCCTATCCGACACTTTCATCGCGTCCATCACCGACATCCCATCCCTGAGAAATGGTTGGATGAGTAGCGCAACGCCGAAAACGACCGGCAACTCCTTCATTGTTTGGGCTCCGTGGAGAAAGAATCCGTTATCGACCGTTTCGGAAAACTGACGGAACAAATGTCCGAATCGTCTCTGAGTCTCGTCGGGATCCCGTTTCGTAAAAGAATCGGGAAGGAACGTTTTGATCGCCTGAGGAAGCGACACAAGCGTCTTGGAGAGATTTTCATCACACTCCGCAATGAGCAATGTGAGTTTTCTACTGAGTTTTTCCGGTGAATCTCCTGTGAGAACCTTCTCGCAAATGGAAAAGAAAGGTACGCCCCTCAAAGGGGCAAGCGCTGTAAAGAAGGGGCGCAGACGGAGGAATCGTATCTCTTCTTCAATGCTCCGTACCCCCTTGCCGTTGAGAGATCGATAGAGCTCGTCGAAGGTCCCGTCCGTATCATTTATTTCGTGAACGTCGGTGAACACTTGTGTTTCGTATCCTTCAAGGTGAAAGGATATGCCGTGATCGAAGATTTGCTGGGATGGTTTCAGGTAGTACAGGTTGGAGGGAAATCTGCCGTAGATGACAAACCTGCCGTTTCCTCCCAAAAGGTTCAGTGCCTGCCCGATGGAAACGGTTTCGGTGTGTTTTTCCCCGTTCTCTTTGACCAGTTTCGGGACACTGATACATGCCGTCCCTTCGATGCTCTGAAACTGATTGTTGTACACGACAAGAGATCGTTCCGTATCGTTACCGTTTACGTAGCAAAACACCGATTCCTCCGTGGCGCCGTATCCGTTGACCACGTCAAACAATTGGAAGTTTTCGATACCGCTGTACAGATACCGCTTGCGGAGCAACGGGAAGATTCTCCGATAATGTTCCGCGATCAACCACTGATTGGGGGATTCGTCCCAATACGCCCGTTTGTATTCCATGCCGTATTTTTCCCTGAACCCTTCGATCTGCCCGTGACCGATCATCGGTAGTCCCGGCATTGTGGCGAGCAACGTAAAAACGCCGAAGTACTTGTCACCATCGCCGAATTGGGCGATGGCCGTCTCTTCGTCGGGATTGTTCATAAAGTTGACGAAACGTTTGAGAATTTCCGGTTCGAATGAGATGGTTTTTTTTATGGTGTCGCGATATTTTTTGTTCTCTTGGTTCTTCAGCATGTTCATGAACGCACTGTTGTACACACGGTGCATGCCAAGCGTACGGACGAAGTATCCTTCCATCATCCAGAACGCTTCGGCGAGGAGCAACGTATCGGGCAGTTCCTTTGCCATGCGATCGACCACCTCCCTCCAGAATTCTTGGGGGATGCGGGCGTTGAACTCCGCGTCGCTCATGCTCGCCCCCGCTCTGCCGGCGATATCTCCGCCGCTTCCCAATTGGGGGTACCATAGTCTGCGTATGTGTTTTTTCGCCAACGTCATAGCCGCGTCGAAACGGATGATCGGGAAATTCTGCGCAACATGTCGAATTTCCTGAAATACGGCTTCTCGCGTCGAAGGATTGAGGAAATCAAGTTGAGCCGTGTCGTTCCAAGGCATCGACGTACCGTCGTTCCCATGGAAAATATAGGTCGTTTTACCCGTCTTGTTGTCTTTGCGCATGAACGTCACCGCTGCGTCGCTCTGGTCGTAATAATGGTCTTCCAACCTAATCTCTACGTTCGGATCCTCAGAGAGGTTCGGACCATTGTACGTATAGGACGAAAACGGTGGATAATCCTGCTGGATGAAATATTCGGGGTGGGCGAACACCCAATCGCTGTCAATTCCGGTGTGGTTCGGTACCATGTCGCTGGCAAGTCTGATGCCGCGGACGGTACATCGGTTTCTGAGATTCTCCAAGGCGGGCCATCCTCCCAGCGAGGCGGATATTTTATAGTTTTTCAGCGAGTATGCCGAAGCTTCGGCGTCGGGATTCCCGCACCGGATCTTGATTTCCTTGCTTGCTTCGGATCGTTCCCATAGGCCGATCAGCCATAAAGCGGTGATGCCTCGTTCCTTAAGGAGGTCGAGTTCGTGATCCGGTATCTGGTCGAGGTGTGTGATGGGACGCCCATACGCTTTGGACAGCTGGTCAAGCCATACCAACGTACTTTTCGCAATCATCACCACATTCGGCATCCAATTACGGTCATCGGTGAATTTTTCATAATCGCTATCCAGTTCGCTATAGTCGGGGACGGTTGTCTCCGGTTTTCCTCCGCCATTTCCCCCGAACTTCGGCTTGTGCTCCTCCTGTGCATAGGAGAGCGCTTTGAGGAGCATCATTTTCAACTTCTCCGAAAGCATGTCCGACCATGTTTCGAGAATGAACGAAATTTGATCTTCGAGAGAATCCGGGAATCTTCTCGCAGGTTCGGTAAGAAAAGCGAAGATGTCCTGTTGATGTGCATATCCGACCATTCCCGCTTCTTTCGAGGCGGTGAGCATCAACGTCCGGAAAGCCTCCGCTTCGGGAGGGAATACTACCCCATCCGGACTGATGAACGGTTTTGCCGCCTTGACAAGCGCGGTATTGCAGGTCATCACTTGGTGGATGAAAAATCCTCGGAGTGATTCTTCGAGGATTTCCTGTCGGGAAGGATGGGATTGCTCCAGCAAAGGTGAAGGAAATTCCTTGATGTAAAACGTCAGCGCATATCTGCTGGCGGCATTGACTTTCAGAACGGTGGACATTCGTGAGAAAAACACGGGATTGGTTGTTTGGAGAAACGAGGAAAGTACCGTTTGGTACATCAGGTGGAGGACCGCCGTCATGTGAAGTCCCGCGGGGGAGATATACCGGCTCGTTCCCATTCGGTTGACGAGATCGTTATAGGCGAAGGAAAGTTCGTTTGCTTCTTTATGAAGATCCTCGAGGGATTCTGAAGCGGATGTAACGAATACCGGAGCGTTTATGTGTAGTTCCGTTCTGGTCCGGACAGAGATTCTCATGTCATGTTTGTTCAAAACGAGCCTCCCCTGATGGAAAAAAGTATACCATCGCTTGCAATGGCGACGCAAGTTTAGGATTCAATCCAGGGAAATTTCCCGAGGTGAAGTCTTCGGGTCATCAAAAAATATCCTGATTTTAGGGATGAGGAGGGACAGTCCGATTTGCTCGTCGCCGGAGAAAGGGGAGAGAACATAACGGGCGACGCCTCCGCCGTATGCGGGGCGTCCGATACCGATGCGGATTCTGACGAATTGGTCGCTTCCCAATGCTTCTTTGATGGATCGAAGTCCGTTGTGTCCTTGCAGTCCGCCTCCTTGTTGCAGACGCACCTTACCGAAGGGAAGTTCCAAATCGTCATGAACCACCATTATCTCTTCGGGTAAAAGGTGAAAAAAGGCGGACGCTTCACCGACGGAGATCCCGCTGACATTCATATAGGTTTGCGGCTTGAGCAACCGATACCGTTCTTGGGCGTACAGTCCGTGGAATTTTTTCTGCCAACTTGCGGATGAGAACAAAGAATCGCAGACGATGAAGCCCGCATTGTGGCGTGTCTTCTCGTATTCCTTTCCGGGGTTGCCCAAAAACACCACCAGTTTGATCATATGATATTCCGTCTTGCCAGCATCAAGGCACCCTCCAATGCGGAATGCAATGGAGTAAAGATCACGGAATAAGAAGGGAGTCGTTTTCTCATTTCCTTGAGAAATAGCCCCTTCAGGATTTGGTCATGCGAGAACGAACCTCCTCCGCAGACGACGGCTCTCGAAAACGGAACAGGAAGCCGTTCCGTAATGGATGTGACAAGATCGACGAGTTCCATAGCTCCTTCTTCTTCTATGGCATAGGCGAGCTCATCTCCGTTTTGCGCCGCTTTGGTGACGAACGGGGCGAATGCCGCGATGGTGGTCTTGTCCACCGAAGGATCGTTGACGAAATAAATGGCGTCCTGAAGGGTTTCAAGCCTGAAGAACGAGCAGATCGTCGCTTCAAGAGACGAGGGGAGGTCTCGTCCTTCCTTGGCCGCCAGTGTCCTGCGTATTGCTTCCTTTGCCAGCCAGAATGCGGAACCTTCGTCTCCAAGCCTCCATCCGAATCCTCCTGCCCTGACGACCATGCCCTGTTCGTTGCGCCCGCAGGCGATGGAACCGGTACCTGCGATGACGGCGATGCCGCTCATCCCTCCGAGTCCCCCTACAAGAAAAATCTCCTGGTCGCCGTAAACGGCTATACGGGTGTGGGGAAGCAGCACGGACAGAAGGGACGTGAGCCGTTGTTTGTCCTTTTCTCTTCCCATTCCCGCTGATCCGATGGCCAATGCGGTGATGTCCATTTCTTTCACTTCAACCGTTTCCATGGCTGAGGTGATCAAATCCCCGACATGTTTCCATGCGGCATCCCATCCAACGCCATACGGGTTGCTCGATCCCGCTTCTTTCTTGAAAAGGGTTTTGTTTTCGTCACAGAGTATCAATCTGCAGGTCGTCCCGCCACCGTCCATCGCGATGTAATGGTTCATGATGCCATCATAGCATGGATTGGTGACGATGATAATAATTATTACAGTTGGACGATAATAATTTACAGAACAGGGAAAGTGCCGTATGCTGACAGACATGGAAGGAAGTCTTACCCGGCTCAGACAATTGCAAAACGAACTCAGTCCTTCGGAGACGAAGGTGGCGGAAACCATCCTTTCCGATCCGGAACAGGTCATTAACCTGACCATTACGGAGCTTGCGGCCGCCTCGGGAAGTTCCACGGCCGCCATCACGCGGTTGTGCAAACGCATCGGGTTGTCCGGATATTCCGACTTGCGCATGGACATCGCCAAGGTGGTGTTTTCTTCGCAAAAACAACAGGAAGGCCCCTTGTTGCTGGATCCTACGCAAATGAAGGATTCCAAGGTGATCATTTCGTCTGTGATTCTTGCCGTGTGCAGAAACATCAAGTTGCTTGAGGATGTGTTGGACGCCAAATCCGTCGAAAAAGCAGCCGATGTGTTGGACGATGCTCATCACATCCTTTTGGCCGGTATCGGTGCTTCCGGGTTGGTGGCAGCGGATTTTCAGCAGAAATTGATCAGACTGGGGATCCATTCGTTGTACCAGAGTGATCCCGACGTCCAGCAGGTTTGCGCATCCACCTTGGAGAAGGACGATGTCTGCGTGGTTTTTTCGTATTCGGGCAACACAGTTTCCATGAAGCGTGTCGCTTCGCTGGCGAAGAAACGAAAAGCTACGGTCATCGCGGTCACCAGAGTGGGGACTAACGGAGTTTCCTCCCTCTCCGACATCAAGTTGCAGGTACCGGACAGTGAGACGCTGTACCGTCAGGGGGCGACCCTTTCCCGCTTGAACCAATTGGTGGTCGTCGACATTCTGTACGCTTCCTTGATCGCCAAAAAAAAGAACTCCTTGGAATATATCACCACCACATGGCTTTCCTTGGGGCGTGATGCCAAAGGCGGTACGGCATGATACGGTTGGGGGTGGACCGTACCGAGATATGGGAACCGTTGACAGAGAGAAAACGGGTCGGTTTGGTTTGTTCTCCCGCGTCCGTTTCTTCCGCCTATGAGGATGAAGTGACATTTGTCGGTCGGCGTTGCCATCTTGTTGCGCTGTTCGGACCGGAACACGGCGTCCGCGGCTCTGATGTGGCGGGGGAACGTATAGGGAATGCAATCGATCCGTATACCGGATTGCCTGCGTACAGTCTGTATCAGGGGGAAGATACCCATCTGGATCCGTCGGTGGCGGAGAACATCGATGTGTTGCTGTACGACATTCAGGATCTTGGCTTGCGGTTTTATACGTACATCGCGACGTTGAAAGGTCTTTTGCGTGATGCCGCGTCATTGGGGTTGCCGATAATCGTTCTGGATCGTCCGAACCCCTTGGGAGGATCGGTTTATGGAGCTCCGCTCGATCGGACGTCATGGAGCTTCGTCGGTCCCGAAGCCATTCCTGTTCGTTATGGTATGACGGCGGGGGAAATTGCGCGTTTCTTCAATGAACGGCAGGAAAAGAAGGCCGATCTTACCGTTGTCAGAATGGA
>Ga0172377_10002811_pt1 | contig 17894 bp, 16 predicted proteins | sample Pumphouse3metaG_FD_119749 | JGI IMG/M metagenome (GOLD analysis project Ga0172377, IMG submission 119749) | Leachate microbial communities from a municipal landfill in Southern Ontario, Canada - Pumphouse #3 metaG | ecosystem: Engineered > Solid waste > Landfill > Unclassified | place: Canada...
CATGACGGAATTGTCCGACATCGTTTCGTTCTTCGTGCAATCGCCCGTACCGTTGCTCGTCCCTGGCGTGGGTAGCCAAGGAGGTTCCGCAACCGATGTAACGGACGTGTTGAGAAAGAACGGATACCCGTTGGAATTGGTGCGGATCAACAGCTCAAGCGGACTTACCCAGCCATGGGGGAAGACATCTGCTCCTGAGAATTGGTTGGATTTGTGTACCGGTGCCATCAGAAAAATCATTGAGGAGACTGCGCTGTGAGGCCTCAGCTTTTTCCCTCGGACCATATTCCGCTTGCTACGGTGAGCGGTGTCGTGACCACCAACGAGGAAATGATTCGGTTCTTTGATACGGAAGTGCCTGCCGTGGATATCATCACGACGAAAAGCTTTCAGGTTGTTCCGAATCCCGGGAATCCCGAACCGGTGATCTGCGAGACGGAGAGGGGATGTTTCGGGAATTCCGTAGGGTTGAAGAACATTGGTATGGAAGCGGCAGTGGAAGAAATGCGGCGTCTCCGTCCGATGCGCGCTTTGCTCAACATTTCGCTCTCGGCCAGCAATCCTGAGGATTTCATCACTTTGGTCAATGCCTTTATACCGTATGCCGATATGCTGGAGTTGAACTTCAGTTGTCCTCACGCCGCAAGAGGTTACGGAGCATCGATCGGATGTGACGCCGGCATTGCGGCGACGTATGTACGTCGCATTCGCGAGGCATTTCCCTCATTGTCCGTTCCTTTGTTTGTAAAACTCACGCCGAATGTTGCGGATATCGGGGCCATTGCAAAATCCGTCGTAGCTGCGGGAGCAGACGGCATTACGGCGATAAACACCGTCGGCCCCATCGTTCACATCGACCCGGATAGCGGGGAATCGATTCTCATCAACCAGGTCGGAGGCAAAGGAGGGAAAAGCGGCAGGTGGGTGTTCTCCACCGCGGTGTCCTCCATCCGGTCGATCAGAAAAGCCGTTGGGCCGGATGTTCCGATCATCGGTATGGGCGGAGTCTCGACTGGGGAGGACGCAGCCCTTTTGGTGGAGGCGGGAGCAAACGCCATCGGTATCGGCAGTGCGCTTGGAATGGTTGCTCAGTGGAAGTGGCAGGAGTACCTTTCTGCGGTGGGAAGGGAAGCCGAGGCGATTCTTACGGACGGCCGTACGAAAATACAAAGTGCATCCTTTCTGCGTACTGAGCGACGTATGGCCTATCATCGTTATCGTATCCAGAAGAAGGAATGGTACGGAAGCGATACCGTAATCATTACATTGGACGGATCACTTCCCAGTCATGCAGGGGAATTCGTGTTCATTTGGCTTCCGGGTGTCGGCGAGAAACCGTTTAGCGTGGCGACGACCAAGCCGCTTCGGTTCATCATCAAGGACAGAGGTCCGTTCACTAAGCGTCTCTGTGCGTTGGGCGAAGGGGACTGTTTGTATGTCAGGGGTTTGTACGGCAAACCGGTACGGATGACCTCAAGTCGTCATGCGATATTGCTTGCAGGAGGTACGGGAGTTGCGGTGTTGCCGATGCTCTGTGAGGAATTGAGGCGGCAATGTACGGAAATCACCGTTCTTGTGGGTACCAGCGAAAATGTATCCGGCCCTGGTCTTTTCTCGTCCATTCTAAAGCGGTACGGCAGGTATGTTTGTATCCCGGATGACGGGAAGCCCGGCCGGGTACTTGCTTCCTTGGACTCCTTGTCGCTTGCGAATGACACCGTCGCGTACGTTGTCGGCCCGACGAAGTTCATGGCTGTGGCGTGCAGGAAACTGTTGGAGAAAGGGATCAAGCCGGAACGGATCAGCTTGTCTCTGGAGAAAATGACTCGATGCGGGATCGGACTGTGCGGGGAATGCGCTGTCGGGGATCGACTTACCTGCCAGTGGGGAACGTTCATGTCGTACGACTGGATTCTCGCCAACGCACCGGAGCTTCTTTCATGATCGATCCACACGTCCATCTGAGGGATTGGAACCAGGCGGACAAGGAAACGGTTTTCCACGGCCTGTTCGTTGCCGCCGCCTGTGGCTTCGATCTGCTTTTCGATATGCCGAACTGCAATCCTCCGTTGACGGGCCGAGGCGTGATCGAAAGACGGCTTGGGCTTGCCGCCGATGCGGTCGAACGGATAAAACGGGAAACGGGACGGGACATTCGATACGGATTGTATGCAGGACTCACTTCGGATGAAGCGCAAATCCGTGAGGTCGTCACCGCATGGAATGAACTTTTCCCCAATGTGGTGGGGTTGAAGTTGTTTGCGGGAAATTCCACGGGAGACATGGGGCAGGTCAGCGAAGAGCGTCAGCGGCACATCTATCATGAATTGGCGAAAGACGGTTATACCGGCGTATTGGCCGTTCATTGTGAAAAAGAAAGTTTTCTTCTTCCTCAGCGGGAAGACCCCTTGGATTTCTCCACTCACAGCCTCGCCCGCCCCATCGAGGCGGAAGTCGCTTCTGTTTCCGACCAAATCCGCTTTGCCGAAGAGGAAGAATTCCGTGGGATTCTGCACATTTGCCATCTGAGTACCGTGGAATCCCTGCCGTTGATCGAACGGGGAAGAGCGGATGGGTTAAGGATCACCTGCGGGGTGACGCCGCATCATCTCTTGCTTTGCAGTGAAGATGCCAGGAACCGATGTCTGTATGCGAAGATGAATCCGCCGCTCAGGGATGAAGCGCACCGGGCGGCGTTGTTCGGTGCGTTGCTCGACGGGCGGATTGATTGGGTGGAAAGTGATCACGCTCCGCATACGTTGTCCGAGAAAGAGAAGGGAGCGTGCGGGATCCCTGGTTTTTCCGGTTCCCTGACGCTTCTGCAAAGTCTGTATAAAGCCGGTATTCCTGAAATTCGACTTCGTTCTCTTTTCGGAAAACGTGTGCTTGACGTTTTCGGGTTGCCACCGCAATACATCACCATTCCTTCCTACGATGAATGCTCAGAACGATCCGAATGGGCTGCAATGCAATATCCGTATGATAGTTATAGGAAATATCATTCTTAAAAAGGAATATTATAGTCCTATTTCTTTTTCAACATTCGCCAGAGCCTCTATGGCTAGGGAGATCACCTCGTCTTTGTCCATTCCGATCATTTCGATGCCTCTGTCGATCAAATCACGATTGACTCCAGCGGCGAACCCTTTGCTGTTCCATTTCTTCTTGACGGATTTCACCGTCATCCCTTTCATATGTTCCGGACGCATCAATGCGGTCGCGTAGATCAAACCGCAGAGTTCGTCGACGGTGTACAGAACCTTTTCCATCGTTTTGGTCGGCTGGACATCGGTGCAGATTCCCCACCCATGGCTGCATACTGCATGGATGAAATCGTCATCCGCCCCGATTTCGCGGAGAAGCTCTGGTGCCTTGTGGCAATGTTCCGTCGGGAATTGATCCCAGTCGATATCATGGAGCAGTCCGACAAGACCCCAGTATTCCGGGTCTTCCCCCAGTTTCGCTGCGAAACGACGCATTACGGCCTCCACGCAATACGCATGATGCATCAGATGTTCGTTCTTGGTGTATTTTCTAAGCAACCCCAACGCTTGCTCTCTCGTAAACATGCTTGCCTCCTTCCTGCATTTTTTAATTTTTTGAAAGAAGTTGCAACTGGTGGGAAACGGTGCCCGCCCATCTTTGCAATTGCCCCCTCCTTATGATAGTATCCACCGAAGGAGGCGCCGCCATGCATGATGACAATCCTGTCCCGTTACCAAAACAACCCAGCGGCGACCTCCAGACGGAGCGCGCCTGATTCCATTTACATGAGGCGCTTATGATTAGCATACACGAGAATTATTCGAAAGGCCCCGGTGAGACGGGGGGGTATACGTGGGTGGACGCACGGGACGTCAACCGGGATGATGTCACGATGCTTCAGGAGAAGTACAACATCGACAGCGACCTTCTCGCCGACATCATGGACCAAGACGAACAGAGCCGCATTGAGAAAGAAGACGAATACATCGATTTGATTCTTCGCCTTCCTTCCCTTTCGGAAAACGATGACACGTTGGACCAGCAGGCGTTGCCGGTCGGCATCGTGTTGTTTCCCAATTTGCTCATTACCATCTGTCAGGGGGACAGTGTCGTTCTTGAGGATTTCGCAAAAAAACGTTATCGCCATTATCCTGTTTCCAGCATGGAAGGATTTGTCATTTCCTTGATGGGAAGGGCAACCATGGTGTACATCAGGGTGTTGAAGTTTCTGAACCGCCGAAAAGATCAGGTTGAGGAACAGCTTCATAAATCCATCATGAATTACGAACTGCTCCAGTTGTTGCAGATTCAGAAGTCGCTGGTGTATCTCACGACGAGCCTGACGACCAACGAAGCGCTTCTCGAGCGTCTCAGCAAAGCGTCGTTCTTTCATCTGGAGGGGCCGGACGAACAGGATTTTCTCGAGGACACCATCACGGACAACAAACAGGCGATCCAGATGGCGAACATCTATACCGACATCCTGACCGGGACGATGGATTGTTTCGCAAGCGTCATCAGCAACAATATGAATATTATCATGAAACGGTTGACCATCATATCGATCAGCTTCATGCTTCCTACGTTCATCACCAGTTTTTTCGGGATGAACATCAAGCTACCGTTCGTACAATCTCCGCTGACGTGGCTTTTCATGCTCGGGGCGTGCGGGCTCTCCGTCGTGGTGGCCTTGTACATCTTCAGTGACAGGAGAAGTACGCGGATGCTCAAATCTGAAGAAAAGAAGAAAGTAAGGAAACACCGTCATGAATTATGAGCGGGACAAGGTGGTACGCCTTCTCGGGGGCACGTATCTGGGGGAGAGTCTGGCCGGATTGTCGGCTTTGTATGATCAGATTGAGGACGAGACGAACGCGTTTTGTACAAAATACGGAATTCGGTGCGGTGAAGGTTGCGGCACATGCTGCGAACATTTCATGCCGGATATCACCGGCCTTGAGGCGCGAATGGTGGCCGCGTATCTTTTGTTGATCCGCAACGATCTACCGCTGATCGACACATTGGAACACAGTCTCGGAAGCGACCATTGCCCGTTGTTCGATCCGGAGAACCCCCACCATTGCAAGGTATATGCCGCTCGTCCGTTGATCTGTAGGCTTTTCGGCGCCTGTGCGTCTCTTTCAAAGGATGGCGTCGCAGAATTCCGGCATTGCAAGTACAATGCGGTGAAGACGATGCCAGGGCATCTCGTGTTCTTTGAATCGGTTCCCGTAATGAGTACTTACGGCATTCAACTTCGTGCGCTGGACGGTGGGGAAGGGGTGGTGGAGGACTTGTCCGAAGCGGTCACTGAAGCGTTGTCCATTGTCCGGCTTTTATGGAGTCTCGTCGGTCATACTATGGACGATGACGACTCAACTCCATCTCCGATGGCCTCGTGATCACGATCAGAGGATTCGGAGCACGAAGCCTTTGAGATATTCCGATTCGGGGAAGGAGAGACGGATCGGATGATCTTCTCCCGCCCCGAGGATGTGGAGGATCTGAACCTCCCTCCCCGCATCCTGCGCACTCCACGCCAGGATGGTCCGGAACATTTCGCTGGTGATGGCTCCACTGCAACTGAATGTCGCGATGATTCCGCCTCGTTTGATCCGTTCCATGGCAAGGCGATTGAGATCCTTGTACGCCCTGGATGCCGCTTCCGCTTGGCTTTTCGTTTGTGCGAGTTTCGGAGGATCGAGGATCATCACATCGTAGGTGTCGTTGGGAATGTCGCGCATCTGTTCGAATACGTTGCATTGTTTCGTTTCCACTTTTTCCCTGCTGTTTTGGGGAATCGTCCCTTCGTTCTGGTTCATGTGGATATGGTACAGGAGTTGCCGCAATGCATCCTCGCTGGAGTCAAGACAATCGATATGCGTTGCGCCGCCTCGAAGTGCGTGGAGCGTGAAAGCTCCCGTATAGCAAAATGCGTCCAGTACGTTCGCTCCTTTGCAGTACGGTTCGACGATGCTTCTGTTTTCCCTTTGATCGCAATAGAATCCGCTCTTCTGTCCCATGCCCGGGACCACTTCATACAACAGTCCGTCTTCGCGGAATCTTACTGCGGGAAGTTTGCCGTTTGGAGTGAAGAAGCCGTCGTCTTTCCAGAACAACGCACCGCCGGGAAGGGCTTCGACGCCCGTATACGCGCTGTCCGTGGTGATCACCTGCAGACTCGGATGCAACAACTCCTGGAGCGTTTGGGTCACCAGTTCTTTCTTGCCCCATGCAATGTGGCTGGAAATGATGATTCGGATCATCGAACCATACACGTCGGCCACCAGTCCTGGTAGCATGTCGGCTTCGGAGAAGAGAATCCTGAACGTAGTGGTCGGGGTTTTCTTGTCGCTAAAGAACATGGCGCGACGAAACACCGCTTCGGTAATTCTCCGCTTCCACCATGACTCGTCAATGACGTCCCCTTCGTTCCAGGACAGCAGATGAAGCGGAATATGGCTCTTCTCATCATACCAACCCCAGGCTATGAAACGCCCTTCACTGGTAAGAACCTTGCACGGTCCTTCAACGGGATGCTGTCCCGGTACGATCGCTTTGGAGAACACCCATGGGTGGTGGCGGAGCAACTGTTTCTCCTTCCCGCTTTCTATTGTGATAGTCTGCATATCTTCATCATATCAGAATCCCTTGAGCAAGAGAACAGCATCTGCCATACTTCTCCCATGCAAACGCATGGCAAAGGCGTGTTGTTCGACTTGGATGGTACGCTGGTGAATACGATTCGTGACATCAGGGAAGCGATCAACACGGCTTTGATCGCGGAACATTTGTCCCCTATTGACGACGCACAAACCAAGATGGTGGTGGGACAGGGACTCGCAAAAGCTCTCCGCGGGGCATTGGCATTGTCCGGCCGTATGGTTTCCGAAAGCCGACTGGAAGAGCTTTATCGTATCCTCATCGAGTACTACGAAGGGCATGCCTGTGTGTACAGCAGGCCGTATCCGGGGGTCATGGATCTTCTTTGTCTTCTTTCCGCAAAAGGGATTTCCTTGGGTATCCTCTCCAACAAAGCAAACGAGCTCGTTGATATGATCGTCTCCAAGCTTTTCCCGGGCGTCTCTTTCGCCTTCGTCCAAGGAATGACGGAAGGCGTTCCCCATAAACCGGATCCCCGGGCCTTTGATCCGTTTCTCACGGCGACGGGTCTTGGGAGGGACCATATTCTCTACGTGGGGGACAGCGAGGTGGACTGGCGGTTCGCCAATGCCGCAAAATGTGCCGTCGCATTGGTGTCATGGGGGTTCCGCGGGAGGGGAGAACTGGAGAAATTGGACAGGAAAGTCATCTGTGATACAATAGCCGATGTAGAGGGGCGTATCGATGGGATACAATGAGGCGGAACTGAGGAAGCGGGCGCTGGTGTATGTGGAAGCGGAACGGACGCCATGTTTCCGCGACGAGGTGAATCGGAGTTTGGAAAAAGGTGATTGGGAAGACCTGAATGATCGGTTTTATACCACGCTGAACTTCGGAACGGCCGGCATGCGTGGCGTCATCGGCGGCGGTACCAACAGGATCAACACGTTCATGGTGGAAAAAGTCACCCAAGGATTATCCGAATATCTTCTCGGGCATGCAAGAGATCCCTTGGTGGTCATCGCCTATGACAGTCGGCATTTCAGTAAGGAATTCGCCCTTTCCGCGGCGTTGGTGCTGGCTGGCAACAATATTCGCGTCCGATTGTTCGATACGTTGCATCCCGTGCCGATGTTGAGTTTTTCCGTCCGGTATCTTCAGGCGACGGCGGGTATCGTCGTCACGGCAAGCCATAATCCTGCCTTCTACAATGGATACAAAGTGTATTCAGGCGACGGGGGGCAGGTCACTCCTCCTGACGATGTTGGCATCGCCGCGTTGGCGAACGCCGTTTTGGCGGAAGGTATCAAACGTTTCGACGAAAAAGAAGCCAGAAAAAGCGGATTGCTGAAGCACGTCTCGCCAAAGGTGGATGAAGCATACTACCATATGGCGCTTTGCAGCCTCAGGAGACCGGCTTTGGTGCAGAACAGCCCCATTACGGTAGCGTACACCCCGCTTCACGGTTCGGGAAACGTGCCGATCCTCCATTTACTGAAACGTTTGGGCATCAGGACTGTCGTTGTCAAGGATCAGGAACTCCCCGACGGCGATTTCCCCACGGTGAAACTTCCGAATCCCGAGAGTGCGGAAGCGATGACGGAAGTGATCGCCTTGGCGAAGAAGGAGAAAGCCGATATCGTCATCGGCACCGATCCCGACGCCGATCGTATGGGGATCGCCATCCCGAAAGACAAGGAAAAGACGGAATATCAATTACTTTCAGGCAACCAGATCGGTACGCTTCTCTGCGATTATCTGATCCATACGGCGAAGGAACTGCACAAGGATCCGCGGGTGCCCGTGGTGGTCAAGAGCATCGTGACGACCGATTTGATCAAACGGATCACAGAGAAGAACGGCGGCATCGAAAAGGATGTGCTCACCGGATTCAAATACATAGCCGAGCAGATCGATCGGTTGGAGAATCCGAAGAGCAAAGAACAATATTTCCTGTTCGGTTGCGAGGAGAGTTATGGATTCCTTACAGTGTCCGCGGTCAGAGACAAGGATGCCGTCTCCAGTTCTCTTGCCGCGGTTGAGATGGTGTGCTCTTACGCGAAACAGGGAATATCCCTTCAGGATCGTCTGGATGCCATCTATCAGGAATACGGATACAGTGCGGAGACGGTGTTCACCAGAGCGTATCCGGGTGAAGAGGGCAAACGGCGGATGCAGTCCATCATGGAAGACATCCGCAGGCGCAAACCGGGAGAGATGATCGCCGGACGAAACATTTCCTCGCTTACCGATCTTTTGAAAGAAGGGACGGGACTTCCTAAGAGCGATGTGGTGATCATTCGTTTCGTTACGGGAGAAAAGCTGGTGGTGCGCCCTTCGGGTACGGAGCCGAAGATCAAGTACTATTTGTTCCTCTCGGGCAAACGAGAGGATCTTGAACCCAAAGTGTCCTCCATCAATGCCGAATTCGAGAAGGCACTTTGATGAATGCCTATAGGATACACCGGACCAAGTTGCAGGATCTGTACGTCTCTCCCTATTTGGGGGAAGGAAAGATGGATCCACAGGAAAATGTGGTTATTCGCAGCGACGCGCCGCTTGACCAGCATGCGCGGGATGAGATAAGCATCGCCCTGTTCTCCGACATCGACTACGCCGTTGACGAGTGGATCATGAACAAGCGATATATTCCCAGACTTCTCGCTACGACGGCCGTGTTTCTCGCCGTATATTTTTTCGGTTCGCTGGCCGTCAGAGACCCTGTTCCCATGGTGGACGAACTGGCGGTAAGCATCGTCATCTCGATAGTGTTCTGGAGGTTCATCTCACGCAGGGATGTCGCCTCGGCGGTGGCCATAAAGGAAAAGAGCGAATTGAAAAACAACGTTTCGTCCGCGATGGTTGAGATCGATTCGTCCCTGCTCGCCGTAGAGGATTTTCTCACCAGTTTGGAGGCGATGGGGCATGACGATCTCGCCGACAAAATCATCAAGAAGGAATTCAGGTTCACATGGACGGATCCTCAGTTGAAATCTTTGCTCATTGCCTTTGCCGGTGTCCATCAAAAGGCGACCTACGAATGGTACGGAAAAGTAACAGGGAAAATCAAACATCCCGAATTGTTTTCCGTGCGTCTGGCGGACGATATCCTTGACGCAAAGGTCGACGGACCGTTGTTGGGACTGCTCTGCGCCTTGTAAGAACACGCGTTTGGAAGGTTTCCTTCCCTTTTCATGCGAGAGGAAAAAGAAATTTCGTTTTTCCGAAATGATGTCTTGGAATCGATCGGAACGTCGTGCTTTTTCTATTGTAGTTACGATAGAGGGTGTTGACATGCGGTGAAGCATATGGCCGGTTTCTGCGGTATCCTTTGCATGAGTCGTTGGATCCTCGGCGTGGCATTCCCCGCTTTCGTATCATCGTTGGTGTTTTTTGCCTATACGGGAAGTCCCTTTCTCGGACGGCCTTTGCTTGCCGCGTTTCTTTTCTTTGTTCCAATTCCTTTTTTTTCTCTGCGATCCCCTTTCGCAAAGCGGGCGGTTGCACTGCTGTGCTGGGGCTTTTTCAGCCTCTACGTCGTCGCGTCGCAGAGCGAGGCGTTGGGATCCATATCGCTGGGACTGCCGCAGGAGGACGTGGTAATTTTGGAAGGAATCTGCGATGACGACAGTGCAGGGACGCGTAACGGCGGGGATGTGGTCCGTCTCAGACTTCGCCGTTGCGGTGGGGAAGATGTCCGTTTCGCATCGGCGAAAGGATTGATCACGATCTACGCGGACATTAGTGTCCCGCTCCCTTACGGGACATGGATTTCCGTCCGTGGTTCGTTTGTTGACCCGATCTTTTTTGCCGCCGATGAACTCTCGGTTTCTTATCTTCCCCATTTCGGAGAGATCCGTTTTGTTCTGATGCGACGGTTGAGAAACCTGTTGCGTTCACGTATCAAGGATCCAGCAACCCGGGCGCTGTCCTATATGTTGCTTCTTGGGCAAAGCGACAACGATGCGTTTCCCCTGAAAGACATGGCGTTGCAAAGCGGTTGCAGCCATATTCTCGCACTTTCGGGAATGCACCTCGGGTTTGTGGCTTCCTTGGGGTCCTGCGTTGCAGGCCGGTTTTTCGGATATCTTGCGGGAAAAACAGTCGGATTGCTTTTTGCTCTGGCTTTTGTCCTTTTGGTCGGACCGAAGCCGTCTTTGATCCGTGCGGTGTTGCTCTACGTTTTCCTGATGGCGATCGGCAGACGACGGTACGCGCGACTTTTCGCTTGGTTGTGTTCGTTGTGCGTCCAGATGGCGGTATTTCCCTGTTCCTGCAAGACGCTTGGTTTTTTGCTGAGCCATCAGGCGTACGGGGCCCTCGTCGCATTCCAAACGCTCGCCCCTCTGTATCACCCGTATCTTCGACCATTGCTCCGAGGGGCATTGGTCGTCGGGTTTACCGCTTCCTCCACATTGCTTCTCTTGGGAAGCGCGAATCTCCTTTCCATTCCGCTTTCAGGGCCCGCTTCGTTTCTGGTCAAACTGATTTTGTGTTTCTCTCTTCTTTCCCTGCTTCCGGTTGCGTTTTTCCCGTGGATACTGGAGCGGACGGAAGCATTGTTGTTGCTGTTGTTTTCATTTGCGTCCCGCTATGAGGAATGCGCAATCGATTGGAGGGGTTATGTGGTCTTTCTCATCATTCTGTTGACCACGTTTCCTTTACTCGGATATGCTAAGGTCATTCTTCGGAAGGTAAGGAAACGGTCATATGGTCTGGAATTTCAATTACGATTCCCCAGGGGCGATCAAACTGTTGCTGGAAGCTCAGGACTTGGCCATGTGCAAGAAGTTCGGTCAGAATTTTCTGATTTCTCCGACGATTCGCTCCCGGATTGTCGATGAGCTTGACGTTCAGCGTGGAATGACCGTATGGGAGATCGGTCCGGGGATCGGTTCCTTGACCAAGGAACTGCTCGGACGGGGAGCCTCGGTGACCGGGTTCGAGATCGACCATGGATTTTGCCGTGTGCTTCGGGAATTCGCCTTTCCTGACGAACCGTCCTTCACGTTGGTTGAGGGGGATGTACTGAGTACGATGAAGGAACAGACGACCGTGCCGAAGCGGATCTGCGGGAATCTTCCGTATAACATCGGTTCCGTTTGCCTTGCTCAATTAATGGAAAGTCCTCGGAGACCGGAACGAATGATTTTTACTCTGCAGCGAGAGGTAGCGGAACGCATCTGCGCATCTCCTGGATCGAAAGAATGGTCGACACTATCCATCCTTTGCCAAATGGATTATCAGCCGCTGATCCGATTCGCCATCAAGGCGGGATGCTTTTATCCGGAACCGAACGTACGGAGCAGCGTACTGTTGTTCGAGCGCAGGAAGGAAGGAAGAATCCCGGCTGGGCTGAAGGAAAATTTCCTCATGGTGGTCCGGGATCTGTTTGCCCAACGGAGAAAGACAATCAGGAACAATCTGCTGTGCGGAAAAATCGGAGAGACGATTCTTGCTTCCGGAGTGTCTTCCATCCTTGATGAAAGTGGCGTTTCTCCGTCCTGTAGGGGGGAGGAATTGGATTGGGACGCTTTGCTTTCCCTCACGAATGCGTTTTCCAGATATGTTTCCAGCGTCCCTTCCGATAATACACCCAACTGACGATTCCGCGGATGGTGAGATCCGTCATCATCGCGATCCAGATGCCTTTCAACCCGAGTGCTGTTGTCTTAAGAAGAATCCATGCAAATGGAATTCGAACTATCCACATGCCCAGCAAAGAAATGAAGAACGGGATTTTTGTGTCGCCCGCACCACGGAGAACGCCGAAAACGAGCTGGGAAAGTCCGAAACCGGGCTCTCCGAACGCCTCGATCCTCAGAACGGCCGAACCAAGGAGAATGACCGCCGTATCTGCGGTAAAAATACCGATAAGTTGTGGTGCGAAAAGAAACATAAGGGCTCCCATACAGGTCATCAGGATAAAACCCCACAGCGTACAGGTGTCCGCATAATGCTTGGCCAGTTTTTCGTTTCCCGAACCAAGCGACTGCGCCACCAGCGTGGTTGCCGCCGTGGCGAATCCCGACGGAGGCAGAAAGGTGATCTGCTCGGCCGTGTTCGCCAGATAATGGGCTGCGAGGGCGGTAATGCCGAGTCTGGTGATCATCGCCGTCAATGCGATTTGCCCGAGGCTCAGCGTGGATCGTTCCAGCGCGATGGGAAGGGAGAGGATGAGGGCCGTCTTCTGTACCGCGGAATCGGTTTTCCAACTTCCTTTTTCCAATTGGATGTTCCTTTGCGGTTGTTTCAATGTGACAAGGAGCGATACGGCGGTGATGGTCGCCGCGATGGAAGTGGCCATGGCCGCTCCTTTGACGCCCAATCCGAAACCTGAGACGGTGATTCCTAAAAAACGGAAGCGGGGGAAGATGAAAAACAAATTGAGGATGATATTGCAAAGGTTGTTCAGCGCGTTGAGATAGAGAGGCGTGCGGGTGTCTCCTGAGAGTCTGAGCAATGCACTGAGCCCGATCATCAGCATCGTAGGAAGATATCCTGCGGAGATCCACCACATGTATGACGTCGCCTTTTCTCTGATCGTGGGATCGGCATGGAGCCATGAAGGAAGGAATTTGCTTACGACCAGCATGATGACGGTCGTCCCCAGCCCAAACATGCTTTCGCAGGCGATGGCCTGTCGTACCACGTTTTTTGCCATTCCCCTGTTACCGGAACCCAGATGACGTGCCATCAATACGGAGAAACCGATGGCCAGTGCGTACATCAGACCGTTGACCAGCCAGATGGTGGAGGAATTGACCGAAATGGCTGCGGTTTCCGAGGCTCCGAGAGACCCCACCATGGCCGAGTCAACATAATTGACCATTACTTGGAGCACCTGTTCCAGGATTGCAGGCCACGCCAACGCCCAAATGATCGTCCCGATCGGTTTTGTGCCATCCAGTACGTTGACTTCATGCACTTTCATGCTCACCATCCTAGCGGAAACGGGGCAATGTGCCTACGGCGTCCCGCAACAAAAGAGCCGTGTCCTCATGACACGGCTCTTTGTCAGAAAAATCGGGAAATTCAGTTTGCGGCGGCTTGGCTTAACGTGATGGCACAGGTGATGACGATGTCTTCGACGGAGCATCCTCGGGAAAGGTCGGAACAGGGCTTTGCAAATCCCTGAAGCACCGGTCCATACGCTTCGGCGCCGGCAAGTCGTTGCACCAATTTATACCCGATGTTTCCCGCTTGGAGATCGGGGAAGATCAGGGTGTTGGCATGGCCTGCGACCTTGCTGCCCGGCGCTTTCTTCGCGGCGACGGACGGAACGATCGAAGCGTCCAGTTGCAACTCTCCGTCGACATTGAGGTCGGGATCCTTCTCGTGCAGCATGGCTACGGCGGCGGTAACCTTGTCGATCAATTCGCCTTTCGCGGATCCTTTGGTGGAGTAGGAAAGCAAGGAAATGCACGGTTCTACCTCAAGGAACGTCCGGCAAGATTCGGCCGATTCCTCGGCGATGTCCGCAAGTTGCTCACTGGTCGGGTTGGGGATGGTCGCGCAATCCCCAAAAATGAACGAACCGTCCACACCATAATCCTTTTTGTCCGTCACCATGACAAAGCAGGAGGACGCATACTTTACGCCCGGTTTGCATTTGATGATGGTGAACGCGGCACGAAGCAGATCGGCTGTCGTGGACTCGGCTCCGCTGACCAAAGCATCGGCGTCTCCAAGACGAACCATCATTGCTCCCCAGCGGAGAATGTCCTGAATGTCGGTATGGGCCTGTTTCGGAGTCATCCCCTTCGCTTTGCGCAGTTCATAGTACTCCGTGGCGTATCTATCCAAATTGGGACTTTTCGCCGGATCGACAATCTCCATGTCATCCACGGATACGTTCACCTTTTTGGCGGCTTCTTTCACCGCGTTGACCTCGCCGACCAAAATCACGTTCTTCGCGATCTTCTGATCCTTGATCTTCCGAGCGGCTTGCAATGTCCTCGGTTCGGTTCCTTCCGCCAACACCAGCCGTTTCTGGGCCGCGACGGCCTTCCTGATCATTTTTTCTGCAAAAGTCATGTAATTCTCCTCATATGAGCAACCCTTTACAGGTATGGCACTCATTCGTGCAAAAAGTGTAGCACGATTCGGTTCGTTGATAAATAGTTGGATTCTATTGTAGAATGGCCGCATGCGAATCGGAGTATACGGGTTAGGGCGTTTTGGATCCTTTTGGGCGCGCCAACTGTCCATGCAGAGACTGGATGTTTACGGATACAGCCTCCATCAGAAACCTCCCATCGAGGGAGTGACGATGGTCGATGAGCAAACGCTTCTTTCCTGCGACGTCATTTTCTTCTGCGTCGCCATTTCCAGTTTTTCAGAGGTGATCGAGCGGGTGAAGGACGGGATCAGGCCGGGTACGCTGGTAATGGATACGTGTTCGGTGAAAACGTATCCCGCAGAGGTGATGGACAAGAAGTTCAGCAAGGCGATCTACACCATCGCGACGCATCCGATGTTCGGACCGGATTCGGGAAAGGACGGCATTAAGGGGCTGCCTATGGTTGTCTGCCCGCTCTCTTGTCCGGTGATTGTCGTCAACGAATGGGTATCCTTGTTCGAAAAATGGGGACTTGATGTCATCCGAATGACGTGTGACGAGCATGACAGGGAGGCGGCGTGGAGTCAGGGTATCACCCATTTCGTCGGCCGTACGCTGGATGAGTTGAACTTGAAAGACACCAGACTTGCCACGACCGGGTATAAACTGTTGATGTCCATCGTGGAGCAAACCTGCAACGATCCGATTCAATTGTTCTATGACCTCCAGCGATACAATCCGTATGCGAAGCAGATGCGTATGAGCCTGAAGGGGGCGCTCGATGTCGTCATGCAGGAACTGAAAGATCAGGAATCATGAACGTCTGCGTATACACGCTGGGATGCAGGTTGAATCAGGCGGAAAGCGAAGCTGTGGCCGATGCGTTCTCCAAAGCGGGGTTCTTTGTCGTCGACGAAGAATCCGATGTGGATTTGTACGTCGTCAATACTTGCACGGTAACCAGTAAGGCCGAACAGAAATGCAGGAGAATGATCCGAAAGTTCGCCGAGAACGCTCCCGTGATCGTCACCGGTTGCTATGCGCAACTCAATGCGGGGGAATTGTCAGCCCTCTCCCCCAACGTCACGGTATATTCTTTGGACCGAAAAGCGAGTCTCATGGGCTTGCCTTCCTACCTTGAGGGGAAACTTGATGAGGGGATGGAGTTGCATGCTGCCGTGTGGACGTATCGCGGAGGGACGACGGATCGTTTTGCGTTCGATGCCAATTCGTTCTCCTACCATAGCAGGGCGTATCTGAAGATTTAGGATGGTTGTGACAACGCATGCGCCTACTGCAGGGTCCACGTGGCCAGGGGGAAAGCACTTGATCTCGATGCGGAGGTCGTCGTGCAAAGGGCGCTTCGTCTGGAGGAGGAAGGATTCCACGAGATCATGCTCACCGGAGTGAATCTGACGATGTACGATCATCGTGGGGAAGGTTTGGGCGCATTGGTGGAAAAACTTCTTCTGCATCTGGGATCGGACGTCCGCCTCCGCCTCAGTTCAATGGAACCGGACCATGTGGACGATCGTCTGATCGACACGTTTGCCGATTATCGGATGCAACCGCATTTCCACATTCCCGTCCAGTCGGCAAGTAGGAAGGTGCTTCGCAGAGTCAATAGATTCAATGACATGGACCGGATCGGCACGATCATCATGCGTCTGCGGGAAATGAAGGATGATCCCTTCCTCGCCGCCGATGTAATCACCGGTCTTCCGTCCGAGGGAGATGCGGAATTCCAGGAAACGTATGATTTTTTTCGGCAGTATGATTTTTCCATGTTGCACGTTTTCCCGTTTTCGCCACGACCGGACACTCCTTTGTATACGGCGAAAGACAGGGTCCCTGAGTCCATACGGGATGAGCGGGCAAAAATACTTCGGGAGCTGGCGGAACGGCACCATCAGGCGTACAAGGAACGTCAAGGCGGCAAGTGCGCCGAAGTGATTCTCGAACAGCGCAAGGGCGGATTCTGGTATGGAACGACGGGCAACTATCTCGATGTCCGCGTGCTGGACGCGCCGCCGTTCGCCCGTCGGGGGGATTTGCTTCCCGTCGTATTTGAAAAGGGCGGAATGAAAGTGCGTCTGGATTCCGACGTTCCCGTCAGGAAAGACGGGGCAAGCAGTCGGCTTCTTTCCGTTTCGAGAGATCCCTGTAGATAATCTTCGGAGGATCAAGCATCACCATGGTGTCCGGAGGCACGTCGTTCTTGATCCAGACACCCGCACCGATGACGGCGTTTTCCCCGATGGTTATGTCACCGAGGATCGTCGCGTGGGAGTAGATCGTCACATTGTCCTGTATGGTAGGGTGGCGTTTCGTCCCCCTGATCAACATTCCACAGGCATCTTTCGGAAAGCTCAATGCGCCAAGAGTGACGCCTTGGTACATTTTCACATGGTCTCCGATGATGGCGGTCTCGCCGATGACGACTCCCGTACCGTGGTCGATGAAGAACGATTGTCCGATTTGCGCGCCGGGGTTGATGTCGATTCCTGTCTCCGCGTGGGCAAGTTCGGTGAGCATACGGGGGATAAGCGGCACTTTCCGTACATACAAGGCATGTGCCATGCGGTAGATGGTGATGGCTTTCATGAACGGATAACTGAGAATCACTTCACGGACGGAACCGGCCGCCGGATCTCCATCGAATCCTGCGCTGGCGTCGAGTTTCAGCATCCTTCGTATGGTGGGAAACGCCTTGCACAGAGCGATGACGTCCTCCGTCGCTTTTGCTTTGTGCGTCGCCTCGTCCTCGTCTGGCTTGTCGTAGTTATAGGCTATCATGATCTGTTCCTGAAGGATGCTGCCGATCTCCTGAAGTTCCCGACGCACCACGGTGCCGAGAGTACAGTTTTCCGGGCAATCTCCACTTCTGCCGGGGAACATCAATTCCATGATGTCTCCGGAAAGTCTTTGCATCGCCTTCATTTCGGGAATCCGTTTCAGAAGATAGAACTGGGCTTGTCCTTTCGCCCTATTGTACGTGGCAAGCAAATCGTCTATGTATGGATCGCTCTCAAAGTCGCTCATATTGCAAAGTATACTCATAGATACGTGGTTCTGTCATCTGGGACTTACGAAGTCTTCTATTCTTTGACGGAACGTTTTTGCAAGGAGAATGGCGACCGTCGCCTTCAACGCGTCTCCTGGAAGAAAGGGAAGCATCCCTACTTTGAACGCCGTATTCCAACCGATGTTCCGGTTGTACTTCAAATAGGGAACACCGATGCCA
>Ga0172377_10002815_pt1 | contig 17876 bp, 14 predicted proteins | sample Pumphouse3metaG_FD_119749 | JGI IMG/M metagenome (GOLD analysis project Ga0172377, IMG submission 119749) | Leachate microbial communities from a municipal landfill in Southern Ontario, Canada - Pumphouse #3 metaG | ecosystem: Engineered > Solid waste > Landfill > Unclassified | place: Canada...
ATGATGCTTTGAGGCAACTGCAACTTGTGAGAGTTGTTGAATACTCTTCCGGGAAAAAAAGCATGGTGGAAATACCTAAGAAAACCCGCGATATCATGCAGGCGATGAAGATTGCTTTGCCGGAGGAATGAATCATTCCCCCATGCCCAGCCCGAAAGTATGGTTATACTAATTCGGAAGAGTTTAGGAATTAAGTTAACGGGATCCATCTACTTTAAATGGCTATATTGACTAATTTAAGCATGAAATTGTTAAATTTAAGTGATGGAAATACGTCTTGTTCAATAAGTTTAACCGCAAGATGTTGAAATCAGAAAAGCGGCTGATTCAAACTTGAATCTCCCATGGTTTCGTATATCTTTCTTAGGCGAAAGCAGGAAAACGTTTCTTTTAACATTTACGGTGAGCGAAAATTCTTATTCCAAAAAGTTGAGTCGCAATATTTCAAGACAAGAAGCAATAACAGCAGTAAATTGATGAATTTATGCACAAAATATAAAAATAAAGTGGACCGACTCCGTAGGAACCGTTATATCAAGAACAAGTATAAAAGAAAAGGAATAACATTATGAACATTTCAACGATTTTATCCGAAGAAATTAATGTATATCGTCTGGCTACAATAGTTGCCCTATTTGTATTGTTCATTATTCTTGCATACATAAGAAAACAGGTTTCTATGCTTGCTAGAGCTATGAATCTTACAGGAAACAACCTATCAGATAAAGCAAACAATCGCTACAAATACAGGATATTTTGGGTACTTCTATGTACTATATGTGGAATTTTTGTATCCTGGGTATTTCATGATGGAATTTATGCTTTTGTTGTAATTATTTTAGGAATAAATATTATATTTAAATTGAGGTTTATAATACAACAAATTGGCTCGATCGGAAGCTCGAGTTTAATCGGTCGAGGGTAGCCACTCGAAAAAAGTTGCAAACGATAAAATATGAAAACAGGATGGTACATTTTCAATCGACCGGACCCGGTGCATTTTGAGTGACCAATGACAATATTATAAAAACTACACAAGAGGTAACCTATACTTATTATCCCGTCACGGAATAAGATATAAAAAGAGGAAATTGCTATGAAAATAATTGTGGAACCAGGATGGAAGAACATATTATCAGCTTGCTTGGGGATATTAGTTGGATTGCTTGTGATTCTCGGAATAACCGCCAATAATAGTGTTATAACATGTGACATGACAAAGGCTCAAAATCAGTTGTTAAATATAACCATATGCGCATTATTAATATCAAGTTTTACAGTGGTTATTACTTTTATAATCCCTTTTCTTTTTTTTAGGTTTTATTATAAGGTTGTTGCATTGGAAAATAAATTAGAGAAAAAAGATATGGAAACAAATCAATGCGAATAAATTCAACAATTAAAGAAGAAAAATTGGAAACCATCTCCGTGCCGAAAAGATATGGAGAGATGTTCTGTTTAGGTTTTTGTTCAATACTCATTGTCATGTGTAATGCGAAGTTATGTGGCTTTTTAGCAATTGGCTTTAATCTTCTTGCAGAAAAATCTTCCATAAAAGCAACTGTTGTTTTGCAGGCAATTAATATATCAGCAATAAACCTTCTCGGGTTGGGGATTTTGTTGATAATGTTGCTTAAATCAATATCGAGGATAAAGAAAGTTGAAAAACTCGGGTCAGATTTTTAGGAATTCGTTAGGCATTATAGGTTCCGTGCACATGTAAAGTATTTATGGCTAATGAACACGAAAAAAATAACCTTGCAATAATAAAATGGGCCGATAAAATCATTTTAAGAGGAAAGAGGTTGGTTTCAGTGAAGTGGTTTCGGGCAGGTAAAAATATTTCAGCGACTGAAAAAATGTCGAAAATAGCTGCTTCAAACTTCGCGCGCGCATAATGCGCGCGCGAAGTTTAAGTGAGTTCCAGAATAGATTGTTGACCAGAATAATTACATATGGAATTAATGAATTACGTACTTATTCAGTTTTGTATAGCATTAGAGCATGATAATACGGTCTTCACTCTCTGACTGCTCGGCCGCAAAACAGATTTTCATCGACTCATAGGCGTCACGGGCGGGGACTTCAGATGGTAAGCCGCGAGCTACAAGTTCAGCCACCCGGACATTTTGGCCGTGTGTATTGTGAAACCATTGCAAGTCTTCTTTGGGATCGAATGTGATGGTTTCGACGATTTTGCTTTCAAGTTGCTCTGCTCCATCATTGAATTCCCAACGACGGATACGGCGACGAAATACGTCGGTTTCAATCGCGCCGCGAGTGCCGCAGATATGATATTGCAGAAAGTGTCCGTCATCGGACTGTTTGGCGATCATCTCCTGCAATGGATCGTCATGAAAAGATTCAGCGATATACATAATAAAATTCAGCGTTGCGATACCGCCGTCATTATATTTGGTAATGATCTGGTGGTTGTCACGATGGTTAAAATAAGGAACCACCTTCGGCGCGGAGACCGAATATACCGACTTCGCCGGTTGATCGAACCACCAACGCTGCAGATCCAGGTAGTGCGAAAGCTTCTCGCCAATCAAAAAACTACCGGAATGAAGACTGCGCCATGAATTTTTTTTGTGGAATTCGCAACAGTAATAACGACATTGAATATTTACCGGAGTTCCAATCAAACCTTCGTCAATCCATTGTTTGACTTGGGTGTACATGTTCGAGTAATGCAGTTCAAAGCCAATTTGAAGAAATCCTTTGGTCTCTTCCTGAACCGCAATTAATTTTTCTGCCTCCTCCAGTGACATTCCCATGGGTTTTTCGCAAAGAACGGCCTTTCCAGCACGCAAAGCCATTATTGCTTGCGGCACATGAGCCTCATTGGGTGAAGCAATATAAACCAATCGAATAGCCGGGTTGCCTATGATATTTTCTAAACTTTCAGGAATAACATCAAGTTCTGCCGAGCGTGATTTACGGAAGGTTTCATCCGGCTCATAACCATAAATTCGATTTACATAAGGAGATTCTTTGGCCGCGCCAACATGGGTTTTTCCCATATTGCCAAGCCCGAGTACGGCGACATCAATTTGTGTTTTCATTTTAATTCCCAAAGATGATTTTGAAATTATAAAATTAAGTTGGACGATACCGATAGAGAGTTCATATTAGGGTCAAAAAAACCAAAGACCGCATCATAAACAATTTATCAAAAATATACACTATCATTTAAAGTCGGCTTTTTCCAATCAATGGTTGAAGAAGAAATCGGAGAATTCACAAAAAAAAGCGACTGGGATTTTGTGGATAGTTGTGTTGATAATGCCATCCCGGGGATATTGATGAGATTTTAAATTGCAATGGGCGTGATGGTCGGTTGATGACCGAAAAAATATGATTATGGCATATTTCCCTGTATAAAAATTGAAAAAAACAAAAAACCTCCGATATTTTACATGATATTGTTGTGTTATAGATTTTGGGACGCTGTTGAAGGCTATTCGAAAAAACGTAAAATAAGCTTCCGTGATTCTGCTGAAAGTTGGAAGCGCCTGGTAGTAGCGAAGATCGAACAATATTAAAATTTCAACTGTTTTTTCAGGGTGAGGTGTTAATGTTTCCATTACAGGATCCAATATTAGTTTTTACAGTATTGATGCTGATAATACTGTTGGCTCCGTTGTTGGCAGAACGCCTTAAGGTTCCCGATTTGGTTCTGCTTCTGGGGATTGGCGCACTGCTGGGGCCCAATGTGGCAGGAGTGCTGGAAAGAGATAATGCGATAACATTATTCGGTTCGGTCGGTCTTTTGTATATTATGTTTCTGGCCGGATTGGAAATTGACCTGCATCGCTTCATTCGTACCCGGCGCCGCAGTATTACTTTTGGGTTACTGACTTTTTCAATACCGCAGTTACTGGGAACTCTTGCAGGCAGATATATTCTGGGATTTGACTGGATGGCTTCAGTATTACTGGCGAGTTTGTTTGCTTCACACACTTTGCTGGCATATCCGGTGGCCAGCCGTTTTGGTCTGGCGCGCAGTGAGCCAGTGGCGATTACTGTTGGTGGTACGATTATTACTGATACGCTGGCGTTGCTGGTGTTGGCGGTGGTGGCTGATATGCATCGAGGGATGAATTCCGGTACCGGGTTCTGGCTCAATATCGGTTTTGGAATCATTGGGTTGATCATGGTGATTTGTTTCGGCGTGCCTTTGTTGACTCGCTGGTTTTTCAAAAAAGTTTCTGAGCATGGCGGTACGCAATTTATTTTTGTGCTGACTGTAGTGTGTGCTTGTTCCTATCTTTCGCATTATGCCAAGATGGAACCGATTATCGGGGCTTTTTTGGCGGGGGCTGCTTTTAACCGGTTGATTCCTGAACGCAGTCCGTTGATGAATCGTGTAGAGTTTGTCGGCAATAACCTGTTTATACCATTTTTTTTGATTTCGGTTGGTATGCTGGTGGACTTCAAGTCATTATCCGGGAGCGCCTATGGCTGGCTGGTATTGAGTGTCATGGTCAGCGGAGTCGTGATCAGTAAGTACCTCGCGGCGTGGATCACCGGAAGTTTGTTCAAATATTCTGCCGATGCCATGAAAATAATCTTTGGTTTGAGTGTAGTGCAGGCAGCCGCTACATTGGCCGCAGTACTGGTCGGATATGAACTTAAAATATTTGATGCGACCGTTTTGAACGGGGCAATTGCCATGATTCTGGTTACTTGTCTGCTGGGCGCATGGTGTGTTGACCATTTCGGGCGCAAACTGGCTGAGCAGGAATCGGTTCGACGCGAAGCACCATGTGCTGAACAGCGTATGTTGGTGGCTTTGAAGAAGCCGGAATCTTCGCTGGGGTTATTAAATCTCTCATTCATGTTGAGAAAGCTATCAGTGCCGGGCATGATTTATCCGCTGACGGTGGTAAATGATATTGGGGACACTGATGCGGCGGTCGCAAAGGGTGAAAAACATCTGGCGCATTGTCTTTCGCAGGCCGCTTCGGTAGATATTCCGGTTAGTCCCAAAGTCCGGGTTGACATCAATCCTTCGGACGGACTGGTGCATGTGGCAAAGGAATTTCGGGCCAGCATCCTGATTATCGGCTGGGAAAAACGAGTCACATTGGGAACGATGCTTTTTGGAACCATGATGGAAAGTTTAATTGCTGACTGTCCGTCCAGGTTGTTGTTCTGCCGTTTGTTGCAACCGCCGAATACTTTCAAAAGAATCATTATCCCGTTTGGTCCGTTATCTTCCAGACGTCATGATCTAAGCTCATTATTGGATGATCTTAAATCTTTATCCCGACAGCTTGGAGCTGATATAAAAGCGTTTGTGATACGCGGTGAAGATGAGTTGACGGCAGCACTTGAAGGCCTTGCTGCGGCTTGTCCGATCTCGGTGGATGTTGCTGGGGCGTGGCGCAAAATCCAAGACGCGATATTGCAAGGCTTAAATGAAGATGACCTGCTGCTGCTGCCGTGTGAACGGCGGGACAGTCCGCTGTGGCATCCGGGAATAGAAAACCTGCAACAATTGGTTGTTAATCGTTCGATAAAGCAGAGTTTTCTGATGGCATATCCTTCATTGCAAAGCGGCGAAAACGCAGAATCAGCCGGGATTTCGTCGGTTGATAACACGACTTCGGCAACTAATCGCAGTCTGTCATATTATGGTATAAACATTCCTTCCGATATGCGGTTGGAGGATGCTTTGGAAGTAATGGTGAAACGCGTACTGGAAGACAGTTGGCTTCAAAAGACAATACTTCAGCAGATATTAGCTTCTGCCCGTTCCTATCCGTTGTCTTTAGGCGAGGGGGCGGCCTTGCTGCATTGTCATTGTGACGGCATCAGCAATCCGATGCTGCTTGTCGGCACCGGCGGAAAAGGCGATAAATGGCAATTCAATAATTTAAAAGGGCGCTATCATACCATCATGATGCTGCTGAGTCCGAAGGGCGATCCTCAGGAAATACATTTGAACACACTTGCGGACTTGGCACGGCGTTTTCTTGATAAAGATTTTATCACGCAATTGGAAACCGCAAATTCTTCAGAGGCGATCTGTGAGTTGATGAAACGGAAGTGACGGCAAAATCTAAATACTTCTGTGAAGATCAGTCTGATCATTGGGTTGCGAAAGGAGTTTTGTTTTGAGCGAAAATCTGTTATCCAGCGCGAGCGCAAAACAGGAATTTGGTGAATCTGGGGAGCTTCATTAATTTACTATTTAACTGGAAAAATATTGTTCGCGATGTATTTTTCTATTTGTATTTTTCAGTAAAATGTTAAGGAAGAAATTATGGCGGAGGTCATTTTACGGAACGTCTCAAAGACTTATCCCGGTAATGTGAAGGCAGTGGATTCAATCAGCCTGGAAATTCGCAATCGCGAATTCATGGTACTGGTTGGTCCATCCGGTTGTGGTAAGTCGACCACCTTGCGAATGATTGCCGGTTTGGAAGAGATATCTGCGGGCGAAATAATAATTAATGGTCGGGTCATTAATAATATTCCGCCAAAAGATCGCGATATCGCAATGGTGTTTCAGAATTATGCTCTTTATCCTCATATGAATGTCTATGATAATATGGCTTTCGGTCTTAAGTTGCGGAAATATAAAAAGACGGAAATAAAGAAAAGAGTTGAAGAGGCGGCGCGTATTTTAAATATTGAGTCTTATCTTGATCGTCGTCCTAAAAATCTTTCAGGCGGACAACGCCAAAGGGTCGCAGTAGGTCGGGCAATTGTGAGAAAACCTGAAGCGTTTCTTTTTGATGAACCACTATCCAATCTTGACGCCAAAATGCGTGTTCAAATGCGTACTGAAATCAGTAAACTTCATACGCAACTTGAAACCACTATGATTTACGTTACACATGACCAGACTGAAGCCATGACTATGGGCGACCGAATATGTGTCATGAAAGACGGGCGTATTTTTCAGGTAGATTCTCCCGTTAATATTTATGACAACCCGGCGAATGTTTTTGTTGCCGGTTTTATCGGGACGCCGCCGATGAATTTTTTCAACGGCAGAATTGAAGCAAGAGACGGGAAAATATTTTTTCTTGAGGATTCTTTCTCATTGGAACTTCCCGATTTATGGAAAGATAAATTAGACCCTTATAATGCTAAAAACGTGGTGTTCGGTATTCGTCCTGAAAATATTTCATGGGAACGTGGCCTCTCTGACTATGAAGCGGAGGTTACATCTTTGGTTGAAGTGATTGAACCGATGGGTGCTGAAACTTATATGTATATGGACACCGGATTTCATCCGTTTATTGCGCGTGTCGACGCGCATCATCCATTTAAAGTCGGAGAAAAAATCAGTTTGTTTTTTGATCTTTCACGTGCTCATGTATTTGATGCAAAAACGGAGATGATTATAGTTTAGATTTTATCAGTATTTAAATAACTTCAGGGCAGGGCGTAAGTCCCGACCGGCGGTAAAAGTCCGCGAGCATAAAGCAGATACGGTGTAATTCCGTTACCGACAGTTAAAGTCTGGATGAAAGAAGTGTCAAGTGGCTGAGATTGAATTCAGCCACGCATCAAAAAGCCTTGGATGTTATATTCAAGGCTTTTTTGTTTTTTTAATTTTAATATAAAATGAGGTAAAAAAATGAGTTATCAGTTTGATTCAGTTGAAGATGTGGTAAATGCGCTGAAGCGCGGTGAAATGGTGGTGGTTACCGATGATGAGAGTCGCGAAAATGAAGGCGACTTAATCGGGGCGGCAGCCAAAGCTACTCCTGAGATGGTGACATTCATGGTCAGCCATGCGCGAGGATTGCTTTGCGTTCCGTTATCGACAGAATGTGCCGACAAGCTCGGGCTGGTGAATATGTCATCTGCGGCTGATCCGTTTCGTACCGCTTTTACGCAAAGTGTTGATGTTATTGAAGGAACCACCACTGGTATTTCCGCTTTTGATCGTGCCAAAACCATTGCCGCGCTGATAGACCCGGAAAGCCGTTTGAACGATTTTGCTTCTCCGGGTCATGTTTTTCCGTTGATAGCCAAATCGGGCGGTGTTTTACAGCGTGCCGGTCATACTGAAACAGCTGTGGACCTGGCAAGATTGGCCGGGCTGGCGCCCGCCGGAGTAATTTGCGAAATTATGAACGACGACGGCAGTATGTCCAGAGTTCCTGAACTTGATGTGTTCAGACGTAAATTCGGTCTGAAATGGTGCACGGTGGCTTCACTTATCGAATATCGGCGGCGTACTGAAAACCTGGTTGAAAAAGGAGAATTCGCTAATTTGCCGACTGAGTACGGAAATTTTAAAATTTGCGGATTCCGCTCCAAGATTGACGGATTGGAACATGTAGCACTGATTTATGGTGATGTCAAAGGACAGGAAGGGGTTTTGACCAGGGTACACAGCGAATGTCTCACTGGTGATGTTTTTGCTTCATGTCGATGCGATTGCGGGAATCAGCTTCACGATGCGATGAAAAAGATTGTGGAAGAGGGCGCAGGCATAATTGTTTATATGCGTCAGGAAGGGCGTGGAATTGGCATATTCAACAAAATAAATGCGTATCAGCTCCAAGACCAAGGATGTGATACGGTTGAGGCTAATGAACGTTTGGGATTTTCTGATGACCTCAGAGAATATGGTATCGGTGTTCAGATTATTTTGGCGCTGGGAGTTAAATCCATTCGGGTCTTGACTAATAATCCGCGAAAAATAATCGGCTTAAATGGCTATGGTCTTGAAATTGTGGGACGAGTTCCTTTGATGTCCGAATATCACAAGCTGGCATGTCAATATATGCAGACCAAAAAAGAAAAAATGGGACACCTGATTTAATCCTGAAAAACGTCGTAAATCAATGCTCTAAACTTCACGCGCGCATAATGCGCGCGCGAAGTTAACGCTGTAAAAATCACTCCTCGGGGTTGTTTTAATAGACAGCGAGGATTCTCCGTCTTTGCAACATATTGAAGATAAAGAAATTGCGATTCTACGCCGAGAGAGGCGTACAGCGCATTGCAAGATGGACTTTTCGATTTTTTCCGGCCGTCAGGTCGCCGAAATCCATTCTCCGTTTTTCATATTGGCAGCGAATCAAGCTCAAAATGACCGCCCATCGAGAAGTCGAGTCGCGCCAATCCGCATATGATACCCTGTCTGCGACTGGAGAATTTCATTCCGCCGGAACGGAGCAGTCGCTCGAAAACCACTCTCCATCGTAAAAAGCAAGCTCAAATCAAAAATCCCTTGTCGCCATTTATCATTGATTCCCTGCATTAAAACGGAGAATTTCTCGCGCACGCGTAACGGGGGTGTTTTAATTCCTTCTTTCCCTGTCATGCCGCCCGTTTCTCCATTTTATAGCCGTGAAGCAAACCGCCGAGGAACGACACCTCGACAAGCTCGCCATTGGGATCATTCGGGTACGGCAGGATCATTTTGCCGCCGAGTCCCTCGTGCGGACGGTAATGGTTCCAGTATTCAAGAAATTCCATGGTGGCAAGCCGAATCTGCTCTCGCGTCCTGAATATGATCTTGTCCAGGCATTCCGTTTTCAGGGCGCGGATGAAGTTTTCACAGCGGGCGTTCATCATCGGGCAGAACGGCGGCCGGCAGCAGCGGCGCGAATCATCGCTTTATGACGTTGGCGCACGAAGCCGCAACACCGGCAATATCGTCATGTAACGTGTCGAAAAATCATCGCTTGATGGCGTTTGTCGCAGAAATATTTGTTGTTTGTCGGCAAAAATCAACGTTTTTGCAGCGGCAGTAACGCACGGTCGATAACTGTTGTCCTGTTTTACCGCTGCGCTGCGGCGGTGTCTCGGCTTTACGACGATTTTTCGTATTATCATGCGCATTCACCGAGTTCGTACCATTCCGGGGGTCAGGCCGCTGGCGGGGAGGCTCCTGGAAATTTTCGCCGCCAAAGTTCATGCGCCTTATTCCACATCAGGCGGCGTTCGTCAGGCGAGAGCAGAAAAAAGTAGGAAATCAGCAGGTAGAGGACGCCGCCCATCGCTCCGCCGGAGAACAGGACAATCCACGCGTGACCGTCTTTGTTCTGCGAGGCAAACCAGTTCAGCAGGATAGCTGTGGGCGCGGCCGTCAATAACGGCAGCAAATACACCTTCCAGATAAAGCGCGGTATGCTGAAGTGAAAGAACCTTATTAAAAACGGCAGAACCACAATTAACGCCAGTGCCAGCCGCGCCGCTATGCTCACCCACAATACGGCTTCAATGCCGAATCTCGGGATGAACAGCAGAAAGCCGATCAGCATCAGAGCCGCTTCGACGGCGGCGATTACCGCAGCCAGTTTGTGGTGGTCGGCCATTATCATAAAGCGTTGCGGCACCGCACGCATTGTCTGTTGAATCCACAAAGATATTAAAAACAGTTTTGACAGATGCTCAATCTCCGGATTCGTCAGCTTATAAAACGCCGCCAGTGCATAAAAAATCATGGTGTAGGCCACCACGGTGACGCCGGTGGCGAGAAAAGAATTCCAGCGCATTGAGTTTAATATGACGTTGCGCAGTTCGGTGATTTTTCCTTCGGCGTAAAGACCTGCGGTCATCGGCGAAACATTTTCCTGATATTGGTTGGTGAATTGACTGCAGAAGTTGGGGAATCGGCTGGCAATCTGAAAAATACCCGCGCTGTTGAGGTTGCAGAACGCCGATATCAGCGGGCGACTCATATTGTTCATCACCAGTCTGGAGATCGACATCACATACATGTAGCCGCTGAAGTGAACGATTTCGCGCAAAATCGAACGCTCAACATGCAACTGCAGCCGGAATCCAGGGATGCGCCGCTTGGCCGCCAACGCCAGAGACAGGTTGATCGCCAGCATAATCGCAATATTGAAAACGATCAACACCCGCAGTCTGCCGCCCATGGTCAAGATCAGCAGAACGCCGATCAGTTCCACCACTTTGCAGGCGGCCATAACGTAATTGCGCAGATAGATCGCGCGCATTCCGATTATTATTTCCGGAAAAATACCGGTCGGGAAAACCAGCGCGACTCCAATGCCGAAAAGCAGCACGCACTGCCGACAGTAGGCGATCAGTTCCGGGTCGGAGACACTGAACAGCCGCGGCGCAAACACCGCCAAGGTGCAAGTCGCGGCAAGGATTAAAATCGACATCATGGCGTGAAAACTGAAGATAGTGGAAATCACCATGTTATAGCGTTTCAAGTCTTTCTGCCAGAGGTTGGCCGCTGTATATTTCCGCGCGGTAATGCCGAGGCCGAAGTCAAGAAGCAGTCCGTACATGAAAAAGCTCCAGAGGACGCCCCACAGTCCGTAGTAGGTATTGCCGAGGGAATGGATCATCCAGCGGGTGACCAGCAGCCCCTGCAGCAGGCTGACAATCACCATCAGATAATTAGTTGCGGTATTTTTTAAAACCGGAGTTCTCATTTTTTGTCTTCCGGCGGGCGATATGTCGAGTGATAGACGCGTTCGTGCAAACGTTCCACCAGCGGCGCCAGCGGCGGCAGCAGAAGCGCGATCAGGGCGGCGTGGAACACCGTCCGGTCGCCGCGGCGGGCATGGCGGGACATTGCCAGCATGGTTTTAAGATTGCCGTCCGCCTTAAGCATTCGCCTGAGTTCGCGCAGTCTCAGCGACCATGGAAACATTTTCCAGTTTGGTGAGAAAAAACGTAAAAAGGCATAAATCTGCCAGTGGGCATATTCTTTGGCCAGCGGCGGTGGAAATTTTGCTCTGCGCCAAAAACTGCACCCGGAGTCCAGATTGTCGGCCACGTCAACCACCGAGCGTTCCGACGCTTTTGTGGTGATCGATCCGCCCCGCTTCAGATAATTGTAATAGACAATTCCACTGGATGCGGAGGTTTTTGCCGCATAATAGACCTGCGGGGTCCATTCGTCATCCTGATGGCGGCGTCCCGGTATCTGACGCAGTTTTGATTGCTGTAAAAAAGTTGTTCGATAGCAGTTTCTCCAGGTCGCGGGACGATAAGCTCCGGCGGCCAGTAAATCGGTCAGCATCCGCCATCCGGGACGCACGGTACTGTCGACCGCCGGCTTTGACTCATCCATCGGCGTCGGCTGAGCTTCTGATTCACGCCATACCCGGTATTCCGCGACCACAAGATCGGGAAAATCCGCGCCGGCGATAAAGTCCTTGAGTTTTTTCAGCCCGTCCGGTTCAAGCCAGTCATCGCCGTCTACGAATAAGAGGTATTCCCCGTGCGCATGCTCAATTCCGTAATTGCGGCTGACCGAGGCCGAACCGGAAACCGGCAGCTCGATTATGATAAAGCGGGGGTCATCGCCCACCGTTTCCCGAATAACGGTTGCCGTTGCGTCGGTACTGGTTTCGTTGACGATCAGGCATTCAAAGCTGTCAAAATCCTGCAGCTTAATTGATTCGAGCGTTTTTTGTACATATTTTGCGACATTGCATGCCGGAATCGCAATGGTGAAGAATGGTTTTTTCATCATCTTTTCTCGTTATAGAGCAGCTTGACGCCACGGCAGAAAAGCATCACGGGCAGTGCTCCCATTTTTACGCAGAGCATAAAAATCTTGAGTTTCAGCGGCGCGGCGGTGTCGGCCCAGGTTTGAAAATCCGGCAGTGCGCGGAATGCGGCCAGTTCTTTTTTTACGGTGCGGAGTTTCTCGGCGGTGCCGGTTTCCGGATTGTCGCAAACCCAGCGCATGCGGTGATAGCATGCGGTCGGCATCAAAACGGCCCCGGCGGTCGGGAAATCGCGTTTCAAATCAAGTTTGAGAAAGACCGAGAGCCGGTTTTGCCAGAGCATGCTCCAGCAGGTGACGCGTCGATAACTTGGCGTGGCTTTTCGGTGATGAAAGAAGCGCTTGCAGGCAGAATTATTGGTTGACAGATAATGATAAAGAACGCGATCCGACATTGCGGCACGCTCAACATACATAAGATAATTAAGGCAGAACGCCTCGTCCTCGCAGATACTGAGGCCGGGAATAAAGCGCAGATTGTGTTCTTCGATCACGTCGCGGCGCAGTAAGGCAATTGACACTTGTCCGTGAGTCGCCGTTGTCTCCGGCACAACTCGAAGCAGCGGCCAAATCCAGCGGTGCAGGACGGCATCGCGGTCAAAAACTTCTTCGCCGGTCACTTTTACGTTCATCCTGATGTCCGGCTGGGCACTGTCATCGCAGATCAGGGCACAGCAGGCGATCTGGGCATTCGCGTGTTGGGCGTAATTAAGCAGATAGGAACAGAAATCCGGTTCAAAAACATCGTCGGAGTCGCAGAACCAGACCCATTCGCCGGCTGCCGCTTCCAGACCGCGGTTGCGCGCAACGCTGCTGCCGCCGTTGGGTCCGTCTATAAATTTTATTATCTGCGGGAATTTTTGTGAATATTCGCTGCATATCGCGGCCGAACCGTCGGTTGACCCGTCGTTTACCAGGATTATTTCAATGGGGCGGTAGTCTTGAGCCAGAATTGAGTCGATGCAGGCGCGCAAACGGAAATCTGTGTTGTAGATCGGAACGATGATGCTGATTAATGGATTCATTTTTTTCTGCCTTTTTTGGGCCGCGGATGAAAGTGATGCCGCCTGTTCTCCACGTTAATATTCCCCATCCATCGGGTAATTCGGCGTTTTGCCGAACAACAAGATGTATAATGTCACAATTAAAATAGCATTTTTTTTGTTGTTTTCAAGTACCGGAATCGAGGGCGGACGTATTCGGAGGAACGCGTTGACCCATTATTTTGTTAGTTGAAGCAATGACGTTTTGTCCGTATGCGGAGCTTGAGTCTTTGTGCCGCGCTGAATCCGGCTTCCAACGCTATTGACTTATTATGACAAGCCATCCCAATATGGCGATGTTTATAACCTCGACCAGAAAGCAATCCGTGATCGTGAGAAAACCTATGTCGATGAATTGCAAAAACTTTATTCCGAGACAGCCGGAAAACTGAAATCACTGAAAGGGTGCATCACAGAAAGCCTTCGCTGGAAAAGCCAGAACGGACTGGAAGACGGGGATAATTTTGAGATGATGCAGGCATTCAGGGCGGAAATGACCGCAAGCGATTCCGCCGTCAATTCCGGACTTGAAGCCATTATTGAGCAACTTCGTGCCAGCAATCGCCGCTTTAATACACTGAAAGACCAGCTGCGTCTGAAGCACGATGAGGCGGATATCATATATTCAAAACTGATGGAAAAGAACCGCGAGGAACAGGCAAAATCGCGTGAGCGCCGAAAACTTGATATGGAGCGGAATGCATTGCTTGCAATGCAGAACGAGCTTGGTGAAGCGCAGCGCCAGAGAGGACAGCTGCTTGATGACCGCAGACGAATGCTGGCGGCGCTTTCAGAGACGCTTGACAAACGTTTCAACTACCGCAAACAGATTGTTGACCGCATCAATTCGGAGCTGATGCCAACCATCCGCGTTTCCATTCAGCAGTTCGGGAATCATGAGAAGTATCAGGAATTTCTCGCATCCGCATTAAGTGCCTGTTCCATTAACCATAATCAGGTGGCGAGGCGTCTTTCCGACTTGGTCGCGCCGACGCTGCTGGCCGATATTGTCCGCCGCAAAGACGAAAAAACTTTATTCGAGAAAACACAGCTGAATCCGAATCAGATACGCTCCGTCATTTCACGACTGAGCGAAGAGCGTCTGCTGGCGGATATGGAAGTTGTCAATATGCCGGATTTGCCAAAAATTGAACTGAACGACCACGACACCTATAAAACTACGGAAACACTTTCAACCGGGCAGAAATGCAATACCATCCTGCCGATTTTGCTTTTGGACAGCGACCGTCCGCTTCTTGTCGATCAGCCGGAGGATAACCTCGACAACGGATTTGTCCACAGAACCATTGTCGACAGCGTCATGCGCGTCAAACAGCATCGCCAGCTGGCGTTCGTTACGCACAATCCCAACATTCCCGTACTGGGGGATGCCGAGCGGATACTGGTGTTGGATTCCGATGGCACTCACGGAATCATGCGGAATTCAGGAACAGTCGATGATTGTAAAACGGATATTGTTGATTTGCTGGAAGGCGGTGCGGAAGCATTCAGACAGCGAAAAGAAAGATACTCGTATTGAGGTGAATCATGTTTGAAGAAGTAAAAAATCAACCGGACAACTGGCCGGACAGGCTTGCTGAAGTCACCGCTGCCAGTTCGCGTCTGGAAAATCATTATGGAGACGCCGCCGCACTGAAAACACTGGAAGATCATATTGCCGATGTGAAATGGGAAGTCAGGCAGGCGGTGGCAGATGCTATATCCCTGTTGCCGGAGGACAACCTGACGCCGTTCATCCCGCTGTGTCGCGACTGCAATTTTTACGTTGCCAATTCCGCCTCGCGAGCAATGGAACGGCGGAATATGTATGTAAAAGAAACGAAAAAGAAGGAGCGTCGGCGCGCGGGACTGTTTCAGAATTCGGAAAAGCTGCGAAAGAAATACGGTCCCGAAGCCGCCGAGCTGGCACGGAAAGATGCGGATCAGGCTTATGCCATGATGGTCGGACAAGTCGCCCACGACATTCGCACGATTCTTACGCCTATCAAATTTCGTATTCAGCGCCTGCCGTTCCTTACCGAGGGGAAACTGCCTATCGCCGAACAGCTGGAAATGCGCATCACAATTGACGAACTGAAAGAGCATACCGAAATGATGGAGAGGCTGACCGATGATGTTCTTACACTCGTTCGCAAGACGCCGGAAAAAAGGACGCTCGAAAATCTGCGCGATCTGTTTCGCTCGGCAAACGACATGGTCTGCACCGTATTTGCAGTCAAGGAGCGCGATGTCTCCGGCATAAAGGTCAATTTTGATATTCCGCAGGATATGACCTGCCGGGTGGTTCGCGATTTGATGCTCCGTATATTCGGGAATTTGCTGAAAAATGCTTACGAAGCTTTTTTGAAAAGCGACGGCTCGTTCCGTCCCGGCAACATAGAAGTTTCTGCAAGAGCGATGGAGAACGGCATCGAAATTGAAATCCGCGACAACGGCAGGGGCATGTCTCCTGCCGATCTGAAACTCATCCAGCAGTTCAAGCTCTTCCGCACATTGAAAAGCTATGGTACTGGCTTCGGACTGGCAATTGCATACGAGAAAATTCACGATCACAATGGGACGTTATCCATAGATTCTGTTGAAAATCAGGGAACGGTGGTGACCATCTTCCTGCCGCATAAGGAAAAATAAATATGTCAAAATATAGAGGACTCATTATCGATGACAGCAAGGGTGTTCGAACTACGGTCACCGCCATGCTTCAAATTCTCGGACATGACAGCGATGCTGTCGCATCAGTCGAAGAGGGACGCAAGTTGCTGTCAGCAAAAAATTACGATTATCTGCTGCTGGACATGGAAATCCCCATGACGGACGGAGGCGAAGCCGATACTGCAATTGGACCATCGTTTCTTTTAGAAATTCGCAGAACTTATCGAAAAGAGGTTTTTCCTGTCATTGTCATAACCGGACGAATGCTTGACAAGGCGGAATTTTCCGCATCTCTGCTTTGGAATGGGGCGAACGATTTCATTCCGAAACCTTTTCCGCTCAGCGGACACACGTTGGAAGCATCCATCCTTAGATTTCTTGAAGAGGCGGAACGATACAAGTCAAGCCATCCACAGCTGCCGCCAAAGCCGGTGAACGCCACTGCATGGCTCACACGCAATCATACCGAAAAGCAGAACGTCTGGACGGCAATCGGGAAAAAAGGAACGCCGCACACCATTGTTTTGAAACGCGGTGGGAAACAGGACTTGCTTTTGGAGTGCATTTTCAAATATTACCGCAACAGTCCAAACGTTCCGCACGGGGAAATCATGGATGCCTGTCATTGGAACGACAAAGATTATTTCCCCATTTATTCCGGGAGACGGTGTCCCAAGCGGGGCATATCCAGAAGCCAGTTCAGTATTTTGAAAAAGACGCTCGGCATAGATTATGAACATATCGATATCGGCGTTGTTTTTAAGCAGCCGGAGGATTGAAATGGATATTTTTGCAGCCATTGATTTGGAAACAACTGGGTTGGATTTTGAGCGTTGCGAAGTTATCGAACTTGCCATTGTGCCGCTGAATCCTGATTTCACCGTTTCGGCAATACCGGAATTCACCGCACATATAAAAGCCGAACACCCGGAAACGGCGGAAGCCGATGCACTCCGCATCAACGGGTTGAATCCGCAGGATGGCGAGTCCAAAGCAAAAGTTCGCGATGACATCATCCAATGGATGAAAGATAACGGGATTGGACGGATAACGCCGGTGGCGCAGAATTTGGAGTTCGACATGCGCTTTTTTGCCCGGACATTTCCAGATTTGAGTAAGATATTCGGACGCTACGGCAGGGACAGCATGCGGCTGGCTCTCGCCGTCAATGATATTTTCCGCCGGGAGACGGGCGAAGACCGCTTCCCGAAAGTGTCGTTACAGGCGTTGAAAAACGCTTTGAATATCGACGGCGATGTCCAGCATAACGCTTTCGAGGATGCAAAGGATGCCGCAGCGGTGTATCGGCGGCTGACCGAGATGCTCACGCAGTCATAGAAAAGTCAACCGCGCCGGGTGATTATAGATGCTTTTATGGTTATTCGGCGCGACTTCGACCTTTTCCTCCGCCTCAAAAATTTTGAAGTGGAGAATTTTCATAGATGCGCTTATTCGCACAACTTGTCATCATTTCATAAAAAAAGCGCGTGTTTTTTGGATGATAGAGAAAATAGTTTGATATTCAATCGCTTACAGAAATCATAGCCGAGAGGTCTGCGACCTTTCCAAACGGAGAATTACCCCTCGAAAGCGTCCGCCAGTGTGTCGGGAATGCTGTTTGCGTGATTCTCTGTTCGCCAAAGGGTTATCCCCTGTCCATCGCAAAGTCCTTGACAACAGGC
>Ga0172377_10002822_pt1 | contig 17843 bp, 21 predicted proteins | sample Pumphouse3metaG_FD_119749 | JGI IMG/M metagenome (GOLD analysis project Ga0172377, IMG submission 119749) | Leachate microbial communities from a municipal landfill in Southern Ontario, Canada - Pumphouse #3 metaG | ecosystem: Engineered > Solid waste > Landfill > Unclassified | place: Canada...
GTATTCAATGGAGTACAGATACAAGGGCACAAGGTACCATATAGAAGTTAAAAATCCCGACAAGGTAAGCCTGGGTGTCCGGGAGGTTACGCTGGACGAAAAGGTTATGCAGGACGGGTATATACCCCTTTCGGAGGATGGCGGTCTTCACAGGGTGCAGGTAATCCTGGGAGGTGCCGGGAGTAATGAATGACAGGGGGTAAAACCCCTGTCATTCCGAAGAAGCGAAGCCCGAAGAATCTTACCTGGAGGTAGACATTTCGCTATCGCAAGGTCCTTCGCTACCGCTCAGGATGACAACCATTTCGCTCAGGATGACACATTAGGGTATGTAAAGTCTTAAGCATATTATGTATAGAGGTGAGAAGGTGGAGTATTTATCCGAATACAGGAAATGGGTTGACAACCCGTATATAGATGAAGAAACAAAAAAGGAACTTCGGAATATAGAAAACAATGAAGAGGAGATAAGGAATCGTTTCTGTGCATTTCTGGAGTTTGGCACGGCGGGCCTTAGGGGCCTTATGGGTGCCGGCATAAATAGGATGAACGTGTACACGGTGGGAAGGGCCGCCTTAGGTCTTGCAAACCATATAAGGTCCCAGGGTCAGTCTTACGCCGACCGGGGTGTGGCAATAGCATACGATTCCCGGCATTTTTCCTTTGAGTTTGCGCTGCGGGCGGCACAAGTCCTTAATGCAGCTGGAGTAAAGGCCTATCTTTTTGACTATATTAGGCCAACTCCCCTTTTGTCCTTTGCGGTAAGGGAACTAAATGCCGTGGCAGGGATAGTGGTGACCGCCAGTCACAATCCGCCCCAGTACAACGGTTTTAAGGTGTACTGGGAGGACGGAGGCCAGATAATAGACGACAGGGCGGAGAAAATAACCAGCGAGATATTAGGCGTTTGCGACGTATGCGAAGTGTCGGTGATGGAAAGGGAAAGGGCCCTCCGGCAGGGGCTGCTTATTATGGTGGGGAAAGACATTGACAGAAAGTATACCGAAAGGGTGCTGCAGCTTAGCCTTGATAGGGAAATGATACGTGAAAACGGCGGCGGGCTGGGAATAGTATATACACCCCTTCACGGTACCGGCTACGGGCCTGTGACGACGGTGCTGGAAAAGGCCGGGTTTAAAAGGGTTGACACCGTTAAGGAGCAGCAGGAACCCCACAGCGATTTTCCCACAGTCAAATCCCCCAATCCGGAGGACCGGGAAGCCTTGGAGCTGGCTATAGGTATGGCGGAGGAAAGGGATGCGGACCTGGTAATAGGTACCGACCCTGATGCGGACAGGGTGGGTATTGCCGCCAGAAATAGGGATGGAGTGTTTGAGACCTTTACCGGCAATCAGGTAGGGGTGCTGCTCGTCGAGTATATATTGTCCAGAAGGAAGGAAAAGGGATTAAGCACCGATCGGGATACTGTTATTAAGACCATAGTAACAAGCGAAATGGGAAGGACAGTGGCCACTACATACGGAGTTGACACAATGGATACGCTGACCGGTTTTAAGTATATAGCCGGAAAGATAGAGGAGTTTTCAAAGACCGGAGAAAGGTGCTTTGTGTTCGGCTATGAGGAAAGCAATGGGTATCTTGCAGGGGACTTTGTCAGGGATAAGGACGGAGTTATTGCAACTTTGCTGGTATGCGAGATGGTACTTTTCTATAAATTGAAGGGGCTGACGCTGTCCGAGGTGCTGGAGGATTTGTACCGGCGTCACGGGTACTACGTAGAGGACGTTGTTTCAATAAGGCTGGAGGGCTGTGAAGGCCTGGAAAGGATTAGAAGTATTATGTCCTATTTCAGGAATAACAAAGGGCGGATGGAAGAATCTCTTGGGGAGCCGGTGGAGGAAATAAGGGATTACATAAAAGGTATGCATTATGATGGGAAGGGCCAAGAGACGGGGAAACTAGACCTTCCTGTATCCGATGTATTGTATTTCAGGCTGAAGGGGAACTCCTGGGTGTGCATTAGACCCTCCGGCACAGAGCCAAAGCTTAAGATATATTTTTCGGTAACCGGCAAAGGCAGGGAAGAGGCACTGGACAGGCTAAAGGGACTTAAGGCAAAGGTTAACAGCAGTCTCCAACGCCTCTTTTTGCGGGAAACACGGGGAATGAAAAGGTAGGATTTAAGATGGGAGAGAAGTAAATGGGTGAAAGAATAAGGCTGGATTATTCTAATATGCTGAAGGCGGTGCCGGCGGTTGAAGAAGAAATAGAAAAAGCCCGACCTGAGCTTATTTCTGCAGTGGAATCGGTGGAGGCCAAAAGGAATGAGGGGCTTTTGGGTTTTTTCAACCTTCCCTTTCTCAAAGAGGACGCTGCGGCCATCAAAGAAACCGCGGAGCATATTAAAGATGGTTACGAGAGCCTGGTTGTAATAGGAATAGGTGGTTCCGCCCTGGGTAACAGACTGTTGCACGCGGCTCTGAACCACCCTTGGCATAACAAACTGTCTGACGTTCAAAGGAAGGGCTGCCCAAGGGTATATGTGCTGGACAGCATAGATTCAGACCATTTGAATGGGCTGCTGGACATCCTGGACCTTAATAAAACGGCGTTCAACGTTATAACAAAATCGGGCAGCACAGTTGAGACTATGGCGAATTACCTCATACTGAAGGATTTGTTGGAAAGAGAGGTGGGTCCGCACAGGGCGGCAAAAAGCATAATAGCAACCACCGACGCGTCCCGGGGAAGCCTGCTGCAGATTGCCCGGCGGTCGGGCTACCGGCTTTTTTATATACCCGGTAATGTGGGGGGAAGATACTCGGTATTGTCCGCTGTGGGACTTCTGTCGGCGGCGGTGTCGGGAATTGATATTGAAGAACTGCTTTCCGGAGCGGCGCAAACCGCCGGGGAGTGCACCGTCGCCGATCCGTACCAAAACCCGGCCCTTATGGGAGCTGCCCTACAGTATATCGCCTATAAGAAGGGTAAGAACATTTCGGTTGTAATGCCCTATTCCGATGCACTGGATTACTTCGGAGACTGGTACTGCCAGCTCTGGGCCGAAAGCCTGGGTAAAATCAAAGAAAGCAGCGGCAGAAAGGAGCAGCTGGGCCAGACTCCGATTAAGGCAATAGGGGCAAGGGACCAGCATTCACTGTTGCAGCTGTTTTTGGACGGGCCAGATGATAAGATATTCACTCTTATTGAGATTGAGCGAAGGGAAAACTCCTTTGTTATACCGGAACCGGGCGAGGGGGGTATAGACCTACAGTACCTGAGCGGAAGTACGCTGGAAAAACTGCTCCAATCTGAGTTTAATGCCACCGAAAGCGTGCTTACGAAGCGGGGCAGGATGAATTACAAAATATCCCTGCCGCAGATTTGTGCCCATACGATAGGACAGCTAATATTCCTGTATATGCTTATGACCGCCTACATGGGCGAGCTTTTTGGAGTAAACGCCTTTGACCAGCCGGCGGTGGAGGAAGGCAAAAAAATTACCTATCGTCTTATGGGTAGGCCGGGTTATTAGGCAGGAGGCAGGTCGGATACGTCTATGTATATTCCAAGGGTTTCGGACAGCAGCAAATATCGAACTCTAAGCTGGCACCGGTTGGAGTTGAATGTGAGAATCCTTCTGTCAAAGACACGGACCACCAGCTCCAGGTCAACGCTTTCGACGGGACGTCCTATAAGGTGACCAACAGAATCTATTATGTATTCTTCCAGGGATGATAATTCTATTTTATGCCCGTCGTAACTTAGGAAGGGTTTTATATTTTCCACTACTAGCTCCTTTGGTGGAACTTCCTTATTCTGGAGCTGACCCAGTTTGTTTTCCGCATAGCTAAGCTGCGTCCTTAAATCGTTTATGGTGCTGTGGGCCTTTTCCAGTCTGTACCCATATAAAAGGTTCACCAACACCGCCCCTATTAAGACGCCTAGCAACAAAAAACCCAGATAACGGACTGCCCTTACAAAGGTTTTATTCAGTAAATATTCCTTCCATTTATAAGATAGAGTATAACATAACCGAGTTGGGCACCGCCCATGGCAAAGAAGACATACAGAAGCTGCCTTATAAGGGACTTTAACTCTCCCTTGAAAAGCCCTTGCTCAAGGACCCGAAAGGATGAAAAAGTCCCCCCCAATGCCACGGCGATAGCCCAGATTTTTATGCTGTCGGCTACGTCTATCATCGTCTTAAGGGGAGGCTGTCCGGTAAGGGCGGCGGCCAGGGCACCGAAAACCGAGCCCCCAAGGATAACCCCCAGGGCGATAAAGAAATTTAGGATAATATTAGAGATAAATGAGACCATAAATACCACCCTTACATTTGTATGAGGGGCGGTACCTTAATTATTCAAAAAACTATTAAAGCCCATACAGGGTATCCCCGGTACGGGCTTTTTTCTTGACTATTCGTTTAGCGAACCCCAGTAGCGGTTTGCCCAGGATAGATAACCCCGGCTGTTTGATGTTATAGGCTCATTGGTGAGCTGGGCCTGAGACAGTTTAGGCAGCACATAGTCGCTTACCGACTGGCCGCCGCCGCCGCTAAGCACCAGCCTGTCGAAATCGGTGGTTTTCCAGTTGGAGTTGATTGTTACCAGGATATTTACCGCAAGCTTTTGGAAGGCACTGTTTATGACTTCGGTAATATCTATGGTTTCGCCGGCAACATTTATTTTCCCTTTCACCACTATGCTGTCCAGGTCGTAGCTTTCCTTTTCCAGTCCGTAGGTTGTGGCCAGGTAGGAAGCAATATCGCTGTAGGCCGTTACCAGTCCAATCGGAACGGTTTTACTTTTTTCCGGTATGTACTCGGAGTCTTCTACGGCTGCAAGGTCGGTTGTCCTAAAGCCGACGTCTATTATTCCGGTGCGTCCTTCCATCGACTCGGAAATCTGGCCAAGGGAATTAAGATGCACCGACCAATATGTGCCCAGGGGCTGAGGAACCACTTCAACGGCATCTATGTCTATTTTGATCTCGTGGGGGTTGCCTTCGCTGTATATGGTTATCATTTTTTCGCCCTTAACCCTTTCGGCCAGGTCGGTTGCAAGGTGCATTCTCTCCACCGGGAGACCTGTGATTACCCTGAATCTGTTTACCGCTTCGGTGCAGAAAGGACTGAGGGCACTAAAAAACAGCGTCTCCAGGTCATCGCTTATCGCCCTTGTATAGGAGAGGTCCCGGTGTGCAAACTTAGAATGCCTTATAGCAGATTTCCCGACAAAATATAGTTCATTGTCTATCCCTATTTTCATGTCGTCAACCACCGATAATTCGTCCGACATCACGTTAAAGGTAGGTTTATTGTGCCCTTCACCCACTACACTGGGGAAGGAGTATCCGATCCTGCCGTCTGTGACCTTTACAAACCCGTAACCAACATCAAGCCCTATTAACATTGTCATTATAATACCTCCTAAAAATTAGATTATATTGCGGAACATATAAAATAACGAAACAGGATAAGCACCCGGGCAGCTGCTTAAGTTTTGGAATACCGTTCGGGTGAATTATCCTTAGTAGCTTAAAGTGAACACATTCTAATATAATAATCGACAGGTACTACAAATTATATTAGCATAATAATTATATTTTACAGAAAATTATTAATAATAATATATTGCGACAAATATTTAGTTTCAAACAGGCGTTCACAACCTATGCCTATTAAAAATAAACTGATAGTGTGGAAAAAATAATGGAAGGATGATTGGTGTGGCAGGAAGGATAAGGAAAATGTTCCCCGGAGGCAGTACTTCTCAGGGGTTCTATTCATATTATAGATACTTATTGTCCGAGGATGCAAAGCGCATTTTTATAATAAAAGGGGGGCCGGGAACAGGCAAATCGGATTTTATGAAAAAAATAGCCCAGGCGATGAATGGACTTGGTTACGATGTAGAGATGCATTATTGTGCATCGGACTTCGATTCCCTTGATGCAATTGTAATCGAAAGCTTAAAAGTCGCGCTACTGGACGGTACCGCACCCCATATCACTGACCCAAAATTTCCGGGGGTAGTTGATGAAATACTCAACCTTGGCGAATATTGGGATGTAAAGGGATTGGAAAAAAACAGAGACGATATTATTGAATGCAGCAAAAAAACAAGCGGCCATTTTGCCAGGGCATATAGACTCTTGGCCGCGGCAAAGCTTGTTATGGATGATATTGAAGAAAAACACCGGTCGTGTATGTATAATGGCAGGGCAAACCTGGTAGCGGAGGAATGGGCCGGTGAGATATTCGACGGCTGGTCGGTGTTGCCGGTACCGGGAAAGGAGCGCCACCTGTTCATGGGCGCATTCACGCCGGGGGGGTATATCGATTATTCAGATACCCTTATTAAAAACGTACAAAGGGTATACTATGTAGAGGGGCATCCCGGAACCGGGAAAACTCGCCTGCTTGGCAGACTGGCCGAGAAGGCAATCGACAGGGGAGTAAGGGTTGAATACTTCCACTCTCCCCTAAAGCCCCATAAGCTTCATACCATAGTGATGGATGAACTGAGCATCGCAGTTACCTGCGGTGACGGGGCCAAAGCAAGGTCGGAAAGAAAAGTGAATTTAAACTCATTTTTGGACCGGGAGAGGCTAAAGGATAGCACAGAGTACATTAAGAGGGATACCGACCTGTATAAGCAGCTTATATCCGAAGCGGTGGCGGCGGTTTCCGAGGCAAAGAAGGCCCATGATATACTGGAGGGGTACTATATAGACAATATGGACTTCCAGGCTATAGACAGGCTTAGGGAAAGGGTTTTGGAAAGAATACTTGAATACAGGTGAGTGACCGGCTGCCGGGGTTGTGGTAATAAAAAGCCGCTCCGCTATTTTTTGTTATTGACAGGATAGAGTTGTTGGTTTAATATTTAGATATAAATCTAAATATCTAAATATCTACTAATGCAGGCGGAGGGTGATTTTTTGCTTGGAGATACCTTCAAGGCTTTGTCGGACAAAACAAGAAGAGAGATATTGCTCATGCTGAAGGACAGCGATATGAGTGCCGGTGAAATAGCTGAAGGGTTTTCAACAACCCATGCAACTATTTCCCATCATTTAAAGATGCTTAAGGATACAGGCCTTGTATCGGTTGAAAGGCAGGGTCAAAGCATTATTTATTCGCTCAATACCACCGTTTTTCAGGACCTGTTAGCATGGCTTGTTAATTTCAAGGAATAGGAGGTTTGATATTTGATGAAAAAAATTCGCACTAATCCGATAATACTTATTATTCTGGTGGTGGTATTTGCCGTTGCCATTTATGCCTACATTAAACTTCCTGCCGATGGCCAGTATCCGGTACACTGGTCCTTTAACGGTCAGCCGGACAGGTACGGCTCAAAATTTGAGGCGGTATCCTTTGGTCCCATTATTTCTGGTGTGATTTATGCTATGGCAGTGGTGTTGCCTAGGTTGGACCCCAAGAAGAGGAATTATCAAAGGTTCCAAAGAGAATACCTTCTGCTTATGCAGGTAATAATGGGTTTTTTGGCGGCTGTTTATGTAATTACTATAATGGCGGCCTTCGGCAAGCAGATAAACATTGCGATGTGGGTTAATGCAACGGTAGGGGTGCTGTTTATAATACTGGGCAACTACATGGGAAGGATAAAACAGAACTGGTATATGGGAATAAAGACCCCATGGACACTGTCCAACGAGAAGGTATGGGTTAAGACCCACCGTTTTGGCGGCAGGATGTTCGTAATACTTGGAGTTTTGTTTGTATTAAACGCCTTTATTGGGTTTATTACCAATGTAGTAGTTTTCCTGGTGCTGCTCCTTGTATTTACTTTTTCCCCGGTGGCATATTCCTATATACTGTATAGAAAATTGGAAGACAGGTAGCGCACCCTTAGTGCCGGGCTACAGGTTAAGTTTATGTGTTTATATCCGTTAAAACGGTGGTATAATGTAATTATACCCCCATACCCTATATAAGAATAGTTTAACCGGCAATGGAAAGGAGAGATAAGGATGCCTATATACGAATACAATTGCGAAAAATGCGGTAAAACCTTTGAAAAACTGATAAGGGCCTCGGACGGGGACAAAAAGATAGAATGCCCCGATTGCGGCGTCGGCGAGGTAAAGAGAATATTCTCCGTATTCGGAGTTGGCAGGAACGCAGGAAACAAAGGTGACAGTATGTTTCCCTGCGGTGCGGACAGGTCCCACGGCCCGGCCTGCGGCGGCGGGTGAGGCCTGTAAACGTCCCGGTCCGGGATATAGAAAAAGCAGCCCACCCTCAAGGGTGGGTTGTTTGGCTGCTAGATCAGTTTTACCAGGTGGTATACTTTTTTGCCCTTTCTAAGCATAAGGGTTCCGTCGGTAAATTCTTTATCGGTTACCATAAGGTCAATGGTTTCAACCCGCTCTTCTCCCATGTACAGTCCACCCTGCTGCACCAGACGCCTTCCCTCTCCCTTGGAAGATGTAAGCCCCGTCTTCACAAGCAGGTCCAGTATATTTATGCCCTGTTCCATTTCAACCCTGGCGACCTCGGTAGTCGGAGCGGACTGAAGGTCCGAGCCGCTTGAGAACAGTGCCCGGGCCGCGGCCTGGGCTTTTTTGGCCTCCTTCTCGCCGTGAACCATATTGGTAAGTTCAAAGGCCAGCCTTTCCTTGGCATTATTTATTTCTGCCCCCTCTAGGGAGCCCAGCCTTCTTACCTCCTCCATCGGAAGGAAGGTTAAAAGGGCAAGGCATTTTTCCACATCCCTGTCATCAACGTTTCGCCAGTACTGGTAGAAATCGTAAGGGGACGTTTTCTCCGGGTCCAGCCATATTGCTCCAGACTCGGTTTTGCCCATTTTCTTGCCTTCGCTTGTGGTAAGCAGCGTATAGGTGAGACCATAGGCCGAAGCACCCTCCACCCTGCGTATCAGTTCAACTCCGCCTATTATATTTGACCACTGGTCATTTCCGCCCATCTGCATCTTGCAGTTGTATTTTTTGTAAAGCTGCAGGAAGTCATAGGACTGCATTATCATGTAGTTAAACTCGAGGAAAGTAAGCCCCGTTTCCAGTCTTTCTTTGTAGCACTCAGCCGAAAGCATCCTGTTTATTGAAAAATGCCGCCCAATATCGCGGAGGAATGAAACATAGTTCAGCTTAAGCAGCCAGTCGGCGTTGTTAACCATTATTGCTCTGTCGTTTTCAAAGTCAATGAAACGGGAAAACTGAACTTTGAACTTATCGGCGTTGTGCTGAATCTGCTCCTGGGTCAGCATTTTGCGCATATCCGTTTTACCCGATGGGTCCCCCACCATGGTGGTACCCCCGCCCAGAAGCACTATGGGCCTATGGCCCGCCCGTTGCATATGCGCCATTGTCATCATCTGAAGGAAATGCCCTATGTGCATGCTATCGGCGGTGGGGTCAAACCCTATATAAAAGGTGACGGATTCTGTGCTCAGCAGTTCCCTTATTTCCTCTTCATGGGTTGCCTGCTCGATAAATCCCCTCTCTGTAAGGATATCGTATACGTTTTTCATTCTGAAAACCTCCCGTGGATTTATGTGAAATCAAAAAGGGTTTTCCCGCCTAAGGACGAGAAAACCCGTGGTACCACCTTACTTTGCATTTTGGATGCCTCTTGTGCCGCGGTAACGTGCGGCGGTTCGCCCAAAACTGGGGGCTCCGGAGTGTAATTCACAAATTCCCGTGTGCTACCGTCCTTACACCTACCGGGCGGCTCTCTTTGTTGTAACCACGGGACGCTACTTGGTTCCTTCATAGCCTCGCATTAATATAATTGGTTATATATTAGCATATTATACATCTCTATGGCAAGGCTTAAGTTATAAACGATTCAAACATGGGGACAGGCACCTTGCTTGGAACCTGACTTTGGCAGCAAAAACAAAGAAAAATACAGGAATAACTTTTGTTTGTCTACTACTCCTGGCAGACATGCCTTATAATCGATATAATATAAGGTAGAAAATAATTAACTATGGAGGTTGATAGCGGTGAGAATTGAATACCTTGGACATGCTTGTTTCTTGCTGGAGGATGCAGGCGTGAAGATACTTATCGACCCATTCCTGACGGGCAACCAATTGGCGGCTAAGACCGCCGGGGAGGTGGAGGCGGATTACATTTTTGTCACCCACGGTCATGATGACCACCTGGGGGATACCTATGCCATTGCAAAAAGAACGGGGGCTACCGTTTACGCTGTGGTAGAGTTTGCGGATGGTCCCATGGCAGAGCAAGGCATAAAAACCGCTAAGGGCAACATAGGAGGAAGACAAAAAACGCCCTTTGGAAGCGTTAAATTCTTCCCCGCCGCCCACGGCAGCGGAGTACCGGGTGCCCTGGCCTGCGGTTACGTCTTTGAGATAGGCGGAAAGAAGGTCTATCATGCCGGTGATACCGGGCTTATTGCCGAGATGAGTTTACTGGCAGACGAAAGGATAGACGTGGCACTTCTGCCTATAGGTGACTTTTTCACTATGGGCCCGGAAGACGCAGTGAAGGCGGCGGAGATGATTGCGCCAAAATGCGTTATCCCGATGCATTATGATACTTTCCCGGTTATAAAGCAAAACCCTGATGACTATAAGAAGGTTGTCGAGGATAAGGGTATATGCGAAGTAAAGGTACTGAGCCCGGGCGGGTCGCTGGAAATCTACTGACAAGAGGCGGAGTTGGTGTCATACCGGCACGTTGCCCTGGCAGAAAAGTGATGGGCAGCTCGGAGCAATTAACTGACAGGAAAATTAATACCAAGATATGGAGGGGAGCCGTATGAGACTGGCAGTAGTGGGCTTTGGAGGAGTGGGGCAGGCCTTTGTGGACCTTTTGTTATTAAAACGCTCCTACCTGTATAATGAAGGTTTGGATATTAAGATTAACTACATAATGAACAGCAGGGGAGGCGTTTATTCGCCCACCGGGATAGACTGTGCATCCCTTGTTGAGTTTTCTAAGGCTAACGGAGACCTTTCGCAGTACAAAAATGGCGGCTCTAAGCAAATAACTTTTGAGAGTATTATGAAGAATAAAGATATTGATGTGCTGGTGGAAATGACCCCCACCAACAAGGAGACCGGCGAACCGGGTATGACCTATATAGAGAGGGCACTGGAAAAGGGTATCCACGTAATAACTTCTAACAAAGGTCCGGTGATGCTGGCGTATAAACGGCTGAACAAGTTGGCGGCAAAAAACGGTGTGCAGCTTGGAATAGGCTGCACCTCGGGAGGGGCACTCCCCACGGTAAACGGTGGCCTTATAGATATGGCCGGTGCTGAAATACTGTCCATCGAGGGAATACTAAACGGTACCACAAACTTTATATTGGACGAGATGGCACAAAAAGGTGTTACATATGATGACGCCCTAAAAAAAGCAATGGACCTCGGAATAGCCGAAGCCGACCCGACTTTGGATGTAGAAGGCTGGGACACTGCCACCAAGCTTTTGATACTCACCAATATTCTTATGAACGAAGAAAAGACACTGGCGGATATCTTGGTGGAAGGCATAACCGGTATCACGCCGGAGCAGATTGAAAAGGCTAAAAGAGAGGGCAAAAAATATAAGCTTGTGGGCAGAACGGAAAACAGGGACGGTTCACTGCACATGACGGTAAGACCGGAAAAACTGGACAGGGGGCATCCTCTGTACAGCATAGACGGGCGGCACAAAGCAGTCAGGTATGTTTCAGACACTTTAGGGGACCTTACACTGTCGGGGGGTGCTTCGGGAGTTACGCCTGCGGCGGCTTCGGTACTTAGGGACCTTATTAACATATACAGAGGTTACAGGTACTCGATATGACAGGGTATTTATCGCACCATTTGAGGGAAACAAAGATTGACAGGGATATGTCAATTGCATTAAAATATAAATGACAAGTACATAGCTCCGATTCCGCATACCTGATAGCTAATGGCCCATGGGATGCGGAACGACAGGGTACGGCTGGAAACGACCGTGCCTCCCAGGGTGGAAAGGAGACCTATAGCTGCATTTGCGCTAGATGGTTAATAAATGCGTCTTCTTCTAGAAGACGCATTTTTGGTAGGCAGTCTTAATACTCCTTAAACTTTGGGTAATGGGGTTTTTGTATTGGAGGGATGTAGTATAGGGGTAACCAGGTTTATTGCATTTATTGCGTTGATATGCTTGCTTACTGCATGTGCTAGTGTGCAAACAATCCCCGTGTACGTTGAAGAGCTGTCAGTAGATGGGGAGACCATAAGAAGGCTTGGCACATATGAAGGCGGAGGCATTACTGCAGTTTACATAATACAAAACGGGGAGGGCGGGGCAAGGGCCGTTATACAGGCAGCAGAAGCGCAAGGCTTCAATGATACGATTAGGATTCTGGTGCTGACCAACGTGCAAACCGGCCTGACAGAGAGGGTTGAAGTACTTGAGCATAATGAAACTGAGGACTATGGGGGATACGTAACAGAAGAATGGTTCCTTGGCAGGTTTGTCGGCAAGGATGCCGAGACAAGCCTGCGGCTTGTTAAAATGGCTGTCAAAAGCAAGGAGGATATTGTGGCCATTACCGGTGCTACATATACAAGCCAGGCCATAGTGGACTCAGTGAATATGTGTCTTATAAACTACAGGAGAATAATTGAGGAGGTCGAATTGTAGATGAGAAAACAAGTGAGGATACTTCAATTTTTAGCCCTGCTGCTTGTAATGACGCTTGTTGCTGTTGCGTGCTCCGCACCGGTGGAGGCACCGGCAGAAACCGGCAATGGGGCCGAAGAACAACCCAGCGGGCAAGAAGGGGAGAAAATAGTGATTTCTGGGCTTGAAAGTACCGATATAGAGGTTATAGTGGAAGAAATAAAGGACCTTAAGTCGGTAACGGTGAATGCCACATCGGTTAGCTCCTCCGGCGAAGAAAATCAGTATACCGTTACAGGGCCGATTTTTGACGACCTTTTAAAAAAGTATGGTAAGTCCCAGGATGACCTTTCGGGGATACGGCTGGTGGCAGGGGACGGTTATTCCATAGAGGTGTCGCAGGAGATACTGCAAAGCCGTGACATAATTCTTGCCCATACCATAGACGGACAGCCGCTGGATGAAAAGACAAGGCCCATAAGGGTGGTTATCCCGGAGGAAAGGGCAATGTACTGGATAAGGAACCTGGTTAAGATTGAAGTCCTGGAAAGCGCGCCGAAGGCCGAGGTGGGAAGGGTATTAATACTTGAGACATTAATCTCACAGGCAAATGCGGAAGACTATACCTATTACGAGAGTACCGACAAGGCTGTTAAGGTGGAGGAACTGCTGGAGTTGCTTGCATTGGAAAGTCTTCCGGATACCGCCTCCTTTGTTGCATCCGACGGTTTTGAAAAGAACGAGCAGTTGGATATATTCTCCAAGGGATACATAAAATTTACCGGTGAGGATGCTCCCCTTTTCCTGTCTCCCGACTTGCCAAAGGGTATGCACATAAAAAGCATATACCTTTGCTCCATGGGGGATGTGGCACTGGTGTCGCAGCAGATGGCGGCGGAGGTGCTGGGCACCAAAGAGGTTAAGGATAAGGTAGGAGTAGACCTTAAGGAACTTATAAATAAGGCCGGGCTAGCCGATGCCGACAAATACCTGCTTACCGCTGCCGATGGTTATACGGTGGAGATTTTGCGGGAGGACAGGGAAAAGGGCGTAGTGTTTATAAACAGCAAGGGTCAGGTTACCACCTTCTTCGAAGACCTTCCCAAGAACACGCAGGTTAAGGACTTTCTTTCCATTGAAGGAATCGAATAAGCAAAAACATCGGATGGGAGGCCTTCTCTGTGATTGTACAAAGACTGATAGATGAAGTAAGACAGGACGCTTTATATAGAACCCTTGCCGAGGTAAGGATAGGTATTGGATATACGGCGGTGCTTCTTGATGACGGCAGCTGCGGCGTATCGTACACCTTCAGGAATGAGTTGGGCCCCCAGTGCGGACTTATAGACGAGGCCGGAGACCTTGCAGGTAAAAACTGCAGTGAAATTATACTCTGGGCCATGGATTTAAACCTGGCAAAATGTGCAGTAGGCCTGGCCTGTATAAACGCAATCCTTCAGCAGCATCTTGAGGGTTTTTCCACCGGTAATGCCCTGGAGCAGATAGACTTCAGGTCGGGAGACACCGTTGGGATGATAGGCTATTTCAAACCGGTTCTTGACAGGGTGGAGGGAAAGGCCAAGGATGTTTATATTTTCGAGCGCAACATAACCGATGGAGGCCTCCTGCCGGACTGGGCAGAGGATATATACCTGCCTAAATGCGATGTTGTAATAATAACCGGCACCACGCTTCTTAACAAGACTATGGATGGAATACTTGAGAAGTGCCATAATGCAAGGGAGATAGTGGTTATGGGACCCACTGCGGCATTATGCCCTAAGGTTTACAGGGAACATGGCGTCACGATATTGGCCGGTGTAAGGGTTGTGGATGCACAAAGGGTATTGAATATAGCCGGTGAAGGCGGCGGCGGTCTGGTGCTTAAGGACAGCGTGGTGCAGGTTTTCAGGCGGCTTGACAAGCGGTAAGCGGAGGTGCGAATATGGACGGCATTGACTGGAACATTGACAATCCACAGGTCAAAAAGATTATAGAGGCTGCCCGGGTGCTGCACTGGGGTACAATGAGCATAGGCCTTGCCCTGGGCTTAAGGTCGGGGATAAAGGCCATGGGTGCCCTGGGGCTTAAAAGGAAACAGGCGGACTGGGTGAAGGTGTCCGGAAGCTACTGTTTCGCCCAGGGAGTGGAAGCCATAACCGGCTGCAGCCTGCTGCGGGGCAAGATGGAGTTTGAACACCGCACCGGCGGCGAAGCGGAGTTCCACCTCTGGGGCCAGGGCAAGCACCTGAGGGTAAAGCCCTATAGCAGGGGATTTCACGACGGGCAGCAGGTAATGGACATGGAGGAAGGGGAGATATTTGAAAAGATAGAAATACTGGATCCGTGATTATCTATTGTTAAATAACACATAAAGGTATATATCTCAACATGTCATCCTTAGTGAAACGAAGGATCTTATGTCTGTTTCTAAGCAAGATTCTTCGGGTTTTGCTTCTTAAGAACGACAGATAGAGTAAGTAACGCTGTTATTACGCTTTATATAGTTCTAATTAAAACTTTTTTAGGGGGAAAAAACATGAACAAGAATCATCTTGTAAGGTTCTATCCTGTATTGTTGATTGTATTGACTAGTATAATGCTGGGAGGCTGCAGCCAGCCGGCCGGCGATACTTCCGGAGCCGATGCCCCGCCAATGGAGGAATGGAGCATTACCGTTGAGGTTGTCGGAGGAGAAACCGTTGAGTTTACCAATGAGGATGCATTGGAAATTGGACCGGTTGAGGTGGCAATCGCCGAAAAGGATAAGGACACCACCAAGGAAGAAGAGCAGTGGACCGGAGTTTTGCTTAAGGACATACTGGAGTATGCCGGGGTCACCGAATTCTCGGTTGTATCGGTGGAAGCGTCCGACGGCTATGCCAGGGAATACGAGCCGGAGATTGCAAACAGCGAAGGCACAGCCCTGGGCTGGTGCCGCAACGGTGAGCTTCTGGGCGAGGAGGATGGTTTTGTAAAGCTGGTTGTTGACGGCAAAGGCAAAAACTGGCAGATTAAACAGGTTGCAAAGATAGTAGTTATTCCTTAGACAACGTCATGAGAAAAAAACTGACAGCGGCAGGATTGGCTGTGGCCCCATTTTTGCTTATATTCATATCGCTATTCATAGGCAGGTATCCACTGTCTATGGGGCAGGTTATAGGCGTCCTGGGCATAAAGACCGGGCTGTCCGCCACCGCACCCCTTCCCATACATATAAACGTGGTATGGGACATACGCCTTCCCAGGGCGATTCTGGGAGCCTTAGTGGGAGGCAGCCTTGCGGTAAGCGGGGCAGCCTTCCAGGGGCTTTTTCGAAACCCGCTCGTAAGCTCCGGGGTGCTGGGGGTAAGTGCCGGTGCGGGGTTTGGGGCATCATTAGCAATCATACTGTTTGGTAGCGATACCTTTTACGTCTATGCCTTTGCCTTTTGTTTCGGAATTCTTGCGGTGGTTTTAAGCTATGTGATAGGCACCAATTACACTTCTACTCCCACCATTATGCTGGTGCTTGGCGGGGTGGTTGTTTCATCCATATTCTCGTCCCTGGTATCGCTTCTTAAATATATTGCCGATCCCTATGAGCAGCTGCCCAGCATAGTTTTCTGGCTGATGGGCAGTATGGCGTCGGCAAGGTTTAAAGATATAGCCATTTCAGCTATACCCATGGGTGTGGGAATGGCAGGCCTTGTTGCAATGCGGTGGCGGCTCAACGTCCTCTCGATGGACGACAGGGAGGCCCAGGCCCTGGGTGTTAATATAATATTCGTAAAGGGCCTTGCCATACTTTTTGCAACTCTTGCTACCGCCGGCGCGGTATGCGTAAGCGGGGTAATAGGATGGGTAGGGCTTGTTGTGCCCCATATGGGAAGGATGCTATCAGGCAACGATAATACGGTTCTTGTGCCCACGTGCCTGTCCATAGGAGCAGGCTATCTAATAATAGTGGATAATGTGGCAAGGACCCTTACCGGCTCGGAGATACCGTTAGGGATTCTGACTTCTATAATGGGGGCACCTTTTTTTGTATATCTCCTTAAAAAAACCAAGGGACGGGGATGGTAAAGCATGTCAATAATAGAGGCCGAAAAAGCGTCCTTTTCTTACGGACAGCAGAATGTACTTCAGAATATCAGCATGAAGGTAAGAGAGGGAGAGATGTTTTGCCTGTTCGGACCCAACGGTTGCGGTAAGACCACCCTCATCCAGTGCCTGCTGGGAATACTTAAAACCAGTAGCGGTACCATAAGGCTGCGGGGCAGGGACATAAGAAGTATGAAGGCGGTAGAAATCGCCAGGGAGTTGGCGTATATACCCCAGGCCCATGAAAAGCCTTTTCCCTACAAAGTAATAGACGTGGTGCTTATGGGTAGGGTATCCTATACCGGTTTGTTTTCGCTTCCGAAGAAAGAAGACAGAAAAACCGCCGAGGAGGCCCTGGAAAGGGTGGGTATGCTGTCTTTCAAGGATAAGCCCTATACGCAGCTTAGCGGCGGTGAGACGCAACTTGTTATGGTGGCAAGGGCCCTGGCGCAGCAAACGCCGGTCCTTGTAATGGATGAACCGACGGCGCACCTTGACTTCAGAAACGAGCTTGGCTTTTTGGAAACAATAGTACGCCTTGTAAAGGACACAAAAATAACCGTGGTTATGGCGACGCATTTCCCCAACCACGCCTTTTATTTTGAAAACTCCAATATAGAATCAAGGGTCGCCCTTATGAACGAAAAGATGTTCTATGCCCAGGGCAGGCCCGATGAGGTACTGACAGAGTATAATATGTATGACATATTTAAAATAAAGTCAAAACTCATAGCCCATCAGTGGGAAGAAGGAAAATTAAAGCAGATTCTTCCGATAAAAACATATGGGTAGTATCCTTAAAGGGGGAGTTTCATGAAAGACTATGGTAGTAGATTGGTAATTTGTATAATAATGATATCGCTAATTCTGTCCGGCTGCGGACAAACCGGCACTCAGCAAGCATCAAAAACGCCGGAGGACGTATCTGGCTTTTATATAACCGACAGTTTCGGCAGGGAAGCTTTTGTCCCGGACGAGGTGGAAAATATAGCCTGTCTGTATTCCTTTGCTGGGTACGCGGTAAGCCTCCTTGGCAGGGGAGATAATCTGGTGGCGGTACCCGACGGTCTTAAGAGGGACGTAATGCTCACAGAAATAATCCCGCAGGTAATGGAGGCGGCGGTGCCCAGGAAGTCCGGCAAAATAAACATTGAAGAGCTTTTAAGGCAAAA
>Ga0172377_10002823_pt1 | contig 17841 bp, 19 predicted proteins | sample Pumphouse3metaG_FD_119749 | JGI IMG/M metagenome (GOLD analysis project Ga0172377, IMG submission 119749) | Leachate microbial communities from a municipal landfill in Southern Ontario, Canada - Pumphouse #3 metaG | ecosystem: Engineered > Solid waste > Landfill > Unclassified | place: Canada...
ATAACCAGCAACTCTTCAATTTTGGTTGCCGCAGCTTTTAAGGTCTCTTCCAACTGTCGGGCGGTTTCCTTCGATGTGACCACCTGCTCGCGTGCGGCAGCAGCCTCTTCCTTCTTTCCCTCTTTCATGAGCGAACCAATCGACTTCGAAAGGGCGTTGATCTCTCCCAGAATGGTATCGAGTGATGTCTGTGTACTGCGTCTGACCTCGTCGGCGGCAATGATCTCTGCAACGATTTCCTTCGCCTCGAAATGTTTTTTCGACAGGCGACGAATCACTTCCTCGGGATTATCGTTGATAACTTTCAGTGTGAGCATAAGTAAAAATTCACGAAAATGTTATACTTCTTTTTCGGTATGCAAAGATACAAAAAAAATATGCATGCAACACAGCCGTCACCGCCCCATATTGGGCGACCTGCATTGGTTGCATGCGTTTTTTGGTTTACTGTGGGCGGAATCTCAACCCGTTAAAACAACTGAAAGTGGAGTGTTTCGCGCAGTTCCCTCTCTTTTTGTTTCTTCTGGCGATAATAGCGGGAAACATAATAAGCAAAACCGGCAAACGCGCCCACAATCACAATGTCTTTTAACGTACTATTCTTCATGATCACTTTTATTATTATTTTATATATATGCTATAACAAAATAAACCTCTTTCGGTTTTATAGGTAAGATGCAAAAACAAGAAAAAAGTTGCATGAAAACAGGAAAAAGTTTATTTGGGACAGTCCATGTTACGTATCCTCCGTCCAGGAAACATGAAAAACACGGAGGGTACCCTCCCGGATGCGGTAACGTTCGTCGGGGCGTTCTCCCACGATCCAGACAATCTCCTCTCCTGAGAGAAGAACCCAAGCCGCTTCCTTGTCTTTCAGGCTAAACTTGCGATCGGTGAAATAATCACTCAGCTTCTTTCGGCCTTTCATGCCAAAAGGAATAAACCAGTCACCTTGCCGCCACTTCCGAAGGGTGAGCGGGAACCTAAGCTGGTCAAAATCTGCATAGAGGAAACGTTTGTTTCGCTCGATGGTGATTGGCATGGGGAGAATGGAAAAGGTGAGAGGCAGCGGCATCGTCAACGCATTTGTCTGTAGCTCAATGAAAAAAGATTGTTCCGTGGCTTCCTTGTCGGGAAGTTGATCGATAAGGAAGTAATCACGGTCTTTGATCACCCGGTGTGACCTGGACAGAAAGATCTTTCCCGGTTCGGCATCCATACTGCTGCAAATATCCTGGATGGTGGAGGGCCCAAAGCCCATCGGTGTGAGCAACTCGAACAGGAGAGACTGTGGCGAGGGCGTTTTTCGCAGTTCCCGAACATCAATTCTGTCGTTCTGCACAACCTTCTCCATCGACTCCTTCATCGCAGCATTGTATACTTTCTCCGCCTGCGCCACATGTTGTGCAGTGCGATAAATTGCTTCCTTCACGGCGGGATTCAGCTCCTCAAGTGTGGGTATGACATGTAGCCGGAGTGCATTCCTCAAAAAGAGATCGTCGTTGTTGCTGCTGTCAAACACATAGGGAATGTCACGTGACACCATGTACCGGGCAATTTCTTCGCGTGAAACAGATAACAAGGGACGCACCACCTTTCGGTTTTTTGGCGCGATGCCACTCAGCCCTTTAATGCCGGTACCACGAATCAGGTTCATAAGTACTGTCTCCACCGAATCATCCCTGTGATGTGCCACGGCAATGGCTTCTGCCTGGTGTTGCACCCGCATCATCTCGAACCAGCGGTATCTTAACTCACGGGCAGCCATCTCAATGGATATCTTCCTGTCGGAAGCATATTCGCGGGTATCAAAATCGATGGAGACAAGGGGTACATCCACACTTTTACACCACCTCCTTACAAAATCGCCATCCCTGTCGGATTCTGCACCACGTAGATGAAAGTTACAGTGCGCAGCCACACACCGGTAACCCAGCAGCGTCAGTATGTCGAGCAACGCCATGGAGTCCATACCCCCGCTCAGGCCAACGATTACGGTGGCTTCTACAGAAAGTAGCTTTTCCTTCTGTATGTATGTGCGAATGGTGTCGAGCATCTGTTACAGCAATCAGTTTATGGAAGACAAATGTACAAATTTAATCCCGGACGGCTCTTTCCCGTGGCAAATCTTTCATCAAAACTAAACCGGATTGCCATAAAAAGTGTATTTTTGTATTTTGAACATCTTGAACATACAACAGGCTATCTGCCGGCGAAAGTAAAATGATATTGCACAATGATAGAAAAAATTGAATCTCTTCTTTCTGAAATAGAACAACTGACGGTCTCCACGATCGACGAGTTGGAGGGCGCACGCATCAAGTATCTGAGTAAAAAGGGAATTATCTCCGCACTGATGGACGATTTTCGGACGGTCCCGACTGAACAGAAAAGAGAACTGGGTATGCGTGTGAACATGCTGAAGCAGAAGGCTACGGAGAAGATACAGTTGCTCAGGGAGCAGTTTGACCAGAGCCATTCGGCTACGCTTGAGACTGATCTCTCTCGCACTGCTTACCCGATATCACTCGGCACCCGGCATCCTATATCGATTGTCAAAGAAGAGATCAACGATATTTTCAAGCGACTGGGTTTTTCCATTGCGGAGGGACCGGAGGTAGAGGACGACTGGCATGTGTTCTCATCGCTCAACTTTGCCGAGGATCATCCCGCCCGCGACATGCAGGATACCTTCTTTATTCAGCATGATCCCCAGGTTGTGTTGCGCACACACACCTCATCGGTACAGACCCGCGTAATGGAAAATACCAAACCACCCATTCGCATCATCTGCCCGGGTCGTGTATACAGGAACGAAGCGATCTCTTACCGTGCACACTGCTTCTTTCATCAGGTGGAGGCGCTCTATATCGATAAAGAGGTATCGTTTGCTGACCTGAAGCAGGCTCTCCTCTTCTTTGCCAAGGAGATGTTCGGAGAGCATACCCAAATCAGGCTGCGGCCTTCCTATTTTCCGTTTACCGAACCAAGTGCCGAGATGGACATCTCCTGCAACATCTGCGGAGGCAAAGGATGTCCTTTCTGCAAACATACGGGATGGGTGGAGATACTGGGATGTGGCATGGTAGACCCCAACGTGTTGGATAACTGCGGCATCGACAGCACCATTTATTCGGGATACGCATTGGGAATGGGTATTGAACGAATCACCAACCTCAAGTATCAGGTGAAAGATCTGCGAATGTTTTCAGAGAATGATGTCCGTTTTCTGACTCAGTTCCAATCGGCCCACTGATACTGTCTACTTCGCGTGCTTTATTTGTTGCTGTGCACGTTATTTGTTCACTGCGTTCGTGTGATTCGGCTTTCGCCGTTGGTTTCTAATAACAACTGAATAAGTACTGAATAACAACTATATGACAATGAACCTCAAATATATTCTTCTCTCCGCCTTCGTGTTGACTTTCACCGTCCTGCAGGCACAAAAGACCACTCGTGTCAATGCCGTCAAGGCCGACAACTATGGTGTGATCTATACGCTCCCCAAAACATCGTTTGAGATCACGCTGCTGGTAAAAAAAAGCAGCTATAAACGGGGTGACTTTTACCCCTACGCCCAACGTTACTTAGGGATAGATAATCCAGTTACCGAAGAAAGGGTTGTCCATACACTGGAAGGTGTGTCGATGGTCAACAAGGGTATACCTGACAAGAATAATTCGTTCATGGTACAATTTCAGCCCAAAAGTTTCGAACCCTTTGTTTATCTGCGGGAGGATGGACTGATTGTCTCAATCAACGCCGATCCCGTTCCAGAATCAACAGAGAAGATTGTCCTGCCGGAAGGAGAGACTCCTCCCGTGGACCCGCGAAGGTTCCTTTCCCAGGAGACCCTGATGGCCGGATCTGTCGCCAAGCAGGCTGAACTGGTAGCAAGACAGATATTCGACCTGCGCCGCAGCCGCACCGATATACTTACCGGTGAAGCAGAGAGCATGCCACCCGATGGAAATGCCTACAAAGTGGTGATGGACGAGATCAACCTGCAGGAACAAGCGCTGACGTCACTCTTCGTCGGAAGCCTGCAGACGGAATACTTTGTCCGGACCTATACCGTTGTGCCTGATGCTGAGGATATCGATAAGATGGTGCTGGCCCGGTTTTCAGAAAAGCTGGGGCCTGTAGAGGCAGATGATCTCGCCGGAGAGCCCCTGCTGCTTTCGCTGCAAAATAAAACGGAGACTGTTCCCCTAGAATTGTCTGAAAGCGATCTTAAGCGGTTGGACACAAAGCTCAACGAAGGACTTGTATATAACATTCCTGGAAAAGCTATACTGACCGTAGAATTCAGAAACAATACTGTTCTAAACAAGGAAACAGACGTGGTGCAATACGGATCGCAGGACGTGTTAACCAGGAAGATGTTCGATAACATGAAGCTACCCATCCAGGTTTTCTTCTATCCGGAACTGGGCGCAATAAAACAGATCATTCAGTAAAAATCGACGTTCTGGACAGAAAATCGTATCAATCGTAACCAAGACGCGCAATGAAGACAAAAAAAATAATTATCACAGTCCTCTGGTTGCTTTCTCTAGCAGCTCTCATCTCTTCCATTTCTTCATGTCACGGTGGACGCAGGGGAAACGAAAACCGGATTGTTTTCGACAGCATTGTCACAATACAGCAAATACCACTTCTTCATGCGCTGGACAGCACACTGCCCTATGCCGATGTACATGTTTCTTTTACCTATCCGGTTAAATTCCGCGACACCACACAACTTACAAGGTTGCAGCAGATTTTTACAGGCACTTTCTTCGGTGACACGGAATTGGGTATGCTTACTCCCGAGATAGCTGTGGATAGCTACCTCCGTAACTACAGCGAACGCTATAAATCCTTATCGAACACGTATTATGAGGATAAAGCCCGTATCGAGGGATCCATGCCGATGTGGTACTGGTATTACATGAACCTGAACAACAAAATACTGTTTCAAAATGATTCTCTTCTCAGCTATGCGGTTGAATACAGCGACTATGAGGGGGGCGCACACGGTTCATATCGCATCACCTACACCAACGTCGACTTGAACAGGCTGGTGACGCTCTCTGAAGAAGATCTTTTTGTACCGGGTTATTATAAGCCCCTAACAGAAAAGATTGTGCGTCAACTGATGCAGGCGTACCAGGTAAGCGAGCCCGATTCTCTATTGGAAAAAGGTTTTTTTACCATCGAGGATATTGTGCCCAACAACAACTTCCGACTAGACGAAGAGGGCATTCATTATGCGTATAATCAATATGAAATTGCCCCCTATGCCATGGGTGTGATCAGTGTGACGGTACCTTACACCGATCTGGAAGATATTCTGATTCCCGAAGGGATCGTCAGCCGTAATTTTTCGAAAAGAGAATAAGGACTTACCTCACCTGGAATATAGTTTACATCTTTAATCCTCACATGCCACTAGCACTCTTGAACTCAAGATAGAGTGTGATTGCTATCTCTTTGCCAATACCCAAGCCATCGGGATCATAGGCGACGTGATAATCGAGTCGATTTATTTTATTTTTGGCAATGAAACCAATCGTCTCGCTACCGTCTTGTCCCTTCACCGTACCGCCGTATACGACATCGAATGTAGTGTCCTTCGTTACATCCTTAATTTGTAGTTTACCGTGTAGCTTGTAGTGCTGATCGTCTACTTTCTCCACACGTGTACTCTCGAAAGTCATTGCCGGATATTTCTCTACTTCAAAGAAATCGGCGCTTTTGAGATGATTGTCCCGCATGGGTACGCTGGTGTTGATGCTGGCTGTTTCTACATTGAAAAAGACACGCACATCATCCGTGTTGTTGAGGTTTCCAATGATTCCGCCATCAAACTTCTCGAACTTACCATGCACAAACGTGATTCCCATGTGCTTCACTTTGAAGTTGACAGAGGAGTGTGCTGGGTCTACCTTATAATGTGATTGAGCCGTCAGTCCCAAAACCATAAAGAGGGTGAAAAATAACAGGGTTCCTTTTTTCATACGATTTTTTTTACGTGGCATATTTCATACTAGACCATATACGTGCAAAGCCGAGATCGCCTAAAACATGACACCACAAGTGAATTTGATTTTTTTTGATTTACTACTCATTAACATACAAGGTGACTGGTTTGTTCATCTATTTGATAGGTGTTCATCGATAGAATAAATTGATGAAAAAGCATTATCTTTGTACAACAAAAGCTAGAAGGCAATTGTTACTTAACTGACACATCATTTCATATGATGTCATAGTAAAATCGGGCATATGCTCAGAATAGGTAAAAGTTATGCAGGAATTAGATCAAGATCAAATATTAAACGACCTGACCTCACAGGATTATAAATATGGGTTTACGACAGAGGTAGATACCGAGATAATTGAAAAGGGACTAAATGAAGATGTTATCCGGCTGATATCAGCCAAAAAGGAGGAACCGGCATGGTTGCTTGAATTCCGGTTGAAGGCTTACCAACACTGGCTGACAATGAAACTGCCAGATTGGCCACATCTAAAGATACCGGTCATCGATTACCAGAATATTATCTATTATGCTGATCCCACGAAAAAGAAAAAGCCCGGGAGCCTCGACGAGGTAGACCCTGAGTTGCTCAAGACCTTTGAACGACTGGGTATTCCACTGGAAGAACAGAAGCAGCTTACAGGTGTGGCTGTGGACGCGGTGATGGACAGTGTTTCTATCAAAACCACCTTCAAGGAAGTACTGGCAGAGAAAGGGATTATCTTCAGCTCATTCAGCGAGGCAGTGAAACATCACCCCGATCTGGTAAAGAAATACCTCGGTACAGTGGTCCCCTATAAGGATAATTTCTATGCTGCGCTAAACTCTGCAGTATTCAGCGACGGGTCGTTCGTTTACATCCCAAAGGGGGTGCGCTGCCCCATGGAACTTTCTACTTATTTCCGTATCAATACTGCCAATACGGGTCAGTTTGAACGGACGCTTATTGTGGCGGACGACGATTCCTATGTAAGTTATCTAGAAGGTTGTACCGCACCTATGAGGGACGAGAACCAGCTACATGCGGCCATCGTGGAGATCATTGCCCTCGACAATGCCGAAGTAAAGTACTCCACAGTACAAAACTGGTACCCGGGAGATAAGTACGGAAACGGAGGAGTGTATAATTTTGTCACCAAAAGAGGTATCTGTAAGGGAGTCAACTCCAAGATTTCCTGGACGCAGGTGGAAACCGGGTCGGCAATCACCTGGAAGTATCCTTCCTGCATACTGGCTGGAGACAATTCGGTGGGTGAGTTTTACTCTGTGGCCGTAACCAATCACTTTCAACAGGCCGACACCGGCACGAAAATGATACATCTGGGCAAAAACACCCGCAGCCGCATCGTTTCCAAGGGTATTTCAGCCGGCAGTAGCCAAAATAGCTACCGCGGGCTGGTCAAGGTGACCAAAAAAGCGGAGAATGCCCGCAACCACTCACAGTGCGATAGCCTGCTGCTGACCGATCACTGCGGTGCACACACCTTCCCGTATACCGACATTCAAAACCCTTCGGCAGTATTGGAACATGAAGCCACGACTTCGAAGATCAGCGAGGACCAGATTTTCTATTGCAACCAGCGAGGTCTGGGTGAAGAGGAAGCAATTGGTCTGATTGTAAATGGTTATGTGAAAGAGGTGGTAAACAAGCTGCCAATGGAATTTGCTGTGGAAGCGCAAAAGCTCTTGCAGATCAGTCTCGAGGGAAGCGTTGGTTAACGCTGCAAGCAACCGCAGTCGACCTTTTTTTTCACCAGTCGACTGGTTCCTTGCCATGCGCCTGTAAATATTCGTTTGCCTTGCTGAAATGTTTATTTCCAAAGAACCCACGGTGAGCGGAGAGTGGCGAAGGGTGTGGTGATTTTAACACGAGGTGCCTATTCGTGTCTATTTCTGCTCCTTTCCGCTGAGCATAGGCACCCCAAAGGATGAAAACAAGATGTTCCCGCACCAATGCCAGTTGCCGGATGGCAGCATCGGTAAAAATTTCCCAACCTTTTCCTTGGTGTGAGCCTGCACGATGTGCTTGTACGGTCAGCGTAGCATTTAACAGCAGCACACCCTGTTCGGCCCACCTCTCCAGGTTACCGGAATGGGGGATGGGTTTTCCCAAATCGGCATGAATCTCCTTGTAGATATTGATCAGAGAGGGAGGAATTGCCACCCCATCGGTAACAGAAAAGCACAATCCATGGGCCTGTCCCGGCTCATGATAAGGATCCTGTCCGACGATCACCACCTTTACCTCATTGAAAGGGCATCGGTCGAAGGCATTGAAAATCAATCCTGCCGGAGGATATACTTTTTTGTTTGTATACTCCTGTCTGATAAAAGCTGTTAGTTCCTCAAAATAAGGTTTTCCAAACTCTTTCTGCAATTGAGCTCTCCAGCTCTCTTCTATTTTTACATTCATAGGTTGTTGTCTAATTGATGATGCGAAAGTAGATAAACTTTTTTAAACTAAAAAAATCCTTCTCTTTTGAAGAAGGATTTGAATTATTTGCGTAAAAATTGTTCAAATAAGCAGTAATCCATGTGCCTTTGCTTTCTGCCTCATCTCCTCCGGCCACAGGCTGGCCTGAATTTCACCGATATGTGCTTTCCGCAAATAATACATGCACAAACGCGACTGCCCAATCCCGCCTCCAATGGAAAGAGGGAGTTCATTGTTCACCAGTCGTTGATGAAAATACAAACCCAGTCGATCCTCCTTGTTACGCGATTTCAGCTGTCGTTTCAAGGAATCGGCATCCACCCGGATGCCCATCGAGGAGAGTTCCATTGCTTTACCCAAAACAGGGTTCCAGACCAGCAGATCACCGTTCAATCCCGCATAGCCCTCAGTGTTTATTGTGCTCCAGTCGTCGTAGTCCGGCGCCCTGCCATCATGCGGAATGCCATTGGAAAGAGGAGCGCCGATGCCGATGACAAATACCGCGCCATACGCTTTGGTGACGGCATCTTCACGTTGTTTGTCATCCATACCCGGATACTGTTGCAACAGCTCCTCCGAATGAATAAAGGTGATCTCACAAGGGAGTTGAGGTTTGATCGCAGGAAACAATTCGAAGACCAGATATTCGGTACGCAGCATGGCTGCATAGATGCGTCGCACAATCTGCTTCAAAAAATCCACGTTGCGATTTTGCTCGCCTATCACCATCTCCCAGTCCCATTGGTCTACGTACAATGAATGGAGGTTATCCAGTTCTTCATCCGCTCGAATGGCATTCATGTCGGTATAAATACCAAAGCCCTCTTCAATGCCGTAGTCAGCCAGCGTGAGCCGTTTCCACTTTGCCAAGGAGTGGACAATCTCAGCCTGTTTGTCTCCCATATCCTTGATGGGGAAATGAACCGGGCGCTCAACTCCGTTCAGGTCGTCGTTGATGCCTGTACCACTCTCTACAAACAGGGGTGCAGTTACCCTGCGTAAACGGAGTTCGGAAGAAAGGTTTGCCTGAAAAAAATCCTTGATATGCTTGATACCCAATTCCGTCTGCTTTAAATTGAGCACTGGTTCGTATCCGGCAGGTATTTGTAGTTGTGACATACACTTAAAAATCTAATTGACAAATAGAAAATGCAAAGTTACCATATTTATTCATTTTGTCAAAAAAAACGGAATCAAAAACTACATTATGATAGAAATAAGGTTAATATCAAGACATTTATCCTGAATAACACACACATTTGGTTGTCTTTTCGCCTCAGAGATAATTCATTTTCCCTACAAGATCCTCAACCGAAGCAATGTGATGCCGGTCGAGATAGGCTTCCACTCCCTCTACGATCTTCACCGACGCCATGGGATCGATAAAATTATAGGTACCCACCTGTATAGCAGTAGCTCCGGCAAGGATAAATTCAATTGCATCCTGCCAGTTGCAAATACCTCCCATGCCGATGATGGGTATCTTTACCGCATGATATACCTGCCACACCATGCGCAGGGCGATGGGTTTGATGCAGGGGCCCGATAATCCGCCGGTGATGGTTGAGAGTTTGGGTTTTCTGCTTTCTACGTCAATGGCCATGCCCAGGAAGGTGTTGACCAATGATACGGAATCGGCTCCGGCATCTTCCACAGCGGAAGCAATCTCGGTGATGTCGGTCACATTAGGTGAAAGCTTTACGATCAATGTCTTGGGAAAAACCTTGCGAACCCGCCTTGTGACTTCCGCTGCCGACTGGCAGGAAGTACCGAAAGCCATGCCTCCCTCTTTCACGTTGGGACAAGAAATATTCAACTCTATGGCCGGCATCTTCTCCAGATCGGCCAGTTTTTCCGCACAGGCGACATAATCTTCCACACTCGATCCTGAGACATTCACGATCATGTGTGTGTCATAATCCTTTATTTTTGGATAGAGGTGTTCTACAAAATAATCGACCCCCTTATTTTGCAATCCCACCGAATTGAGCATTCCCGAAGGTGTTTCGGCCATCCTTGGGTAATCGTTTCCCTGGCGGGGTTCCAATGTAGTCCCTTTAACAAAGATGCCTCCCAGGCGTCCCAGATCCATGAAATCGGTATATTCCGTCCCGTAACCAAATGTACCCGAGGCAGTCATCACCGGGTTTTTCAGCCTCAAATCTCCTATCTGTACATTTAATTCAGCCATGTGAGTTCCTTTATGTTAAAAACGGGTCCTTCTGTGCAGGCACAAACATTTCCTTTGACGGTCTTCTCAATACAGCAGAGACAGGCTCCAAAGCCACAGGCCATCAGATTCTCAAGAGATGCTTCACAACCAATTCCGCACTCTTGTGCCAAACGTGCCACTGCCACCATCATTGGTTTGGGACCACAGGTATAAATAAAATCATATTTCTTTTGTTGCAGAATTGGGTGTTGGGTCACAAATCCTTTTTCTCCGAGAGATCCATCCTCGGTGGTATAGTAGAGCGTTCCCAGAGGTTCAAAATCGTCGCGCTGAAGGATATCTTTTTCACTACGTCCGCCCAGTAAAAACTCTGGTTCAAAACCCTTCTCCCTCATTCTTTTTCCTAGAAAAAGCAGGGGGGCGGTGCCTACGCCACCGCCTATTAGCAAAAAACTTCCTTTCGTGGTGGGCAGCGTGAAGGAATTACCCAACGGAAAAATCATATTCAGCGTGTCACCGGCCGAAAGAGTCGCAATTTTATCGGTTCCTTCTCCCACACGTTGAACCAGAAGCCAGATTTCATGTTGCTTTTCATCCACAAAATTGATGGAGATGGGCCGCCTCAGAAACACGTGCGGGGAGTTGGGAACCAGAATCTGAACAAATTGCCCCGGAAACATCTCCGGAAGAGGGCTATTGTCGACCGGTGTGACTTTGATAAGGTGGTTCCGGTCATTTAACCGGGTGTTGGAACAAATGGTAAAATCGCGTACTTTCATCAGCTAGCTCTCTTTATGAAGTACAAAAATACATCATAATTTTCAATTAAGCCACCAAAAGTTATCGTGATTCTTTTTCAGGAACAATCCAAAGAAAAACCGATTTACCATCCACAGAAATCTGGTCGTCCGGTTTCCAGTCTCCCATATCGAAAGCGTGAGACACTACCCGGCTACCTGGTTTCATTTCGGCAAGGATCTTTGGCATTAACTTTAGGTTTACATCCGGAAGCAGATAGAGGGTCAATACAGTGGCCTTGCTGAAATCGAAGTCAAACAGGTCCCCCTCATAAAAACTTACCTTGTCTTCTACTCCCGCGGCTAAGGCATTTTCTTTGGCCTCGCTTATTCTTACAGGATTTATATCCACTCCGATACCGATAGCACCATAATCCCTTGAGGCCGCAATAATAATTCTGCCATCCCCGCATCCCAGATCGTAAACCACATCATCCTTGCCAACATTGGCTAAATCCAGCATGCCCTTTACCACCCTGTTCGGTGTCGGAACATAAGGCACATCCAATACAATCTGCTGGGCGTTTGTCTGAAGATAACCCCAGAAGAGAAAGAAAATCAAAAAAGAAATAATTCGTTTCATACAATTCGCATTTTAAGTGGACAAATAAAATAATTCCGACAACTCATGCACTACGCTGATTGCCTGCAGCAAAGGTGATTAACCAGCCAACGAGAAGCAGACCTGCACCCAGGAATGCGCCCAGACCGGTCACAGCAAGGCTCGCATGCAACATGTAGAGACAGGTGGCGATGAACAAAATAGGTAAAACCGGATAGAGCGGTACCTTGAATGGTCTTGCCACATTTTTTCTCTTTACACGCAGCACCAACAGACTGATTCCTGTGCTTAAAAAGAAAAACCAGAATATGGGTGCCGTAAAGTTGACCATCGCTTCAAACCCATCGGGCATGGTGGCGCCAAAGAATACAAGCAACAAGGCAATGGCCCCCTGTGATAGCAGGGAGTTTACTGGTGCCGATTTCTTCCCGTTCCATTTTCCCAAAAAGGAGAGAGGAGAGAAATCTTTTCCCAGAGCGTAACTCGACCTGGCACCTGTAAAGATCGTGGTGTTCAGTGAAGTAATTGCCGAAAGCGTGATCAAGAGACCGATCAGCATGGCTCCCTTCTCTCCAGTGAGCTGCTGCATCATTTCCATACCGACCGCCTCGGAATCTCCGATACCTTCCAGTCCTAATACATTCAGGAAGGAAAGGTTAATCAGCAAATAGGTTCCAGTGATTAACAGGAGGCTGACAATCAGTACCCAGGTCATATTGCCTGATTTCAGCTCGGATGAAACAAAAGCCGCTTCGTTCCATCCACCATAGGTCAGCAGGACAAAAATGACCGCTAGGCTGATCGAGGGCTGAATCGGGACACTATTCGTAACAGTCTCTTTTACTCCTGCGTTGGTAGTGGAAGGCTCAGCAAAAAGGCCTGCTCCGATCAGCATCAGAATACCGGTTATCTGCAGGATGGTTAGCAGTTTCTGTGTACCCGTACCGAATCGAATTCCTAACACATTGATTGATGTGATGATTATTATGATGGATGCGGCGTACAGCGCCGACGAAAAAGCGCCAAGAGAAAGTAGTCTGGAAAGATAATCTCCCGCAATGTATGCCAGCATGGCGATGGATCCTGTTTGAATAACTACAATACGAGCCCAGGCATAGAGAAAGGAGAATCGTTTGCCAAATGCGAGCTTTAGAAAATGGTAATCGCCTCCCGTACTTGGAAAAGCGGCACTAAGTTCAGCGTAACACAGCGCACCAATAAGCGATATAATTCCCCCGACTATCCAGATACCTAAAAAAAAATATTCATTGGGGGAGTTTAACGCAATCACCTGTGGGGAACGGAATATCCCTGCGCCAATCACAATGCCAATAATCAGCATCATTACATCAAATATTCCCAATGTAGGTCTGGGAATATGCGTTCCATCTTCCTTATGTTCATTTCCTCTCATTTGGCTACTGATATTTGTCGTTCGAAAGAAAACGATCGGACAAATATAATAACTCAATGAGACTTCTCTTTGTTTAACAGAAATGAGAAAAAAAATTATTTTATCGTTTCGCTTATTCCTGGTTGAGGATTAAATATCTCAAAAGTGTTGTCGGTATAGTAAATAATTATTTGCGAGATTTTTCTGATCTCAATTTTCGGAGGCTCTACTTGCTTGTATTCAGCATTTTTGGGGGTGAATGCTGTCGGTTTAAACGACGTTTCCTGCCTTTCGTCTACAACAACCGGATCTTCCCTTTGATTTATCATCGTCTGATGAAATAAATCGGGCTCGACAGGCTGATCGTTCCGGTCAACTTCTTTTTTTAACATGCTGCCAGTTCCTTTAAGAAGCCATTCCGGATTGATGTATTGCATTTCATCCAGAATTCTTGTCACCACATCGAGACTGGGATTATTTCTGCCATTCAGAATATGAGAAATTACCGCCCTGTTTATCTGTAATTTGTCGGCAAACCTCGCTGGCGTCAGATTTTCCTTTTCCATGATTACTCTTATTCGATCTTTCATAGCCTGTTGCGTTTCAATGTTCGGAGGGGTATAACTTATGTGACAAAGATAATGATACAAATGTATAAATATTTATTTACAAATGAAAATTGGAGATATTTATATTTGTAAATTACAATTGTGCCAATATCAAATACATTTGTAACTGAAACATATGGAAACTTTAAAAGCACATCTGTATATACAATTAATTCATAATTCAATATTTTAATACATAATACTCATAATTAGATATATGAATAGGCAATAACTAGAGTATTTAACGTTTTATTCAGATGCTCTGCCATCTTCCAAAAAATAAAGGAACTCTTTCTTTATAATATAATTATAAATTGCTGTTATATAGTAATATTCATTAAATAAATATTGATATATTTGAATGTTAAATAGGAAAATATAGTTTTGTTACAGTCCCGATTTATATAAACAATAGTAATATACAATTGTAATATAATCAAATTAAACTTTCAACTCCCTACCCTATTGTTACATTTGTATCTTATTCTGTACGTCTTTTTTGAATAGAAATGTAAATTGTTGAATGTACTGTTTCCTTTTTTTCACCTTGTGTGTTAGTAAAGGAATGAAACTGCTGGATTTTGGAATATTTACCTACATATATACAAATCAACTCAAAAAATTAAATCTGAAAAGGTTTGTTTATTATTATTTTATTGAGAAAGAGATGAATAGATATTATTAATCTTGTTGATATTTTCCAACAGATAATAAAATGTTCCTTGAAATGAACAGGCAGGCTTGCATTGCTGTTTAAAAGATGTCAAGTTTATCTATTTCAAGTAAAAAAACAATATGAAAGCATTATACAGCATCCTCATTTTTATGTTCGTAACCTTGTTGGCTATCGGACAGCAAAAAAATACTACATCCGCTATGAATAACGGAAATGCAAAAGTAAAAACCGGGTCTTTTTCGGTTGGAAGCAAAACGCTGCACGACTTCACCGTGAAAGATATCAACGGGAAGTCATTTGATCTGGCATCACTCAAAGGAAAAAAGGTGCTGGTTGTAAATGTGGCATCAAAATGCGGTCTTACACCCCAGTATGAAGATCTGCAAACCTTATATGAACGCTACGGGGACAGGAACTTCGTGGTGATTGGGTTTCCTGCGAACAACTTCAACAATCAGGAACCGGGTACAAACAGAGAAATAAAAGAATTTTGTACAGCTAACTACGGCGTCACATTCCCGATAATGGACAAGATAAGCGTCAAAGGAAACGATCAGGCACCACTCTATAAATGGCTGACGCAGAAGTCGGAAAACGGCGTGCTCGATCAGGAGGTTACCTGGAACTTTCAAAAGTTCATGGTAGACGAACAAGGTAGGCTGGTAGATGTGGTGTTACCCCGTGAGAGTCCCCTGAGTGAGAAGATTGTGCAGTGGATCACCGGCAGTTAGTGCATTATTCTGTATACCAGCTCCCTGAGTAAGTCACCCTGCGAGACGGATACATTGTCTATTCCCTTCGCACGGGCATCAAACGTGCGAAGGTCGGAGATAATCTCCATCACCTTGTTGGCATTGTAATTCCGCAACCCGGTCAGATAGTCCCGCACAAAGTAGTTCGATCGTAGGTTTAAAGCAGCCATAATGGTTGCTTCATCTTTTCTCGGTAACCAGTAGCACTCCAATAGGTTGCTGAAATAATTAAACAATACAGCTAGGGTTGCCATGATGGGATTATCCTTCGGATTTTTGCCGAAGTATTCTACAATCCGGTTGGCGGTGATGACGTCTTTTCTGATGATGGCGTTCTGCAGTTCAAAAGTATTGTAATCTTTGCTAATGCCCACATTCTTCTCGATCAACCCCGAAGTCACCCGATCAGTGCCTTCCGGCAACGATACCTCGAGCTTCTGCAGCTGTGGAATCAGCTTGCTGATATCGTTCCCCACGTAATCAGCAAGCATACGGGACGATTTCTCATCAATGCCGATCCCTTTGTCTCTGAAGTAAGTCGTAATAAAAGGAGGAATCTGGTTATCGTAGAGTTTCTTTGATTCAAATACAACGCCTGCTTTGTCGATCTGCTTTACCCAGGCTTTGCGTCGATCAACAGTGCCGTGTTTGTAGTTGATGACCAGCAGAGTTGAAAGCATCGGATTTTTCATGTAATGTTCCAGCAGCTCCAGATTATCAAGTTGCTGGGCCTCCTTCACGATGATAAGCTGGTACTCGGCCATCATGGGAAAACGGCGGGCTGCAGAGATGATTGTATTGGTGTCGGAATCCACTCCGTAGAAAGTAAGCAGGTTAAAATCCTTTTCTGTTTCCGTTAGTACCGTCTCTAGGAGAAGTTCTGTCAGGGCATCAATGAAATAGGCTTCCTCGCCCATCAGTAGGTAGACAGGCTTAAAGCGGCGTTGCTCGATGTCGTTTCGTATTGCGTCGTAAGTCAGTTTAGGGGCTGCAGCCATAGGGTATTCACAATTTAATTTTATCGAACCATGTAACCTGGGAAGACTTGGTCCATCGATTTACCAGTCGAACCGGAGATGTTTGATGGTGGAACCGTTGTTCATGATGGAGGAAAGAGACTTGATGCCGATCTTCACATGCTCCTCCACGAAAGTCTCAGTGACATGCTGATCGCTTTTCTCGGTCTTCACCCCGGCAGATATCATCGGCTGATCCGATACCAGCAGCAGTGCACCAGTAGAAATATGATTGGCAAAGCCACAGGTGAAGAGGGTGGCAGTCTCCATATCTACCGCCATCACACGTACCTGGCGCAGGTAGCTTTTGAAGTCATCGTCATACTCCCACACACGGCGATTGGTGGTATAGACCGTCCCAGTCCAGTAGTCCCTTCCAAAATCGCGGATGTTGGAGGAGACAGCACGCAGCAGGCTGAATGCAGGAAGGGAAGGCACCTCCGGCGGGAAGTAGTCGTTCGATGTCCCTTCACCCCGGATGGCTGCGATGGGCAGAATGTAATCGCCCAATTCGCTCCTCGCCTTCAGTCCGCCGCACTTCCCGAGAAATAGTACTGCTGTGGGAGCAACTGCGCTGAGCAAATCCATGACTGTCGCGGCATTGGCGCTACCCATCCCGAAGTTGATGATTGTGATCCCGTTGGAAGAGGCATTGGGCATGTTGGCATCCGCCCCCACGACCGGCACGTTGAAATGATTCGCGAAGATCTCAACATACTTTTGGAAGTTGGTCAGCAGTACGAATTTCGTGAACTCATGCAACGGTCGTTTGGTATACCGGGGGAGCCAGTTCTCCACAATTTCTTGTTTCGTTCTCATAAAAAAGCGTTATTTTTGTGCTGTTGGAGTCCGGTTCTACCCACAAAGATACAATATGTACAGGTTAAATCTCCCCTCATATGATGCAAAAATCCGAAAAAAAAGTATCGGATACGAGATATTTGACCCCCTGCGGCGAAAATATCTGCAACTTACACCCGAGGAGTGGGTACGACAACACTTTGTCCACTATCTGATTGCGGAGAAGGGTTACCCGGCTTCGCTTATCGCCAACGAAGCTTCCCTAAAATTAAACAGCCTCACTCGGCGTTGCGATACGGTGGTGTATAACACACAGCTTCAGCCGGTGATGATTCTGGAATACAAGGAACCTCAAGTAACAATTAATCAGGATGTTTTCGATCAGGTGGCACGCTATAACAGCGTGCTGCGGGTAAAACATGTGGTGGTATCCAACGGCATGCAACACTATTGCTACCGGCTCAATTTCGACGACCTTTCCTATAAATTTCTGAAAGAAATACCGAATTATAATGACCTGTGAAAAGCGAACAGCTTTCTGCAATACGCTGTTTCTGTTTAGAGACAAGCCATTAGAAATCAGTGTCTCGGAAGGAAACTATCA